>Ga0307424_1000277_pt1 | contig 26896 bp, 28 predicted proteins | sample SalMarWE160320MG_FD_202157 | JGI IMG/M metagenome (GOLD analysis project Ga0307424, IMG submission 202157) | Salt marsh sediment microbial communities from the Plum Island Ecosystem LTER, Massachusetts, United States - WE1603-20 | ecosystem: Environmental > Aquatic > Marine > Intertidal zone >... | reverse complement strand
AGTCAAGTTTTCTTGACAAAAAACCTTTTATTTGTTATAACTTAAAATGGAATAAGGGAGGATAAAGATTTTGGAAAAACTGCTTTTGTTACTAGATTCCTGCGCTCATATGCACGATGCTTTTCAAACGTGTTGGGTGTTGGGAAAAGGTAATAACAACTCAAAAGCTATGAGAAACTTGAAACCAAGGCTGACTGCTTTGGAGGCGTGTCACCGCCTAGCCCTAAGTGAAGGGTAGAAAGAGAACAGACTATTTAGAAAAAATGAGGGTTAAAAAATTAAAAGCACCAGATTCATAATATTAGTGCTACTATCGGCGACGCTTTTAGTCATGTTCTTAACTCCCCTAATGCTTCTAGAAGTGAGCGGTTATGTAACTCACGGACCCACCATTACTCATGTTTGGCCTGAAGCATGGGCTTCCCGTTGTGACCACTTGATTGAAATGAATACGGGGCCAGAGGATACATGGACAGGTACGGGTATCCGAGCCTTTTATGATCAAGAAACTGTCACTCCCGCTTCGTTTGTTGGTGCAAACTGGTACTTTGAAAGAGGCTATGGTGGAGGCGGTACTGCATACCATCGTTACATAAGTGACGGACCTATGGGTTGCGCATACCAGTACGGTAATCCACCATACAGTTGTTACATTTTTCTACACCATGATTACGACACGCCGCAATGGGGTAATGGAGAATGGGATTTGTATTGGGCGTATTATCAAGATTGGCCCAAAGAAAATAACCCTTTTTCACCTTACCCTTATCGTCACAATACTTTGGGGGGTATTGCGCAATCTTATTTCAAGGACCCACTTAAGTGATAACACTAAACAACTACCCCTTTTTTGTTTGAAAGTGAGATTAACGAGGAAACTAAATCAATATTGGTGTGATTTATGTGCCAAAAAAAACGTTAGCATGGTTTATCGTGTTGGCGTTATTTCTTACTTTTTCAATAGTCATTCTCTACTTTGCTATTTGTGTGGTTGACTCGTCATCAGAAGGATGGGTCAGAACGTATGGAGGAACAAATCTGGAAAGTGCCTATTCGATTATCCAAACCAGCGATGGCGGTTATGCAGTAGCAGGTTCAGTTGAGTCTGGTGCTTTGCTTCTAAAAACCGATTCCACTGGAAATATGGAATGGAACCAGACATATGTCGGAGATGGGGCTCGTTCTTTAGTTGGGACGTCTGATGGAGGATACGTGCTGGCTGGTGGCACACGCCTGATTAAGACTGACGCATATGGAAATATTGAGTGGACTAGAACTCTTTTGGGCGGAAACAGTGCTTATTCCCTTATCCAAACCAGCGATAAAGGATACGTAGTAGCTGGTAATACAGGGGACGCGAGATATGGTGAGGATGAGTATTTTTGGCTTGTCAAGACTGACAAGTTGGGATACAATCAGTGGAGCAAAACTTTTGAAACACTGATGCCTGGTGTGGCGCGCTCGGTTATACAAACTAGCGACGGCGGTTATGCCCTGTTAGGTAGTAATAGCGATAACCCAGATTTTTTGCTTGTTAAAACCAGTTCGTCAGGTGAACTGGAATGGAGCAAAACATATGGTGGTGAAGATAATGATAATGGCTGGTCCATAGTCCAAACTAGTGATGGCGGATACGCGTTGGCTGGTATGTTGTGGAATCGAAGCGATCATGATAACATGGCAGGTCTCATCAAGATTAACTCGGAAGGCAATACATTATGGATGAAAAATTATCCGGGTTTCACACCTTTATCAATGGAAACTACTATTGATGGTGGTTACGTTCTATGCTCAGAATTAACACTTGTTAAAACAGATTCTGAAGGACAACTATTGTGGACCAAAAGTATAAACTTCGCTAATGATACTGCCGTTGATCAGGCACATTCAGTAATTCAGACGCTTGATGGGGGATATGCAATTGCTGGCGTTGGGTCCCCTCTCTATTCTGCTGGTCGACCTCTAGGTGACAGTCAGGTTTCTTATGCTTGGATCATAAAAACAGACCCTGAAGGAGTTGTCTCAGAGTTTCCTTCATGGGTTTTTTTGCCTTTGTTTTTGGCTGCAACTTTGGTAGCCTTGTTTTATAGTAGAAGAGTGCGTACGCGTCTAGGCATTTCAGGTTGACTGCAGGCTGCTGTTGGGGCTGAAAGGTTTAATATGTTCTCTTTCTTGTTAGACTTGATAGGTGAAAAAGAGTTGAAGTTGTTCACGGTTGGTCCTGTAGCCTGCTACCCCGAAGTGTTGGAGGCAATGGGACGGCAGATGGTTAGTCACCGCAGCAAAGAATACAAGACGCTGCATGTCGAGACAGTGGAGATGCTGCAGCGGTTCCTGAGCACAAGCAACGAGGTTTTCCTGTTCTCCAGCACTGGCACAGGCTTCATGGAGGCGTCGGTGCTGAACTGCGTAAAAGACAAGATGCTCTGCTGCATATGCGGAAGCTTCGGAGAAAGATACGCGGAAGTGGCAACAGCAAACGGCAAACAAGTAGTAACCCTTGAGGTTCCTTTGGGCGAGCCGATTCTTCCAGATTTGCTGGACAAGAAGCTGAAGGAGAATCCTGACGTTGAGGCTGTTTCCATCACCCACAACGAAACAAGCATGGGGCTCATTAACCCTCTGAAGCAGCTTGCTGCGGTCGCAAAAAGTCATGGTAAACTGGTGTTTGTTGATGCTGTGAGTTCTATGGGCGGAACCGAAATAGACGTTGACAGGTGGGGCTTGGATGTCTGCTTTTCCAGTTCCCAGAAATGCTTCGGCGTTCCTCCAGGCTTGGGCATCGGAAGCGTAAGCGCTGACGCTCTGAAAAAGTCTGAGACTGCACAGAACAAGGGCTGGTACTTCGACTTCAAGGTGTGGGAAAAGCATCAGAAGAAGCAGGGCACACCCATGACCGCCGTTATTCCCCAGATAGCTGGCCTTAACACGGTTCTTAAGATGATAGAATCCAAAGGCGGAAAAAACTGGTTCTTCAATCTTTACGCAGAACGGAACCGCCGAATCAGGGAAGGAGTCCAGAAGCTGGGATTAACAATGTTCCCCAAGAGCGGCTACGAGAGCCCAACAGTGAACTGCGTGAACGCCCCAGCAGGCATCAACGGAGTTACAGTTTACGAGAGGATGCGCGGGGAAGGGTTTGAGCTTGCAGAGGGATACGGAACCATAAAGAACGCTACCTTCCGGATAGGCAACATGGGCTACATCGAATCCGCGGACATAGACTCAATGCTTGAAGTCCTCGAATCTGTGCTGGCTAAGCTTAGGAAGCTGTAGCCAAAAAGTTAAACCTGCCATAAATGCTTAAATAATGCGTTGAACTCTCTCCCTGAGCTAAAGAGCTGTTTAGCATGCGGGACAATTCACGCCTCAGGGGATTTCCCAAAAACCGTTGCCAAAAACAGTATGTTAATGTGTGATTAGACAATGAGCAACCATACAATCCTAGTGTGTGACAACTTCGGCAAAGAGTTTCTTGACCATCTGTCCAAGTTTGGGAAGGTGTTTCAAGCCAGCGACATCGATTACAGTTTGCCCTTAGACAAAGTTACGATACTTGTTGTCCGAAGCAAAACAAAGGTTAACAAGGAACTGGTTGACGTCATGAAAAGCCTTGAATACGTGATAACCGCCACCCACGGCACTGACCACATCGACTTGGATTGTCTAGATGAAAAGGGAATAAAATTCCATAATGTTCCCGCCCAATCTTATGATGTTGCCCAGGGAGTCATCGCATACATTCTGGCGCACTGCACAAACCTTGTCGAAGGCGACAGGTCGATGAAACGGGGAGAATGGAAGAAAACTTCGTTGGTTGGCTGCCGGGTCACTGGAAAAGTTTTGGGCATAATTGGCTGCGGCAAAATCGGACGGGAAGTTGCTAGGCTAGGCTCCGCTCTTGGAATGAATGTTATTGTGTCTGACCCCTGCATTCAAGATGAAACTGTTACCCTTGTTTCACTGGACCAGCTTCTCCGGACATCCGATTTCATAACCGTTAACTGTCCCCTAACCAATGGAACCTGCGGTCTGATCGGAAAAGCTGAGATTGCAAAAATGAAGGATGGCGCATTTTTGGTGAACACTGCGAGAGGCGGCATCATAAACGAGGAGGCGCTGCTGGAGGCGGTGAGGTCTGGAAAAGTTGGGGCAGCCTTGGACGTTTTTGTTTCCAAAACTCCCTTCGAGGATGAAGTGGCTAACAGCCTGATTAAGAGTGAACTGGTGATTGCGACGCCCCACAGTATCGGTCAGAGCCACGAAGCAATCGACGAGAAAGGCGAAGGCGTAATAAAAGCCATCAAAGAGCACGTTAACGCCAAAAAGCGTAACCAGAAAGCATAGAAGCCCGTTCTAGACGTCACCTCTCTTTTCTGTTGTTCAGCATCTTCAAAATTCATGCTTTTAAGCAACTGCAGCTTCTACTATAGTTGTTACCTGGTAGTGGGGTTACCTGTTTGCATGAAACAGTTTATGATGCAGCGGAAAGAATAAAGCAACTCAAGGTTCAGGGTGCCCGAAACGTGGCAATAGCCGCCATAAACGCCATCGAAGAGGGCACAAAAGAATCAGATGCGAAACACAAAGACGAGTTCATGAAGGAACTGTCAGACGCTAAAACGGTTCTTTTTGCCTCCAGAGAAACAGAGCCTCTGATGAGGAACGCCATCCGCCACGTCATCCACGCCGTAGAAAACAGTGACGAAACCTCAGTCACGGAGCTGGTGGAGCTGGTTTCGCAGGTTTCCGGCAGCTTTTTGGAGAGCCTTGAAAGGTCAAAGAAAAAGATTGCTTCGGTCGGCTCCAAAAGAATCTCCGACGGTTCAAAGGTTCTTACTCACTGCCACTCTTCAACAGTCACCAACATGTTAAGAAGAGCCAAGCAGGACGGAAAATCGTTTAAGGTTGTCTGCACCGAGTCGCGTCCTGTCTTTCAGGGCAGAATCACTGCCAAGGAGATGTTGGATGCGGGAATCGAAACCACCCTGATTGTCGATTCTGCTGTGCGGTATTTCATGAATGAGGTTGACCTTGTGGTGGTGGGCGCCGACGCCATAACATCTGAAGGCAACGTCATAAACAAGATTGGAACAAGCATGGTTGCCCTCGCCGCTAAGGAGGCAAGAACGCCCTTCTATGTGGTTTCTGAGCTTCTGAAGTTTGACCCCGCCACAGTCCATGGAGACTACGAGACAATCGAGGAAAGAAGCCCCACCGAAGTCTGGAATGATGCGCCTTCAGGCTTGACCATAAGAAATCCTGCCTTTGACGTGACAAGAAGAGAGTTCATCCACGGAATCATCTGCGAAGAAGGCGTCATATCTCCTGACTCTATAAGCGAGCTGGTGAACAGGAAGCACCCGTGGATATTCGAAGTAACCTGACTGGGCTGTTTTACTCTTTTGGGGTGTTCGGCTTTATGATTCTGATCTTCTTTTCCAGCGCTACAAGCTTCTCTTCCAGCTTTTTTATGTTGACGGCGTAACGTTCTAGCCGTTTTCCGTCTATGGCGATCCAGCAGGCGATGGACACTCCGGAGAGCCCCAGTATCAGATAGTAAACGTAGAGGGCTAGCATCCACTCTTCCAGCTGCCCCCATAGACTGTTCAGGACGTAGACTGTCGCAAAAATCATGATTACGAAGTTCAGCAGATGAAAATATGCCAAAAAAGTCCGCATCCTCATCCGCTTCATCCTCTCCTTCAAATAGTTCATTGATTACCGCTTAAAGCTTTCCCGCGTATACCTGATAAAGACGGTACAGAACAGTCATAAACCCGTTCACTGTCCCGTTCAAACGTTATTGCACCTAAAACTTTTTAGCCAATTTTGACTAGTCTGTTGAACAAGACAGGCCGCAGAACATGCGGCAAAGAGATTAAACGGAGACATGAAAACTCTTGACTACTTTACGGGACCTCCGAGAAAAGATTGCGAAGCTGGAAAGCGAGAAAGCTGACCTTCTGGCGGAACTGGAGGAACTCAAAGAAAAGGCAGAAACACAAGCCACCAACCTCGAAGAGGAAGTAGCTCAGCTGCGAGAAGAAGCAGAATCCCTGAAAGAAATGCTTGACATCCTCTAAAAAACCCCGTTCCCCCCGCAGGCACAACCGAAACCAGCAAACGTTACACAGAAGACACCCTAACCACTAAACGCCCATTCATATCAGGCGCCTAATAGCAGAAGATAATGAAACTTTTTGTATAGACTAGACGCGCGTATACCCCCTAGTAATCTGCTCGTTCATTGTCGATTGTTTTCAAGAGTTTGTTAAGGATTTTTCCTTTTGTTCTCAATTCTTGTTCTGTAATCGTCTGTCCCATTGGGCATAATTTATCAACCGTAGCACCTTTGTTTTCCATATACACTACAGGATAAATGTAACAGCCTAGAGGTCTATTCTCATAAATTTGGCATTTCTTATCAGCACGGCTGTAGAAATAGCAATAACCGTCAACGTTTCTGAGCCGAGCCCCCTCCTCATCTATAACTGCAAACTCTTCTAAGCAATAACCCTTCTTTTCTAACCTTTCGATATCCTCGCTTGAAAGCTCCATCATAGTTTCTTGGCAGCATATCCCACAATTTGAGCAACGCACTAAAAGCAGATCTCCAACACAACATAACAAGAGACAACTAAATTATAACTAATTTGGGTTCTGGGGTTAAAATTTAACTTTTCTCTCCCTGTTCTCTTCTCTGCTGTTCTGTTCTTTGTGCTCTCTGCATTCTACTCTCTACAAGAAAAAATATTGAAGCTACAAGTTAACCCCCAAACCCAAACGCCCGTGCGTGTATTAATTCATACGCATCCACGTACGTACGTGTGTGCTTTACCGCCCGCTCCCTCGCTCGCCCGCCTGCTCACCCATACGCCAAAAAAATAAAGACGAACAAAGTGAATTGAATGCGCGCGCGATTTAACCTTTTGATCCTATTGCGTCGTTGATTTGTTTAGCCGTTGCTTCTTTGTCATCAACTTCGAAAACGATCTTTTTATATCGTTCATGATCAAGAGAGACAGTGATACATTTATCAGGGTCATGCATCTCAAAGAACATCATCCCGTCAGAGGATAAGAATCTTCCATCTTTAACCACTCCGGGAATTCTGGCACCTACAACTTTCAACTGCCTGAATGGCTGCCATTGTACCTTCTCTGTAGATACAGATAACGCATGTTTCAATGGGATGCTTACGCTTCTTTTTATGCTGAGAATTTCGTCAATCCCATGCAACTCGAAAACAAGATTCCCATCCTCTATCTTGACAGTGCCAACCATCTCTTTTTCACCAGTCGCAAAAATTCACAACTATTACATACAACGAGACATAATATACAGGTTGTGATTGCGAGCCGCAGTGCGTACTAGGCTGTTTAGAAATTAATTTGAGGGTTGGGGCATGCTGTGAGTGATTCTGAAAAGTTGATGGATATACATTTAAGCTATTGTTATCATGAGTTGATTCAATTTGTTTGCAGTCAACTCTTTCATACTATTTGAGAGATATTAAGCATAAGTGGAGGTGAACCACAAAATGACTGATATGGTCGTACTTGCGTTTGACAGTGAAAATGGGGCAGATCAGGGACGACAGAAACTGGTAGAACTGAACGATCAATACGTGCTTAATCTTGTTGATGCGGTTGAGGTTGTTCGGCATGCGGATGGCAAGATTAAGATGAAGAGTATTCGCAACCTAACCGGTGCTGGAGCAATGGGTGGCGCTTTCTGGGGACTACTTTTTGGTATTCTATTTCTCATGCCAGTGTTCGGAATTGCTGTCGGAGCAGTATCAGGCGCTATTGCGGGTCACTTTGCGCATTTCGGCGTTAGCAGAGAGTTCTTGAAGCAGATCGAAGACACGGTAAAACCTGGAACCTCTGCTCTTGCAATAATAGCCACAAACGTTACCGTCGACAAAGCGGTTCAGGTACTCAGCCCACTTCATCCGAAAGTTATTCGCAGTTCTCTATCAACTGAGCAAGAAGCAAAACTCAATGAAGCTTTTGGCTCACATGTAAAGTAATCCAACCCGGAAAATCAAGCCTAAGAAAATAAGTTTCTTGGTTGCAACCTTTTTTATATAATTAACTTGACTGGGTATCCACATTGGAATAGTCCGTATTAAAGTTCGTATTTGAGGATAGCTGACATACGTACACAGTTTAATTTGATAGCTTCCAGTCGAAAGTCATTTTAGGTTCTGAGAATAATAATTACGATGCAAGTAGATGGGGCAATTCTGATGAAAGATAAAAATGTCATAAGGAACGTTCTTGTTCCGGTAGATGGTTCTGACTTAAGCCTTCAAGCCAACAAGACAGCGGTAATTGTTGCCAAAAAGACAGGAGCAACTGTAACAGTTCTATATGTTATACATGACGTGGAGCCGTACTTTGATTCGCTATCTGCGGCGCATCAAGAAATGGAATACTATATTCCGCAGAGCACTATAAATGAGATTCTTGATTTCAGAAAAAAGGAAGCAAAAAAAGTAATAAAGCAGTCACAGGATTTCTTCAAAGAAGAAGGGGTATCAGTAAAATCAAAAATTCTTACGGGGTTTGACGAAGCAGATATTATAATCGAGTTGTCAAAAAACGATTATGACCTAATTATTATGGGTGCCCATGGAAACAACGAGAAGAGTCCTTACGAATTGGGAAGCATAACCAAGAAAGCTATAAGGCATACTACATGCCCCATACTATTCGCAAAGAAGGCTTGCTCTCTATCTAATCTGCTTATATGCCTTGACGGGTCAAAAAACTCAATTAACACCCTTGATTACGCGGTTAAACTTGCTGAGAAAGTCTCCTCAAAACTCACTTTACTTAATGTGCAAGAAATCCCATCATACGGGCATTTATCACCCGATTCGCAGTCAATCTTCGAAAAGTTGGGTTCACAAATTATTGCTAATTCGTTAGGTGCTATAGGAAAAAAAGGGTTAGAATCTACAAAGAGAGTTGAGTTCGGTATTGTCGCGAACCGTATCGTCGAGATTGCTGAAGTGGAGAATCATGACCTGATTGTTCTAGGACACAAAGGGCTTGGGATTGTTGAACGATTTTTGTTGGGAAGCGTAAGCGATAAAGTGAGCCATAAGGCGAAATGTTCAGTTTTAATATTTCCATCAAAACATGAATAGTACCATTTTTTCCTTCCTAAATTTCTTTGAGGATACCTTCTTTATACATTCCTGTTCCATTACTGTACCTTTCCGTTATTAGGGGTAAAAAGTGGTGTGAACCTCCAATTAACAGTAGTTAGTCGTATGGCTCGTCGTCCGTGGTTGGTTGGGGTTAAAATTTAACCTTTTTATATTCTTACTAGCGAGAATGCGTTTGTATACAAAGGGTTAAATCGGGGTATGTTGTATCTAACTTTTCAATCGAAGCCCATGCCGGAGAACTGAGAGTATAGAAAAAAGCGGTTTTCATTCTGGGGAATTATCATGAGAAAATTATTTATCACCATCTCCATAATAGCCATCATTTCCATCGCCGCAATTATTATTGTATTAACCAATCAAAATGCTCAGGAAGGACCATACGAACCATCATCCAACGACGGCACAACAGTTGTCTACAAGACAGTGAATTTTATTGACGGCAAAGGCATAGGCACCAAAGCTTTCAGCATGTTAATCCCAAGCGAATGGCAATCCGAAGGCAACATCGAATGGATACTGGACAACCCTGCGATGCCCGTTGCAGGAGATTTCAGAGCTTGGAACCCTAACGGCACCGAAGAATTTCATCTATTCCCAAATCAGGCTTTCTTTTCTTCCGATAATCCGATGATTCAACAAACTTTCCCGTCGGGAACACGCTACTTTGGGGCTTTGGTTCATTCTCCTCTAGGACCGATAGATGCGTTGAAGGAGATTGCTTTGCCCATGTTTAGGGGTGACGTAGATAATCTGCAGGTAATCAGTCAAGAAGAATTGCCTGAAGTAAGTAGTTACTTCAAAACTGGGACAGACTCTGCAACAGGAGTGGTTACGTCTGCTGAAGGGGGCAAAATAAGGGTTGAGTATACTCTAAATGGTGTGGTGTTTGAGGATGAGATTTATTGCATTATTCAATCTCAGGATATTCCAGTCCAAACAATCTATGGGACAACCAGAAACATCAACTGGTACATGACCTACATCGAATCGTTTCGGGCTGAGAAAGGGAAACTTGATTCCCAATCAAAAATGTTCCAGACAATATCATACTTTGCCAAAACTGACGTAAACTGGCTAAACAAATACAACCAAGTAGTAGAATACCTAATACAGCAGCAGATTCAGCATATTCAAAGCCTCGGGCAAATAAGCAGCATCGCTAGCCAAACAAGCAACGACATCAGCGACGCAAACTTCCAAGCATGGCAGCAAAACCAGAACGTGAAAGATGAACTAGCCAACGACTTCTCAAACAGCATTCTCGGAATCGAATCCTACCAAAACCCAATCGACGGCAATACAGTAGAGCTTCCATCAGGCTACAGCAGCGCATGGACCAACAGTCTAGGAGAATACATTCTGTCGGACTCCCCAAGCTACAACCCAAACATCGAATCTAATCTGGATTGGCAACAGATGTCGCCGTAAACGTTTGTGCCGAGGATATTCCATGTCTTGTTAGGCGTGTACCAATGTTTATCGCAACCATTATATCATAGAAACTTCCAATCAGGAAGGGTGTAACCATGAAAACTTATGCTCTGGTCACATTGCTTTTGGTTTCAGTTACAGTTTTTTCTTCTTTGAGTTTTGTTTCTCAGGCGAAAGCAGACGGAGATGTGATTATTTTGTCAGACACGATTTACCAGAATTATGGTTATGCGCCGTTCTCCATTGATAAAGGCGATTACATCGTTGCGGGTGAAGTGCAAAACACTGGCTCTGAGGCATTACACTTCAACATAACCGCGACATTCTATGATGCGGATGGAAACGTTGTTGGCTCTTCGTTTATTTCTGATAAGTTCTCAGAGACTTCTCCTTGCTATTTGCATGTTTTGTTACCCGGCAAAAGATCGCCCTTTACTGTTTGGTTGTCTAGATTTGACGAAACGGGAGCTTTCAGGCTGGTTGATCATTACAGCTTAGAGGTGGCGACTTCTCCGCCCGTGGTTTACCACACTGGTTTAGCAATAGTTTCTAGTAGTTCACATGAGGCTGGCTCATCTTTGTATATTGAGGGTGATTTGAAGAATATAGGAACCGACTATATCGATGGATATAATGTTTTTGCAACATTCTACAAGGAGAACGGTGACGTACTGGCCGTGTCAATGGAGAGTACCGCTTACACTTTAGATGATCCGTCCACTGACGAGAGCGGTTTTCCGCCAAATCAGACTTCTATTTTTTCTGTTTCACTCAATGGCTTTAATGAGGGTGGAAGACTTGAAGAGGTTTCTAGATATGAGTTGACGGCTGAAGGAGTTGATTACAGTCTGTGGACTAATGATGGACAGCTAATCAGTCCTGAAGTAGTCTACGTGTTGGGTATCGTACAAGAACCTGTGGGACAGGATCAGACAGAGGTTTTTCCATACATTGTTTACGCGGCAGTAGCTGTAACGATAGCTGTTCTGTTGATTGTGGCATTTCTTGTGACGAGAAGACGAAAGAAAGGAAGTTTACAGAAATAAACGTGATTCCTTTGGGTTTGGTGTTAAAATTTAACGTGTGTGTGCGTTAAAATTTAACCCCTAATCTGTGAGATTAAGGCGTTTTAAAAATGCTTTGGGTTTCTTGTTTTCGTCCTTGCCAATTATTTCTGTATATTGCCCATGCATTTTTCATATCAAACCTTTTGGTCACACTAGATACGTCTCTCTGCTTAATCCTATTTTTCGAAAAACACGTTTTGCAGTAAACGGGTCTGTCTTTTTTTGGTTCAAACGGCACCGTAGTAGACTCGCCACAATTAGTACATTTAACCTCAAACATCCTTTTTTGGGACATGTAAACTCACCTCTGTATACTTGAATAGAAAAGAATTCAGTCATTCGGTAGGACAAGCAAATCCGATAAAAGAAAACTCTTCAGATATAATCATGTTTGCACCCTTATAAAGAAGTGGGCGCAAGAAGAGCTTGATAATTTATTTGCCGCGTACACAGAACACGATGAGCAGGCGCGTGAATGGGTCGACTTCACGGACGTTTTTTGTTTATGACTTTAACGAAGGTTTTTTTCTTTGAAGCCCAAGGACTTGCAGCTTTTCTGAAGGTTTCGATTAATCCAGCGCTTTTGAGATTAGGTATTGCACCGCTCATGTCCTTCGGTACATTTGTGACAAGCATTTCGTCATGTTCTTTAATAAAGTCATAAACTTTTTTCTCAAACTCCGTCAGTTTACTAGACAAGATAATCTCCTCTTTAATCATACTTTATTCTGTATAAGGGAGGTTGCATTTGGTGTTTTATCAATCTCGTGTTAGAATTATTTCCATTGTTGAAATATTTCTTGTTCCGCCTTCTTCCTGCTCTAGTTCTTCAGTTCCAATCGTTATCTTACTTGCCTTGAGATCTTTGATAAATCGGCGCTTAACAACTTCAGCGACATCTACAGACGTTGTCATAGATCGTCCCCTAGCCTTCAACGTTACTTCTTTGGTATCGGACGAATTGAAACTTGTAATCACTGCTAAGACGTAGCTCATGACCGGTTTTCTTCCAATAAATATTGTGTTTAGGTCTTTTTGCATGCAATACACCTCCCATGTTTAGAGTTTCTTAATAGCTACATTGAATCTAGTTTCAGGCAGCATTCCGACTAGGCTTATAATAGCTCCCCAATCGCGAACCTGTTTTCAACCCTAGTTACCTTGAATTTTGCGTTTTCTCCTTGTTTAGTGTTGGGAACAAATATTATTAAGCCTTGAATCTTTGCAATTCCATCTCCTCGTCTGCTTATGTCCACAATTTCGGCTTCGTATTCGTTGCCAACTTCAACTGGTTTGTTCAAGTTACTGTATGAATTTGACATTCTATCACCTCGCTTTTTTCTCAGCTAGAAGTGCCTTGCAAAAAGAGTAAAACCGCTTATTACTGTCCTACCTTCTTTAGAAAGTACTTAACTGCTTAGTATATGCTGCGCCAGCCATCCTAATTAAGCTTCTTATATGCATCTGCAATGTAACAACCAAAAAATGGATAGCGTAAGCGGTAGTCGGAAATATTCAAAGAGAGATTTTCGAACACAAGATTTTACTGCTTCATCGAACATTAGTATTGTGTGAGGTTTAGTAATTGATGAAATGGGAGTATATTGTGCTTGCGTTGAAGACTAAGATTCATGTTAGTAGTTCTGAGAGGGAAAAAAATCCTACCATACACAATGTGCAAAATAAATTGAATGAATTAGGAGCAGAAGGCTGGGATTTGGTGAGCGTACAAAATGTTCGTCTAGAAACGGGGAGTTTGTTTACTGTCGCATACCTCAAACGGGAAAAACCATAACGCATGCTTCTTTATATAATTGCATAATTCTAAAGGTAATACCGATGGTCAGTGGTCTTCTTTATACTACCAAGAAAGCTTCCAGCAAAATAGTCTAGCCAACACTCTTCCTGAAAATCTAGTTGAGCCTCTTTCAACGTTACAGCAGTATCCACTGAAAATGCCCCTGCTTTCTCAAATTTTCGAATAAGCCGTTGCTTCATTTTATATTGCATTCCAGACATTGACACCTTCTACCTTCCTCCTTTATCTAATTCTTTATAAGAACACTCAAAGTAAAGGGTAAAAAACAACAAGCCTTTTTGTCGTCATTAACCCAGAGAATTCTACACATTATTATGTACTGCGCAGGAGTATATATACCCGTTAGGTAATCTATGCGCAAGAAGACTAAAAATTGGAAAAACTTCAAATAATAATTGTGTAAATTTTTGCACTTGCTTCTTGTATGCCCAAGAGAAAAATGCTATTTAAACGAACAAATCATAAGCTTTATGGATTAGTTGATGTAAAAAATTCCGATGGGAAGGACATCTTTATAAGCAACCTTGAGATTTGCATCTTGAATTAGATTTTGAAGACACTAGTTCTGTAATTGAATCGGAGGTGCGAAAGTTATGTCGTATGGTAGACCTAGAGAAATGCACAATGCAGTTTGTGCTGAATGTGGACAAGAATGTCAAGTTCCATTCAAGCCTGACCAAAGCAGACCTGTATACTGCAGAGAATGCTACAGTAAGAAAAGACCAGCCAGAAGTAGATATTAAACTAGATGGCAAGTTCTTTTTTTAAGCATGTAATTTTTTTACACCTTTTTTCTATTTTGCGCGTGCAATGCGTTTTTTCTTTTCTTCGTGTGTATGAGATGTGTGATGTGTAGATATACGTAGTAAAGAAAAGAAGAACGTGGACTTAAGACGTGTAGGCAGATTTGGGTTTGGGGTTAAAATTTAACTAATGCGCAATAAATTTTAAAAGCAATTTTTTCCATTGTTACTTGTGTACATCAAAATTTTAATTGCAAATCTAAATTATAGTCATCAATCTTTTTTCCTGAATTTCATGCATAACAAGAAAAGCCTTGTCTTACTGTAAAAGATTCACACTTCTATGACGCCTATTAAGCTCCTATTAGACTCCAAATAGAGGTACATTGTTGAAAACAGTCTTTTTTCTGATTTTTTCTACACAGCACAAGTTTCCAAAAAATGTTCACATATGCATTAGTACCCTAACCCAGAAGTTTGTGGTGGACCAAACGGAAATGAGTCGGCTGTACTCAAAAAAAGGGTGATGTTATGATTCGGAAGGAATACACTTATCTTCTTTGAAGCGAAGTTGGATTCCCCCGATTCTTGGGGCAAGAAAGTTGTAGAGAACTGCATAAATAGCACCTTGTATGAAGCCTCCAGCAAATCCCAGTATGGGCATTATCACTATTGCTCCAACACTGAATAGAATTCTTAGCCAGCCAATATTGAAAACTTGGCTAGTAGTAGGTGCTGCAGATATTATGGCCCCAAACACTATTGCGTAAATGATTCCCACTATTAATCCAATTATTGCCGATATCACGCCAAACATCAAGGCGAATGGTATAACCGATACAGAGCTTATTGTTTTTGTTTCCAATGGCTTTCCCCGCGATTAATTAAAAATGCAAATTGGTTATAAGCCTTTTCAGGCTCATTTTTTGGTTAAACTTTTAGCACAAACCCAAACAACGACCGCAAAGGTACCTTTTTATTTCCTCGCACAAATAATTAACAGGCAATACCTTGAGGGGTAACAATGAAAAAACTTTCACTAATGTTTACCATAGTAATGTTAGGCTCAATAGTGTCTGGGTTCTTTTTGCCCCTTGGAAATTGTTCCTGGCGCACACCTACCCAACTAACCAGCAATTCCGCAGCCGTTTACAGTCTGTCTATTAGCAATGATGGCTCAAAAATTGCCTTCGAATCAAACGTGGATGGTGACCAAGAGATTTTTGTGATCAACTCGGATGGAACAGGACTAGCCCAGCTAACCAGTAACACCGTAAACGATAGGGCTCCGTCTATTGATGGTGATGGCTCAAAAATTGCCTTCTACTCAGACGTGGATGGTGACCAAGAGATTTTTGTGATCAACTCGGATGGAACAGGACTGACCCAGCTAACCAGCAACACCTTAAGCGATACATACCCATCTATCAGTGATGACGGATCAAAAATAGCCTACATATCAACTGTGGGTGGCGACCGGGAAGTTTTTGTGGTTAACTCGGATGGCTCAGGACTAACCCAAATAACCAGCAACGCCGCAACCGTTTGGATTGCGTCTATTAGTGGTGATGGCTCAAAAGTAGCCTACATATCTGATGTGGACGGTGATCGGGAAGTTTTTGTAATCAATTCAGATGGCTCAGGATTAACCCAACTGACCAGCAACACAGCAGACGATTACAGTCCATCCATTAGCAATGATGGCTCAAAAATTGCCTTCGAATCAAACGTGGATGGTGACTGGGAAATTTTTGTGATTAACTCGGATGGAACAGGATTAACCCAGCTAACCAGTAACGCCGTAAACGATAGGTCTCCGTCTATGAGTGGTGATGCAACAGAAATTGCCTTCTACTCAGACGTGGATGGTGACCAAGAGATTTTTGTGGTTAACTCGGATGGCTCAGGCTTAACCCAATTAACCTACAACATCGTAACCGATGCAAATCCCTCTACTGATGGTTATGGATCAAAAATCGCTTACGTATCTGGAATGTTTAATGACGGGGAGGTTTTTTTGGTTACCCAAGTGGATTTATCTCCTCCCACTGGCAATGTCCTAATCAATGGTGGCGCAACTACAACAGATTCTGTGTCAGTAACTCTCGCTTTCTCTGCAACAGACCCGGACTCTGGCGTTACTCAGATGCGTTTAGCCAATGAGGGGGAACCTTGGTCAGATTGGGAACCCTACGTCACTTCAAAGTTTTGGACTTTAACTTCGGGAGAGGGAGAAAAACGGGTTTGGGTATATTTCATGAATGGAGATGGTTTAGAATCCACTCCCGCTACAGATACTATACTCTTGGATACCACCCCCACCGCAGAATATCATGAAGTGATTTATGATCAAACCGCTTATGTTGTCGAGACCCGCAGCAACTCAACGGTGTCAAATCTTACTTTTAATCAGGCCTTAGGACGGATCAGATTCAATGTGGACGGAACGACTGGAACAGCAGGCTTCTGCAACATCACTGTCCCATCTGAGCTGATGTCAGGAACCTTCTCGATATACAAAGACGATATGCTGCTAATCGAAAACTTGGATTACACCCAAACCTTCAATGGCACCCACTACATGTTCAACTTCACATACGAGCACAGCATTCACACGATAGAAATCTTCTCAACCACAGTAATCCCCGAACTCTCATCACTCATGCTCATATCAACATTAATCACAGCAACACTAATTGTGGCTATACTCAACAGAAGAAAAAACAAAACCACTAAACATTAGAGCTTGTGGTGGACCGAGCCAGAATTGAACCCAGAAACGGTTGAAAAAGATTCCTCAAAACAGCTACTCATATTTGATGCGACTTCAAAATTGCTACTTTGTATAAGCAATCAAGTTTACTTACGAGTTACTGGCGATTAGCTTTTTTCTAAATGCTCCTGTCACTAAACAACCAAACAACAAGAATGGCAGAACAAGCCATGAGGGAAACTCTGGAATAGATGTATCGATTGTGAAGTAGATTGTATGAGTCCAAGTAGCGATATAGTCTGAACTGCCAGGAGAAGTTGGTGTGAAAGGTGCACCTGGAGGATTTGCTCCCTGATAATCATCAAGTTCACATAAAACATCAATAGTTAACCAATGTGTTCCCTCAGATAATTCTGGTAATGTCACTAACCCAGTCATTTTGTAGATAATATGAAATCCAGTATCTTCAGTCACCAAAGGTATAACCCCTTTATGCGCTCCATCGATACTATAATTCAGAGAACAATGCAATCCAACCCCTTGGTCAAAAGTTATGTTTAGATAAAGAAATCTGGAGCCATATGTGATGTTGATGGGCGAAAAAATGGTGACCCCAGAACCGTACCTGATGAAATCTGTAGACTCTGCCTTAACCGTCTCTACCTTTCCAATGCTAATCCAAACAAAACAGAGAAGCAGAATCAAAACAAACGTTGAAACCTTTCTCATTCTAAACTTTAGACTCATATTTTCAGCCACTAACAATTATAACGAAATCACAGATAACTCTCCCTGAGGAACACAAATGTTCCTACCCCAGAACAACGATTTTTGGGTTACTTAAATATGCATTTTCAGTTCTTATGTTAGTAAAAAGTGGTGGACCGAGCGGGAATTGAACCCGCGACCTCCTGAGTGCAAGTCAGGCATTCATACCAGACTGAACTATCGGCCCACAGCCTTGTTGCTTATGTTTGATTGGAAAGGAAAGATTTAGAGGTTTCTCTAATGTGCAGCCTAAAACGAGTGTGAGAGGGCCGGGACCGGGATTTGAACCCGGGCGCTAGGCTCCACAGGCCTATAGGCTACCAGACTACCTCATCCCGGCCACTTGTTTTGTTCCCGTCCACTTTTGAGACAACGTGTTTATTTACGTTTCCTTAAAAATGCATGTCTCTCAGAACTTGATTTGCTGGTTTTAGGGGGCGGGACGTGTACGTTCTCGTTATGTTCCTTTTCTGTAGAAATAAGTCACATCTTAGGTGACTATAGTTTCTGTCGAAAAAACATTGTTGTATATTATGTCTGATAGTAACATTTGCTGTGGCTATAACTTCAAAATATCCTTCATATCTAACCCAAATTTTACACAACAAGGCTACGATACTAACAGATGATGTAGATTAATGGAATGCCCCCTTATGTGTAGTCGCCACACATTTCCTGACCCCTTCAACTTCTGTCCCTACTGCGGATCTAAATTAGTGAATGTCCACAGCAAAGAGGGTTTAGGCACAAAAAATGCTGAACCATACAGTAAGAGCAAACAGGGACCCAAAAAAGCATCACTCACAGAATTTTCTGAACTTCACGGTTTACGAGGTGAAGCATAATGCATGTGTTAACAGAATCGGAAGTAACTGAAAGAAAATTTGTTGCCGCCGATCTTGAGAAATGTACGGGTTGCGGAGTCTGTGAACTTGTATGTGCCCTAAAAAGAGAACAAGTATACGATCCCCAGCGTTCCAGAATAAAGATTCTCCGATTGTATCGGCTTGTCAACATGGCCATGGTGTGTAGGCTATGCGAAAACCCCCCATGTGTGACTGCCTGCACCTTGGGTTGTCTCACTCAATCTGAAACTGGCGTCATATTGGTGGATGAGGACAAGTGCGATTGTTGCGGCTGGTGCATAAAGGCGTGTCCTTACGGCGCCGTTGTTTTGAATACAGAAAAAGAGACGGTGATGATGTGTGACCTGTGCGGTGGCGAACCCCAATGTGTTGAATGGTGCCCAGAAAAAGCGTTGAATTTGGTGACACAGAAGGAGTTTGACGAAAACGTTCGAGAAGCCACGGCAAATAAGCTAATCGACGAAACTTTGAGACAGTCAGAATCTGACGGAGATGAACAGGAAAATAAGCAAACAAAAAACCAGATAAACAAGCAAGGAAGCGAGAACATGGGCTTCCTCCAAAAAGTTGAGGAAACAAAAGCCAAAAAAGAATCCTTGAATCTTCTACTTGAAGCATTTTCTGAACAGAATCCAATGGACATTCTCATCTACGGCATGTACGTCAAAAAACATCTCGCCTTCATGGTGCCGGGACCAAGCAAAGAAAAAATCGAAAAAACGTTAGAATGGCTAAGCGACGCCATCAACCTTGTCGAAAAATCCGGACGCAGATAAGCATCTAACATTTTTGAACAGGAGTTTAAACAAATTTCGAAAATACAACCAAACAGGATGTAAAAAAGTGACAAAGACAAACCTAGAGACGACTCTGGAAGGCATTCTTGACTTTGAAAAGCTGAAATACTGCTTCGAATGCGGAATTTGCACTGCAAGTTGTTCAGTTGCAGAACTGCTTCCCGAACATTATAATCCACGGATACTGCTTCGCAGTCTACCCTTAGCCGATGATGAACTCCTGAACTCACCTGAATTATGGTTGTGTGCTTGGTGTTACCGTTGTCATAGGCGGTGCCCACAAGATTTGAAGTTGCCAGAGATTTTTCATGCCGTCAGAAGATTTGCTGTTGAAACTGGTCACATGGAAGGATTCGGTAAAGCTTTGGAAATAATCAGAGAGAAGCTTCCGCTTCCTGCTTCCTGCTGCTATGTTTGTTTTCATCCAGAACGTGCCATATACAACAGCCAAATTGTGAAAGAGGCTATTCAAGACGTTATTCTTGGTTTTGGCACTGAAAAACTGAAAGAGAAGCCTCTTTCTTCTGTTCATGGAGAGAAGGTGGCTGTAATTGGTTCTGGTCCTGCTGGGCTTTCGGCAGCTCATGATTTAGCTAAAGAGGGTTATTCTGTGACGGTTTTTGAGGCTTCATCGTCGCCGGGTGGAATGTTGAGAAGATGCATTCCAGGGTATCGGCTTCCTAGACGGATGGTTGACTCAGATATCAGGCGCATAAAAGCTTTAGGGGTTAAAATCAAGACCAACTCGGCTATCGGCAAAGGCTTGAAGATGGAACAGCTTCTGGAAAAGGGATACAAAGCCGTTTTTGTGGCTACAGGCGCTCATGAAGAGCATTCGCTCGGCGTCGAAGGCGAGGAACTGAGCGGCGTCTTCGGTGCTCTGGATTTTCTGGAAAAGGCGAATAGGAAAGAAGCCGAGTTGTCAGGTAATGTTGCTGTGATTGGCGGAGGCAACGTTGCTGTTGATTCTGCTGTAACTGCTTTAAGGCTTGGAGCCCAAGAAGTCACAATTTTATACAGAAGATCCAAAGCGGAGATGCCTGCGAGTCCTTGGGAAATAAACGAGGCTGAAGAAGCGGGAGCAAAAATCGAGTTTTTGGTTGCTCCTAAGCGGTTTCTGGGCGAAAATGGGAAAGTGACTGGGATTGAATGTGTGCGAATGGAGTTAGGCGAGCCGGATGAGACTGGTCGAGGACGCCCTGTTCCAATTCAAGGCTCCGAGTTCGTGATAGAAACTGGCACAGTGATAATTGCGATAGGGCAGTTTCCATGTACAGGCTTTCTTCCGGAAACGGTTGAAGTCACAGAAAAAAGAACGATAGCTGCGCACCCCTTTACTCTAGAGACAGGCTCTCCGGGCATTTTCGCTGGAGGAGATGCAGTGTCGGGACCGGCAACCTTGATGGAGGCTATTGTCGCTGGGAAACGGGCGGCGGTTTCCATAGACATTTATCTGAGGGGCGTTTCGCTGCAGCCGCGTAATCTGGTTGAAAACGTTTTGGAGGGTGTAAATGGAAGCCTCTAGTGTCGACTCTAAAGCCAACAAAGAAATTCGCATTGGAGTTTTTGTTTGCCATTGCGGCTTAAACATTGCAGGCTCCGTCAACTGCAAAGAAGTAGCTGAGTACGCTTCCACTCTTCCCAATGTTGTTCTTTCTGAGCATAACCTCTACACCTGCTCTGACCCCGGACAAGAAACAATAAAGAAGGGCATCAGGGAACATAACCTCAACCGAGTTGTTGTAGCCTCTTGCACCCCCCGCCTTCATGAACCAACCTTCAGAAAAACCTGTGAAGAAGCAGGACTAAACAAGTACCTGTTTGAAATGGCTAACATAAGGGAACACTGCAGCTGGGTACACCTGCATGAACCCGAAGAAGCCACAAAAAAAGCCAAAGATTTAGTGCATATGGCAGTCGCTAGGGCGGCGCTGCTAAAGCCCCGCGAAGAGCTGGTTGTCCCAGTGACAAGACAAGCGCTGGTTATTGGCGGAGGAGTTGCAGGAATTCAAGCAGCTCTGGACTTGGCAGATACGGGATACAAAGTCTACCTTGTAGAGAAGAGCCCCAGCATAGGCGGGAAAATGGCGCAGCTTGATAAGACCTTCCCAACTATGGATTGTTCCATCTGTATCCTTGCTCCAAAAATGTCTGATGCGGGTAGGCATCCGAACATTGAACTGTTGACAAACAGCGAGGTTGTGAAAGTTGAGGGATACATCGGAAACTTCAAAGCTAAAGTGCAAAAGAAGCCGAGGTACGTTACAAAGGAATGCACAGCCTGTGGCAATTGCACTGATGTGTGCCCAGTGGAGGTGCCTAACGAGTTTGAAGTGGGGCTTACTTGGCGAAAAGCAATCTATGCCCCCTTTGCCCAAGCCGTTCCAGCCCTTTATCTAATAGATGAGAACAGCTGCATCGGTCTCGGCGAGAATACTTGTGCAAGATGCAAGGACGTTTGTGGACCTGATGCCATAAACTTCAACGATAAACCTGAAGAAATCGAATTGGATGTTGGAACAATTGTTGTAGCCACTGGCATGGATGTTTACGACCCTGCTGCCCTGACAGATTATGGATACCTGAGTGCTCCTAATGTAATAACCTCGATGGAGTTTGAGCGGCTAATAAACGCTGGAGGACCCACTGGCGGTCGTCTAGTCCGACCCAGCGACATGCAGATTCCAAAGGCGGTTGCATTCGTCCAGTGTGTAGGCTCCCGCTCTAAGAAGAAAGGCAACCCCTACTGTAGCAACATATGCTGCATGAACACCATAAAAGACGCCCTACTCATTAAGGAGCATTGGCCAGAAACAAAAATCTACGTTTTCTACATAGATATACGTGCCTTTGGAAAAACCTTCGAAGACCTGTTTAGAAGAGCAAAAGAAGCGGGAGTCATCTTCATACGTGGATTGCCAGCGGAAATCATCGAGGACAAAAAATCTAACAAGCTGTGGCTAATCGGAGAAAACACTCTCGCGAATAAAATATACAGAGTAAATGTGGACATGGCAGTTCTAGCCGTCGGTCTTGAAGCCAACGATGACACCGACAAGATTCAGCAGCTTTTAAGGCTATCAAGGACTTCAGACGGATTCTTCATGGAGGCGCACCCAAAACTGAAGCCAGTAGACACCCCAACCAGAGGAGTCTTTCTTGCTGGTTGCGCCGAAAGCCCAAAAGACATCAAAGACAGCGTGACACAAGCGAGCGCTTCAGCAGCCCGTGCAGGAATTCTCATGTCTAAGGGCAGCGTCACAATCGAAGCCATCACCCCTGTGATATCCATTGAAAAATGTACCGGATGTGGCATGTGCGCCAAAGTGTGTCCTTACCACGCAATTACTGTGAATAAAAAACGTAAAAAAGCCGAAGTGATTGAAGCAGCCTGTGCGGGGTGTGGCGCTTGTGGTGCAGAGTGTCCCTTCGGCGCCATCGAGATGAGCCACTTCAGTGATGAGCAGATATACGCTCAGATAGACGCAGCCACTGAAGAGAACGCAGACAAGAAAATTCTTGCTTTCTGTTGTAACTGGTGCTCTTACGCGGGAGCAGATTTTGCGGGCGTAAGCAGAATGCAGTATCCTCCTAATGTGCGGATTATCCGAAGCATGTGTTCCGCCAGAGTAGCCATGAAGTTTGTTGAGCGAGCCTTCGTTAGAGGCGTTGCGGCTGTGCTGGTTTCAGGTTGCCACTTGAATGATTGCCATTACATAGACGCCAATTATCAGACCAAGAGGCGGGTTGAGAGTTTGTGGAAGAAGCTGGAAAGGTTGGAGTTGGACAAGAATCGGCTTCAATTGGCGTGGATCAGCGCAGCGGAGGGTGAAAAGTTTGCTTCAAAGATACGGGAGATGCAAAAAATCGTTGAAGGCGTCACTAAAGAGGAGATAGAAAAAACGGTCAAGTGTCTAACCCCCAAGAAAAAGGAGGTCACCAAACGGGGATAATACATGATGACCCTGATTGACAAAAAATATTCATGTGCTGGGGAATGCTGTGCGAGGAAAAATCGTTAAAACCGAAAACAGAAGAAAGCTTACACTCAAGAGGCATTTTCTTACAAGAGATTATCTCCTATCGCTGGACAAAACTTTGTGTAACGGATGCGGCTTATGCGCCGAAATTTGCCCAAAAACAGCCATAACAGTGACTCCAGCAAAAATAGCTGAAGACCATCTGGAAAAAAAGCCAACAATCGTTTTTGACGTAAACTCTTGCAACCTATGCGGCGAATGCGCAGTGTTGTGTCCCCTAAACGCGTTGAGGATGGAAATTGATGGAAAAGGAGTTTCCACACTTGTGAAAAACGAGGCATTCCCCGTTTTGCTGAAGGGCATTACTGTTGCAACAGAAAAATGTGATTCAGCATGCAATCTCAGATGCCAAGAAGAATGCCCCACAGAAGCAATCAAGGTGTCAACGCAGCAAACAGAAAACGGAAAAACAGTGATAACTGACGTCCAAATCATGGAGGACTCCTGCTTTTACTGCAAACGCTGCCAATCTGCCTGTCCTCTGGATGCGATAGATGTGAAAAAACCGTTTCAGGGAACCATCAAACTCGATAGCGAATTATGCCCGAAGGGATGCACGGTCTGTGTTGACATTTGCCCCACTCATGCGATTAAGTTGGAAAACGGGCAGCTTAGAGTCTATTCCGATTTCTGCATCTTCTGTTCTGCATGCCAGCATGTCTGCCCAAAAGAAGCCGTCACCGTAAACAGAGATTGGATATTCCACTCAGATGTTAAAGCGGCGGCTTGGTTAACTGCACTCAAAAAGTTGACTTCCTTTGAAACCGTAAGGAAAGAGCTCATGATCAAATCTGGGCATAGAAGAACTTCTTCAGTGCAGAAAAGAGAAAGAACAATCTACATAAAGCCTGAGCAAGAAAAGGACAACCGAGTGACAGAATTTCTGGAAATTCTGAGCAAATACAAGAAATAAAATCATCCCTCTGCAGCCAGTGAAGGATGGTATTCTTTTTAGCAACATGGGAGACTATAATCTGTGGTAGATTAGGTTGGATATCTCGGTTACGAAAGCTGACGGAACAAAGGAAGCATTCCGCAAATGGAAGGTTGCTAGAACCTGCCTGAGGATGGGCGCATCCCAAGAAACTGCGCAGGCCATCGCCGACGAAATCGAAAGCAAACTCTACGACGGAATAAGCACAAGAAGAATCCTGCAAATGATTTACAGTCGGCTAAAAAAACACAAGCCTGTAATGAAGCTGCAAATAGATTTAAGGCGCTCCCTTAGCCTTCTCCGGTCTGCACCCGACTTTGAACGGTTCATCCAGCTTCTGCTAAGCGAACACGGCTACGAAGTCACCCCAAACCAGATAATACGCGGCAGATGCGTAGAACACGAAATCGACGCCATCGCCAGAAAAAACGGCGAAACATACGTCGTAGAAGTCAAGCACCACTACAAATACCACACCCCAACAAGCCTCGACGTAAGCCGCATCTCAAGAGCCGTATTCGAAGACCTGACAGAAGGACACGAACACGGATTAAACAGCCATCAAATAGACCACGCAATGATAGTCTGCAACACAAAACTGTCAGAACACGCCAAAAAGTACGCGGACTGCAGAGGAATCAGCCACATAGGCTGGAGCTCACCACCAAACCATGACCTACAAACAATGATCGAAGAAAAGAAACTCTACCCAATAACAATTCTCAAAGGATTAAACGCTGCAACCAGAAACAAATTGACGGCTAACGGCGTACTTCTGTTGAGGGACTTGACTGGGAAAAACGCGGCGGAGCTTAGAAGGCAAACAGGAATTTCCAAAGACAAACTTGAGCCGATGATTGATGATGCACGGGCTATACTTTCTGGGAATTAGCTGCGTTTTTGTCTCTTTTTTTGTGTTTCAGGATTTGGTTGTTTGATTCGTTAAACTTATTAACCTGTTTATGGAATCTTAATACACTTGATAAAAATGCTGAGAGCAACTCTTCCCTGCGCAGACCCCAAATGCAAAGACAAAATGCGACTCGTGTTCCAAAATGAACGATTCCTAGGCTACCGCTGCCTCCTAAAACCAAACACCCACAACTTCAGATACAACATAAAATGCAAAAAATGGGAAAAAATCATAATCTCAACCAAACCAATAGTCGGCTACAAGACAACCCCATACGAAATCTTGTTCGATGAAGAAATTGCTATCGAAACACGCTGATTCTCGGAACTCCAACAGCCTTCATCAAAATTGCATCCGCTTCTCTATGGTTGTAAACTGTTTTTGGGACCAGCCGCCTTTTGGCAAGTCTCCGGCTGACTCTGAAGCAAAAAAAGGCGATAACGCCGCATTTTTGGCAGGAAACTAACATCAGTCAACCTAATTTTTCGCGAATCATATTTATGTGAGTTCGTTAATCTGGACTGTTTAAATATCAGAACTTTAGAATAGAGTGGTTAGAGGACAGAAAAGTATGGGTTCCAAAGCACCGAAAGGCGAACTATCAGCAAGAAAATTGCTTGCGAAACGAAAAAATTTCAGATGGAAAGACGTCTACTACAAGCGGCGAATGCTTAAGCTGGATGTTAAATCTGATCCACTGAAAGGGGCTCCTATGGCCCGCGGCATAGTCTTAGAAAAAGTTGGCGTCGAAAGCAAGCAGCCAAACAGCGCCATCAGGAAATGTGTCAGAACGCAGCTCATCAAGAACGGCAGGGTTATAACCGCTTTTCTCCCCGGTGACGGCGCGCTCAACGTGGTCGATGAACACGATGAGGTTGTTGTGGAGGGAATTGGCGGGTCCCGCGGTGGAGCCATGGGTGACCTTCCTGGAGTCAGATGGAAGGTTTCAACCATTAATGGGGTTTCCCTTAATGAGTTGGTTCTTGGCAGAAAAGAGAAGCCTATGCGGTAGGAAATCTGGTCTGCTCTCTAAACAACCCTTAAATATTGGTTTCTTAACCCAGAACCTTTGTCAAGGTGTCTCGTTTGAGTAAGGTACAAGAGATAAAGCTGTTCGGAAAGTGGAGCTTCGAGGAGATTAAGTTAGGTGATCCTGGGCTCCAGCAATACATATCTCTTAAGCACGTGTATGTTCCCCACAGCATGGGTAGACATGAGCATGGAAAGTTTCACAAGGCAAAAGTCAGCATAGTTGAGCGGCTCATAAACAATCTTATGCGTCCTGGCAGTAGCGCCGGAAAGAAGACGCGAGCCATAAACTTGGTTAAGAACGCCTTCGAAATCATCTATATTCGTACAGGAGAAAATCCTGTTCAAGTTCTTGTCTCTGCAGTGGAGAACACTTCTCCTGGCGAGGATACTACTCGCATCAGCTACGGAGGCATCGCTTATCATATGGCTGTAGATATTTCTCCTCAGAGACGCGTTGACCTTGCTTTACGATTTCTTTCTGAGGGCGCAAGAAAGCAGTCTTTCGGTAACACAAAGGCTTTGGATGAGTACCTTGCCGAAGAGCTGATTCTGGCAGCCAAAAATGACGTAAAAAGCTATGCTGTGAAGA
>Ga0307424_1000276_pt1 | contig 26901 bp, 27 predicted proteins | sample SalMarWE160320MG_FD_202157 | JGI IMG/M metagenome (GOLD analysis project Ga0307424, IMG submission 202157) | Salt marsh sediment microbial communities from the Plum Island Ecosystem LTER, Massachusetts, United States - WE1603-20 | ecosystem: Environmental > Aquatic > Marine > Intertidal zone >... | reverse complement strand
GTCCCGCCAGCGGATTCGAGGGCACGGTCGCCATCTGTCGATACGACCTGTGGCCTCAGGATGTACCGGGTGTACCGCCCGATCACGCCGCACCGCCGACGTGGTCGGACTTCAAGAGCGGGCGCGACTCGGCACTTTCCTGGATCCTGTCGCAGCCGCTCCCGAGCACGGCCGCCCCACCCGTGAAGCGCGACGTGAAGCTTACGCCACCATGTTCGCGGTCGCGGTGACCATCGCAACGCGACCGCGCCCGCCCGCCTTGCCGTCGCAACGGTCGGTCCCGCGGCAGCCGCTGGTCGTCACCATCGCATCAGTACCGGACACTTCTTCAGGCCAATGTTCCGAATGCTGCGCCAGAAATACACCGTGATACGGAGCTCATCATGAAACGGCACCGCCTCGCGGCCGTCGCCGCGCTCCTGCCCACAGCCCTGCAGGCCCAGTCACCCATGCGAGCGCAGGTTCGGGCGGCAATCGACTCCGGCAATGCCGCGTATGTCGCGGCATTCGCCAAGCCGGACCACGAGGCACTCGCTCGGGTCTACGATCCTGGCGGCGCCCGGCTGAGTGCAAACGGTGCCATGTCACGCGGCCGCGACGCCGTTGTGGCCGAGGTTCGTGACTTCGTGAAGCGATCGGGCCCGGTCCGGGTCACTCTGGAAACGGTCGATCTCTGGGTGATGGACGACCTGGCGTACGAAACGGGCAAGTGGTCGTACTCCTACACACCTGCCGGAAGCCCGGCCCGTACCATCGGCGGCCGCTACGTGACCGTGTGGCGCCGCCAGGCGGACGGGCGATGGCTGATTCTCGCCGACATGGGTGTCCCCGGCACGGGGCTGTAATCCATTCAGGAAGGTCCGACATGACTGAGCTGCAACGATCTCGCGCGACCAAACCTGCGGCACTGCCGGGCCGGAAACCTGGGGCGGGCGCTGGCGCGTGGCGCACGTTGGCACTTGCCGCGATCCTCGCGGGGGCTGGAACCCCGGCGTCCAGCCAAAGTCGCGCGCGCGCCGAGCCGCTGGCTGGCCCTCGGGTGGCAGGGCAATCCCAGGTGGCCCAGCGACTCGATGCGTACCTCTCGCGCCTCGCACGTCAGGGTGACCTGCGCGGCGAAGTGCTCGTCGCCCGGGGTGACTCGGTTGTCTTTCACGGTCGCTATGCCCTGCCCGGGGACCGCCCCGCCGGTCGCGACGAGCGCTTCGCAATTGCGTCGCTGACCAAGACCTTCACGGCCGCCGCGATACTTCTCCTCGATCGCGCTGGAAAGCTTTCGCTCGACGATCCCGTTTCCCGCTATGTCTCCGGCCTGCCGCAGGGAAATGAGATTACCATTCGGATGCTGCTCACCCACAGGTCCGGACTGCAGAACGAATCGACCTTTCCCGATTTCGTTCGCCGGCTTGCCGAGCCCATGACGCTGGACCAGAGCATAAGGCGCCTTGCCGCGCGTCCGCTCGGGTTTGCCCCGGGCAGCCGGAGTTCGTACAGCAACTCGGGTTACATGGTTCTTGCCTCGGTCATTGAACAGGCCGGCGGAACGCCGTACCACGACTTTCTCGATTCCACACTGTTCCGGCCCCTTGGAATGCGGCAAACCGAGGCCGCAGCGGCGGCCGCGGCGGCGGGCCGACTGGCGCCGGGCTTCCTGGTCGGCCCAGGCCCGCGATTCGCGGTGCCCGCCCCGAGGATCGAGTTCTCCCACGACGTCGGCAGCGGCTCGCTGAGCGCAACGGTCACGGACCTCTATCAATGGATGAGGGCTGCCGTCGACGGCACGATTGTCCCTGCGCGGGCACACCCGTTCGGCTGGAGCAGCAACCGGCGACTCGGCATGAAGACGTTCGAACAGATCGGCAACGTGCCGGGATATCTCGCGGGAATGGTGTGGTTCGAGCGGGAGAACCTGTACGTCGTCTTCGTGAACTCGGTGCAGTCCGGTGTGGCGTTCTTTCACTTGCCGGACGACGTCGCTGCGATTGCCCTCGGGCGGCCGGCTGAGGGGGCGCCATTCTATCAACCGGCGCCGCTCACCCGGGAGCTCGCTGCTGCGGCCGTCGGCCACTACCGCGACAGCGCGGGCAACACCATGTCACTGGTTTCCCGCGGTGCCGACCTCTTCTTCCAGGTGCCCGCGTCGCAATGGCCCTACGGGGCAACCTACCTGACGCCGGTTGGCGATTCGACGCTGCTGGCGCGATCGGACGACGCCCGGCTGCGTCTCCGCGCGGCCGGTCGCGTGGTCACGGGGTTCACCTGGGAGCAGTCGGGTAGTGCCACGCAGTGGGAGCGTGTCCCATGACACATTTCCCGCACCGCGCGATGCGCGTCCGCGCGTGACGGGAGAACGTTCAAGCAGCGGCACACGGGTGGGTTCGCTCGCCCTCGGTGCGGGCGCCGTCGGTCTTGCGTGCTCAGGACTCCTCTTGCTGCTGGCGAGGATGTTCCCGACGGTCGAGGAGCCGCTCCAGACGCTGTTGTGGCCAGGGGTTGCCGTCACCCTGTCGCTCCATGTCGCGGCGCGCCCCGAAGCCTCGGACTGGGTGCCACTCCTGACGTTAGGGAACCTCGCGGTAATCCTCGCGATCAATGCGATCGTCTACACCATCGTGGCCGCCGTTGCGATCGGTTTTGCGAGACGCATACGCGCCCGCCGTCTCATCGGGGCCAAGCGTCCTCCCCCCACTGAGTGATGGCGACCGTGGGGAAGTAGCGCCGTCCTTTTGGAAGGCGCGGCCGGCTCGCGGATTTGGCTCGGCGCCCCCGCGGAGCAATGGCCCTTGCCCAAGTCTTCCACGGTGCCGATGGTGTCTTGATGGCACGGATTCCCGCCCTATGCGCGTCGTGAGGCGAGCGCATCTTCTGGTCGTGACGGTGTCGCTTGGCGCGGTGGCCGCCTCTGCTGCGGCGACAGTAGCGGCGCAGACCGTTCCGCGTGGTGGTGCCGTGGTCACGCTCCCCGCCGTGTTCCGCGAGCAGCGGATCTACGTCCGTCCCGTCACCGTCGGCGGCGACACGCTCGAGTTCTATACCGACACCGGAGGCGGCGCCAACATGCTGTTCGCGCCGGTGGCGACTCGCTTGCGGCTCCCGGTGATGCGGATCGGGCAGGGAAGCGACAGCGTGAGCGTCGTCGATGTGGCCAGCGTGGAGCGGCGATGCCGCCATCCCCGCTCCGGGCGACTCCGGCGATCCGTTTCGACGGGCGCCTACGGGTGGTGCCGTTCGGCGCGCAACTGGCGTCGCTGCTAGACTCCGGGGACGCGGGCTTCCTCGGGCGGCTGTGGTTTGCGCACCGTGTCTGGACGCTCGATTACTTGGCGGGGAAGCTCGAACTCCGCCGTGCCGGCGACCTTCCGCGGGCGGCCCCGTGGCAGCGGGTCGCCCTGGGCTTTCAGACGGACTCCACCGGCCATCGGACCACCTATTTCCCGCGGATCACCGTCACCATCGCGGGCGACACCCTGGATTTGCTCTTCGACACGGGGGCGACAACCGTGCTCTCCGACAGCGCGCACTCGCTGCTCCATGACCGCCGACCCGCGCGTCGGGCGGGCAGCTTCATTTCAGGGGAGGTTTTCGATCGATGGCGCGCGTCCCACGCCGGATGGCGAGTGATCCCGCACGCGACGAGCTTCGGTGCGGATCTCATCGAGGTGCCTACGGTGACTGTCGCCGGGCAGTCGGTGGGGCCGGTGTGGTTCGAGCGTCGGGCCCCGGGCGTGTTCGAACAGGGTATGTCCCGATGGATGGACAAAGTGATCGTCGGGGCGCTCGGTGGAAACGCGCTCGGGTACTTTCGGGTCACCGTTGACTATCCCGGCGCGGTGGCGGTGTTCGAGCGTCCCTAAGCCCGGGGGCACGGCCGACGGAGGCTCGCCGCTCAGGGCGGCTTGGGCCCCTCACTCCAGAAGACGAACGCCGCCACGCCCAACGGTACCACGACGACGAGCACGTCGCCCAACCACGTATGAAGTGGCCGCCCCCGCACGAGGGGGACGGCGATGCTGTGGCCCGTGAGGTAGAGGTCGATGATCGCGAACGTGATGGCGACGGCGACCGCGGCCGTCAGGCCCGCGCCCACGGCGCGGAGTAGGCGAACGAGCAATGAGCCCAAGGGGTTCGTCTTACCGCCGTCCCCTGGCGCGCGCGCGTCCTCCATCGACTGAGTCTCCGCGCCGGCAGGCGCCGCTCGCGACGCACCCCATCCACGCCGCGCGGAAGGTGCATTGCCTCATCGGTCCCTCAACGTGCAGATGCCGAACGGCATCCGCAGGGGATCGAGCAGCACGGCCATGGTATCTCCGTCGGGCAGGACGGATGGCGGCACTAGTACCTTGGCGCCCAGCTCCGTCGCACGGCTCACATGTTGCCCCAAGTCGGGCACCGACACGAAAAGCTGGACGAACGGCTGGGACTGTTCCGGGCCAGGCCACACACCACCCGCCATGCCTCCCTCCGCGGCGGGAACCTCGCGGTAACCCAGGGCGTTTGCCCGATCGGTCTCCCACTGGAACAACCGGCGGTAGAACCGCACCGTGGCGTTGGGATCGGGCGAGACGATTTGCCAGCGTACGACGGGACGCGACATCAGGGACGTCCCGGAACCCACGAGGCGGTCGAGCGCATGGACAGGCGACCCTCATGGAGCAGCCGGTGGAGGGCGATGCTCACGCTGTTCAGCGGAATTCCGGCCATCACGGCGATCCATCGAGCGTCGGGGCGAAATCGGTGTTGGCGCACCAGGCAGAGGATCGCCGAGCAGTTCTCCGCGATACAGGCCTCCGCGACCTGCGACGGCGGCAGCAGTCGCGAGCCCATCCGGCGGATGGTGCGCATGGTGAGCCGCCGCCGGCCACGCAGTATTTGCGAGAGCGTACGGTGATGGGTGCCCAGGGCGTGCGCGAAGGCCCGCAGGGAATAACGCGGGTTTTGGCGCCGGCGCCGCTGGAACTCATCCTGGAGGGCCGAACGGAAGTCCATGGTCGGAAGAGGCTGGGATTCGCCGGTGACAAAGTCAAGAGCTCCCGGGAAGAAGTGGCGCATATCCCCCCCTATCAGGGGGATGGCCCCTTCTTTCGTCATACCGATGGCCCACGCCTCGCTTCCGGACCACGCTATGATGCCCGAGTTGGTTTCGAACTGGATGCCGGATGCACGTCTATGACCCAGTCATCTGAAGCGAGCCGCCCGGACGTGAATCCGTGAGCGTGTTCACCCCTCGAGTCTGCAGTTTCCACGGCAGGCTCGTGTTGCCGCTCGGCGTGGACGACGCATTCCGGCTGTTCTCTCCGCAGGCGGAGAAGCTCTGGGTCCCTGATTGGAATCCCGAATTCCTATATCCCGGCGCGATCACGTGGGAGCGGGGTCAACTCTTCCGCACGCGGGAAGAGCGGGGTGAGGCGGTGTGGATCATCACCGCCCTGGACCGTGAACAACACCGAGTCGAGTACCACCGCGTGGAGCCGGGGCGCTACGTCGCTCACATCGTGGTGCGCTGTGACTCCCTGGCGGATCAAGAAGCGGAGGTCCTAACCGCGTACTCGTATGTGGGCCTCTCGGTAGGCGGCAATCAGGAGATCTCAGGGATGACGCAAGAAGCCTACGCCGCGAAGATGCGGCGGTGGACGGAGTGGATCGGTCGCTCCTTGGCGCGCGAGACCTAGTGCGCGCAAACGCAGCTGCAGCCGTTGGGCTATCCCGGCCTTGATACCGGCGCCGCTGTGGATGGCACACCAATGGAGGTAGCGCGATGGCCATCAGGCGAACGAATACGCTCGCTCTCTGCCTCCCGGTCCTTGCGGCCGCGCCGTGCTCATCGGCGGCGGGGCAGACGCAGCGAATCGCCAGCCACCTGGAGATCTTCGCGCCGGGCGTCGTCTCGGTGCCGGGCGCGAGCGTGTATCGGGGAGCGTTCGACCCGTCGGGTACGGCCTTCTACTTCTTTCGGAAAGTGGGCGAAGAGCGAGAGGACTACCGCATCTTCGTCGCCCACCTGCGCAGCGGCCGGTGGTCCGATGCGGAGCGCGTGTTTCCGGGCGAGTACTCGGATCTGTATCCCACGATCTCGCCGGACGGCGGACGCATGGTGTTTACTTCCTACCGCCCGCTGCCGGGCGACTCGGGACGAGCGGTCAACGCGAATCTCTGGTACGCCGACCGCCTGCCAACGAAATGGAGCCGCCCGCGGTTCATGGGGCGGGCGAGCACGCCGGCGAACTACGACGCGAAACCGGTTTATCAACCCGACGGGAACGTGCACTTCACGAGCACGCTGCCTGACTGGCGCACCCGTGTCCATCTCCTCACCCGCTGGAACGGATCGGACTTCGAGGCACCCGTTCCAGACCGGCGATCTGTCGCGACGTGGACCTGGGTGTTCCCGGACTCGGCTGTGCACTACGTGTGGGACTTCGAGGAAAGTCCCGAGGGCTCGTTCGCCCTGCTCGAAGTGTCAGAGGTCGTGGACGGCCGTCGTGGGCCGAGCGACATCTGGATCACCTTCCGTGACGGGAGCGGGTGGAGCGTTCCCCGGCGGGCCGACGAACTGAACTCCGCCGGGTACGACAATTTCTTCCTCTTCTCGCCGGGCGGTGCGTACGTGCTCTTCGTCCGGGACTTCGCGACGTACTATCGGGTGCCCGTTCGAGTCCTCGGACAACCGCCTCACTGAGGGCCGCTTCCGCGGTGCAATACTCTCGTATCGGTGTCGCGCACGGGCGTGGCCCAGTCTCCGCGTGCGACGTGGAGTGCAACTGCGCCGTTCCGCATCATGGCGGCAGAAGCCCACGAGGCTTCGAGCCAGGGCATCCTCTCAATCGATAGGGCCGGTGGCCGGCGTGACGGAGCAGTTGGGACGGATCCCGGGAATCCGCGCGACCACCAGGATTTGTGGACGGGCGACCGTGAGCGCAGCCGTTCTCTGTTCACCATCGCGGCTCCGGGCATCGACCAGAGCGCCTGGAACCACCCGCCCGCATCCGCGGCGAGCCCGAGACAGTCCTTCTTGGCAACCAGCGGTGCCTGGAGCCAGTCGTTTGCTTCCGTCAGGAGTCCTGCAACGCGGCGCGCGGGTCTACGCCGGCCGCCCGAAAGGCGGGCCAGGCGCACGCGAGGGTCGTCGTGACCAGCAACACGGCGACCGCCGTGCCGAGTGCGGCGGGATCGAGCGCCGACACCCGGTACAACATCGAGCGCAGCCCGAGGGCCGCGACCGCGGAGCCAGCCACGCCAACCACCACCGCGACTCCTGAAAGTCGCAGTCCGTCCGCGAGCACGAGCCGCACGATACCGCCCCGCGTGGCGCCGAGCGCCAGGCGGACGCCGAACTCCTGCCGTCGCTGCTGCACCGCGTACGCAACCAAGCCATACACCCCGAGGGCAGCCAGGAAGAGCGCCGTGGCGCCGAACGCCGTCATCGTCACTGCCGCAAGGCGCGCGCGCGCGCTCACTTCACCCATCAAGTCGCCGAGCGTGCGCACGCGCGCGACGGGGATCGTCGGATCCACGGTCGCCACCGCGCGCCGAATACCGTCGATCGCTCTGAGCGGCTCGGGGGACATCCGGACGATGAACTGCATCGTGGCGAACGTCGGATAGGGCTTTTGGGTGTACGGGACGAACATCTCGGGACGGGGCACCTGCGTCAGCGAATAGCGCTTCATGTCGCCCACAACGCCGATCACTGTCATCCACGGCGCGCGCGACGCGAGACCACCGATCTTCAGCCGCTTGCCCAACGGATCGGCACCCGGCCAGAGCCACTGTGCCATCGCTTGGTTGATGATCACCACCGGCGCCGCATCCTCCCGATCCGACTCCGCGAAATCGCGGCCGGCTGCGAGTGTCGTTCCGAGCGCGGAGAACAGGCCTGGACTCGCCACCGTGTATTCGGCCACGGGTGGATGCGCAGGATCCATGAGTCGCGGATCATCGCCCCGGACCGCGAACACGGTCGCTTCTTGGGCACCACTCAACGGCAGGGGCTTGCCGATGGCCGCCGCCCGCCCGCCGGGAAGCGCGCGCAAGTGGTCAAGGACCGCCGCGAAGAAGGCCACGGATTGCGGGTGCTCCATGTACGTGGAAAACTGATGCTCCGGGTAGCGGCCAGGCGGCAATGTCACCTCGAAGGTCACCGCGTGGGCGGTGGCGAATCCCGGATCCTCGCCGATCTGATTCCGGACGCTCTTGATGAGGAGGCCCGAGCCGGCGACAAGCACCAGGGACAAGGCGATTTCGACTACGATCAGCCTGCGACGGGCCGCCACCGCGCGGGCCCCGGCGCTCGACCCGCGCACACCACCCCGCAGCGCGTGGGCGAGCCGCCCGCGGACGGACAAGCGCGCGGGTGCCAGACCGATCGCGGTCCCGACCACGAGCGTGATCGCCACCAGCACCGCGATGACCCGCAAGTCCACCGTCACGTCGGCAAGACGCGGCAATTGTGCCGGGCCGAACGCCCGGACCAATGCGGCGCCGGCGACGCTCGCCACGCCACCGACCGCGCCGGCGAGGCACGTCAGGGCGAGGGCCTCCACCAGGGCGCTTCGGACCAGGCGCGTGGTCGACGCGCCCAGGGACTCGCGGATCGCGAGCTCTCGCCGGCGTTCCGCCAGGCGCGCCAGCAGCAGTTGCCCGGCGTTGGCGCACGCGATAGCCAGCAGCAGCCCGACCGCTGCCAATAGCACGAGCAAGATCGGCTTCGCTTCGCCGACCATCTGGGTGCGCAGGGGGAGGGCGCGCGTGCCGAACCACCCCTTTCCCTGCGGGATCAGCGCCTCCTGGATCCGCGTCAGGCGTGAGAGATCTTCCTCGGCGGCGGCCAACCCGACGCCGCGCTGGAGGCGCCCGATCACCATGAGATCCGACGGTCCCCGCCGGGGCGGCGCCATTGCGACCCAGATCTGGGTGGCCGCCGACAGCTCGAAGTTTGCGGGCATCTCGGACCCCCGGGGGAAGGCAAACCCCGCAGGGGCCACCCCGACGACCGTGTACGGCTCACCGTTGAGTACGAGTTGCGATCCCACGACCAACGGATCGCCCCCCAGCCGCTCCTGCCACAGCGTCCAGCTTACCACCACCACGTGCGATCCGGGCGTCTCGTCGGCCCGCTGAAATCCCCGACCGAGAGCCGGGGCCACCCCGATGGTCTGGAAGAACTCACCCGTGACCTCGGCACCGTCGACGCGCTCCGGGCCGCCGCTCCGATCCAGGTTGTAGAGTTTCGCGCGCAGGGCCGCGAGGGATGTGAACGCCGTCGCGTTGGTCCGCATGGTCGTGAAGTACCGGCCGCCGATCGGAATCTCGCGAAAGCCGAGGTGAATCTGGGGGATGTCGCCCCAGATCATCACGACATCGTCCGCCCGGGCGAACGGGAGGGGCCGGAGGAGTATGCCGGACACCACGCTGAAGATCAGAGCGGCGGCGCCGATCCCGATCCCGAGGACACCGACGATGCTGGTGCTGAACAACGGATGCCGGCGCAACGCGCGCACGGCCCCTCGAAGGTCGCTGGTCAGGTCCGATAGCATGCGGGGCCTCCGTTGCGAAGGGGAGAGCATCTACTACCCCTAGGTCCACGCCGCCGGTTCCCCACCCGGGCTGCAGAGCGCAGCGCACGCTTAACACACGCTCCTGCTCGCGCCTCAGGTGCCAACGCCAAGAGCCGGGCTGGAGCCATCTGTCAATTCGGGAAACGCTTAGATGTGCGATGGATCTTCAGGCCTCGGGTTTTGGCCGCTGCCTTGAGCGTGCCCATGGCCAGCGCCGCCGCGTGTGTAACACCGCGGCACCAAGCGGTGTCTATCACGCAGATGCCTTCAGTCACGGTGCCCCTCACCTCGCGAGCGGAATCGGACGATGCCGACCTGGTGCGACGGATCGTCACAGGTGACATCGCCGCCGCGAAGAACCTCTACGTGCGATACGCCGAGCGCCTGTATTGCCTGATCTTTCGCATCGTCGGCGATGAGGAGCCCGCGAAGGACTGCCTCCAGGACACGTTCATTCGCGCCTTCGAGCACCTCGCAGAGTGGCGGGGGGGGAGCCTGGAGGGGTGGCTTCGCCGTATCGCCGTGTCCGTATCGCTCAACCAGCTGCGTCGAGTGCGCCGGCGGCGGGAAATTAGGCTCGACGAACCGGGAGCTGCATCACTACCGGCAGGCGCAACGGGAGCAGCGAGCGAGCTTCGAGGAGCGCTGCGACGAGCGATCGACGCCCTACCGCGACGGCATCGTGCGGTCTTCCTGCTCAGGGAGATTGAGGGGTACGGTCATCAGGAGATCGCGGCGATGCTGAGGATCAGTGAGGGCGCGTCTCGCGTCCTGCTGAATCGCGCGCGTGGACGATTGCGCCGGGCACTCGCGCCTTGGTATGAGGGACCTCGACAGTGAGGAGAGACATGAGTGACGACATCGTTCGGCGGCTCCGCATCGACGCCGGTCAGTACAACGAGTGCCAAGGTGACGTCCCCGACGTCTGGCCGCGGATCGCCGGCGAGGTGTGGGCTCGTGGGTTGGCGCCCGCGCGGGCACGCCGTTCCCCGCGCTCGGCTCCGGGCCTGGTTGCGGCCGCGGTGCTGTTGTTGCTCGCGGGCTTCGCCGCCGGACGGATCGCGGAGCCGCGCGGCACGCGAGTCGGGACGGCGGGCGTCGGGGCGATGAAAGCAGAACGCGTGCAGTACACCGGTAGCGCGTTCGTAGGGGCGCTGGCCTCGCTGGACGCCGAGCCGTCCACGGACGCGCGCCGCTGGCGCGAGGCGCGGATGGCTGCCTTGGGTGCCGTGCTCGGAGCCTCGGTCGCTGTCGCCCGCCTTGCCCCGGACGATCCCAGCGCGCAGCGGCTGCTTCAAGTGGCCCGGGAAGCGCTCGCGGAGGGTTTGCGTGGGATCACCTCGCAGACAGTGGTGCGATTCTAGAGGAGCGGGACGATGCATGAATCACAGCGGTTGATAGTTGCGGTCGCGCTGCTTGGATCGCTGCCGGTCGCCGGCGCGGCCCAGGCCAGCCCGCCCGCCTGCCCGGACAGCGGGCGGCGCGCGCTCGGCATCGAATGGCTGCATTGCATTGGCGGCCCGTGCACCTATTCGCAGTCGGCCGACGGCCAGTGGCTGCGATTCGCCACGGAGCCGACCGTGTGGGGCATCGTGTCGGGCGGCCCGGCGGACGGCGTGCTGCGGGACGGTGATGTGCTGGTGCGCGTGGACGATCACCTGATCACGACGCCCGAGGCGGGGCAGGTCCTCGCGAATCCTCCCGGCAACCGGTCGCTCGTGCTCGGCATTCGGCGGGGCGGCCGCCGCATGAGTGTCCGAATTCAGTCGGTGGGTGGGTGCCGCATGCCCGCCTTGGCCGTGACGCCGACCGCTGGAGATCCGCGGGGGAGGCGGCTCGATGGGTATCGCGGTGCGCCCGCGCCGCCAACCGGTGCCCCCGCGCCGGCCGCGCCCGGATTCTACGGAGCGGCTGGTGACGTCTCGCCGCCCGGCCGGTTGGGCTTGGGGGTGCGATGCGGAGGCTGTGGCTATGCGCTCGGCGCAGACGGAACGCGCCGGTGGCGCTCCGCAGCGCCCATGATCGTGGAGTTCATCGAGAAGGGGGGGCCTGCGGACACCGCCGGGCTGCAGCCGGGCGACGTGATCTCCGAAGTCAACGGGTTCGCCCTGAGTGACGAACGCGCCGAGCGGTTGTTGGGAGAGCTCCGGCCGGGTCAGGCGCTGGTACTGAGTATCCGGCGCCGCGACACCGCGCTTCAGGTGCGCATCGTCGGCGTTCGTCGGCGTGCTGTGAGCGGCTCGCTGTGACTCTGCGCAGTCGTCCCGCAGGGTGGGAATTCGTGCTGGTGATCGCACTGATCCTCGCGTGGCCTACGCGGAGCGAGGCGCAACTTGCTGCCGCCGTTCGTCACGCCGCGATCCCCATCCGTTCGATCGATCCGTCCGACGACGCCTTCGCCGATCTCGAGCCGCTCATCGCCAAGATCGGGACGGCTCAAGTGGTCGTCCTTGGCGAAGCGACCCACAGCGAGGGCGCAACCAGTGCGGCGAAGGCGCGGCTCGTGCGGTTCCTCCATCAGCGCATGGGCTTCGAGGTCCTGGCGTGGGAAGCCGGATTCACCGAGACCGCGCGCATGAACGCCGCGTTGCGAAGTGCCGTCCCGATTCGCCAAGCGACGGAGTACCTCATGCGCGGCGGCTGGGACGAGACGATCTATACACAGCCGTTGTTTCAGTACGCACGGGAGACGTGGTCCACGCCGCGTCCTCTATGGATGGCCGGATTCGATGAGGGGCGCCCACCGCATGGCGCCGACGGGTTCAACGAGATGCTCGCATGGCTCGTTCGCCGCGCGCCCTGGCTCGCGCCGTCCACGCAGGCCCTGGAGGCAGCGCGGGCGCTGGCTGCCCGTGTCTACGGCTACCTCGGTCCGGACACGACTGCGCCCCCGGTCCGCGACTATCAGCGGAGCGTCGTCGAACGTCTCGCATCCGCGGTGGAGCGGGATCGAGATGCACTTCGGTCCGTGTTTTCGGACGCCGACCTGCGCGACATTCGAGTCGCCCTGCGGAATCTGACGCTGGACGACGAGATGCGTGGGCGCTTGCTCTCGAAAGACACCGCCATGCGGCGATCCTGGGAACGCGATCGCGAGCGGCTCATGGCGACGCGACTCGCATTCATTCGCGATTCGCTCTACCCAGGTCGCAAGGTGATCGTCTGGGCGGCGACGGGTCATCTGGTCCGGGAGATTGCGTCGATCAAACCGCTCGACCCGGCGATCCACTATGCCGCTGACCAGCGGCAGGAAGGCGACTACGTCGCGCAGGAAGTCGGGCGCGATCTGTACATCATCGCCTTTACGACTTACGGCGGCACGACGGGGGAGCTGTTCGCCGTCGGCGACGAACGGACGCCGTACAGCGGTGCCGACTCCGTGCCGGAACCTCCAGCCGGTAGTTTCGAAGCCGCCGCGCACACCGTGGGTCAACCATATTTGTTCGTGGACCTGCGATCGGAGCCGGTGAACGATCCCCTTGCGGGGCGCTTCGTGGCGCGGCCGCTCGGCATGATTCCCAGCGACGCCGAATGGCGTCGCCATGTCGATGCGTTCTTCTTCATCGATCAGAACGGGCCCGAAATTCATCTGACGCGGTACCGTTGAGCCGTCGTCGACGCGGCGAAACCCCCTGCCACCGCCGGTAGCTGATCAAAAGACAAACGCCGCCACGCCGGCACTGAAGCCGTACGCGGTCGCGTTCACGTCGCCAAGGCTTGGGGTCAGGTTCGTGCCCTCGGTGTCGAAGGTGGTCCATGAGCGCGAGAGGTAGAGTTCGCCCTGCACGCCGACGTGCGGTATCAGCATCAGCACCAAGCCAGCGCCGGGGCGCACCTCGACCGCGTTGGTGGTGGCATCCACATTTACCGTGGTCCCCCGGAGCGCGCTGGATGCGTGCGACGAGGACCGCGCGAACGACGCCTGCATGCGGACGAAGGGGTATGCACGACCCATGATCCTGGCGAAGTAATACGTGACCCCCGGACCGATGCCCCAGCTGGTCAGCGACGTGAATCGATCACTCGCGTAACCAAACGACAGGGCGCCCGACACAGCCAGTCCCCGGACGAGGAACACGCCGACCGTCGGGGAGAAACTGATCGAAACGCGGCTGACGTCGTCGCCGTCTTCACGATGGCTCGAGATCCCCGCGGTGCCGCCAACCAGAACGCTGCCCTTGTCGATGGTCTCCTGCTGGGCTGTGGCTGCACCTGGCGTGAGGGCCGCAACGCAGAGAACCCACGCCACACAACCTCCAAACCGCATAATGTGCCTCCTTGTGTGAGTGCGGGCACCGGGGCGGACGCGAAGTTCAGGGCGAACGGACGTCCGCCGACGCGCGCGCGCCCAGAGCGCTGGGGGCGGTGGATACGCGACGAGGACGACCCTTCGTTGACATTCGAGTACCATGTTCCGTGGTGGTGGTCCGAAACAAGGCCCATTGCTCGGGACCACAACGGAGCCAAGTCTTTGCGCAAGATCACATTCACGCTGCGAGGACGTCCCACCGGCCACGCGCTCGTGAATGGGCGCCGCTGCGTGGGCCGTCACTCCGGACCGGGTCTGGTGCGCGTCCGCGAAGAGATCCAGTCTCCCAATGTGGTCACGAGATCGCTCCGGAGCGTCGGCGCATGGGGATCGGAGTCGGGATCGAAGAGCCCGTGCCCGCTTTCGAACACCCGCAGCGTCGCGTCGGGGTGATCCATGTCCTGCCATACGCGAATCAGCCGGTACGTACTCTGAATCGTAGGCCCGTTGTGATCGTCCTCGCCGTATAGCACCAGGACTGGCTGTGTCACCCGCCGCCAGTACGGGACGGGATCGTAGTCCAACACGTTCCGGAAGAACGTCCACTGCCAAGCATCCGGGCTGGAGGGAAAGCCCTTCGCCACGTCGGCCGCCGGACCGTCGAGGGCGCGTTGCAAGGCGGCCCGATACGTCGTCCACTTCACCTGGCCCCGGACGTACCGCTCGGCCAGCACCTGCAGGGAAAGCGCCTCTTGCAGTGCCCCGCCCTCCACACCGCTTTCGCGGAACGTGTAGTACATCTCCCAGTTCAGTTGGTCTACCAGGGGTGTCGCGGCCCCGACAAAATCGATCACGAAGGCGACAGCGTGCGACCGCGATGCAGCGAGGGGCGCGATCTTTCCGCCCTGACTCAGTCCCACGACCCCCACCCGCTCTGGATCGACGTCCGGGCGCGACTGCGCGTACGAGACGCCGGCGAGCGCGTCATCAGCCAAATCGCCGAACGTCGCCGTTCGCCAATCGCCCTCGGAAGAGTCCGATCCTCGCTTGTCCGGAAGCAGCACGGCGGTCCGATTGTTGAGGAAGACCCGAATGATGGACCTCGTCCAGTAGTGCTGCCGGTTCGACGGGCCCGAGCCCGGAAGAAACACGGCGGCCGCGAACGGACCGTTGCCGTCCGGCGCGAACCACAGGCCACCCAGCCTGAGGTCGCCGTGGTGGAAGCGAACCTCCTCGGGCTCATGTTGCGGAGGTGTCCGAGTGGGCGATTGGACGGAATGGTCGGGCGCGGCGGCGCCCGGCGCTGCGAGAGTCACGCAGCAAAGAGTGGCTGCAAGTGTGCGGAACATGATTCCTCCAGTCCGACCTCTAGCGTGTCTTCCTCAAGTGGTTTCGGCGCCCTCGCGAAACATCGCGCGAAACTCGCGGGCTGTCTTGGACGTAGGCGGTCCCATGGGACAGGATTGATCGCGGTCGGACCCGAAGGGTGGTGTTTTCTCGATGCAGTTTGCCGGGCGGCTCAATGCGCGAATGACACGTGGTGGGCTCGAGTTGGCGGAGACCTCGTATGGTCATGACCAGCACGTGGCTCGGCACGTCCACGATCGACCCCTCGTTGTGCTTCTCCTCGCCGGCCAGATGCTCGAACGGGCGGGCGGGCGTCGGGTACGCTGTTCTGCCGGTACGGTGTTGTTTCATCCCGCGGGAGAAGCGCACGCACACGACTTCGGACCGCACGGGTCGCGGTGCATGGTGCTGCAGGTGGGCGACCAGTGGGTGAGGCGGCTCTCGGCATCGACGCGGATGGTTCCGGACCGCCCGATGGCCTGCTCGAACGAGGCCGTCACCGGCACCGCGCGACGTCTTCACGCCGAGCTCCGGCGGGGGGAGGGAGCGATGACGGCGGTACTCGACGGTCTGTCGTTGGCGCTACTCGGGTTGCTCGCGCGGCCCGGAGAGCTGCCCGCGAATGGCGCGTCGGGATTGCTTGCACCCGTGCTCGAGAAGTTGCATCATGACCCAACGTCGGACGTGAGCCTGGCCGCCCTCGCCGCATTGGCACGGGTTACGCCGGAACACCTCTCGCGGGCGTTCTGCCGCACGAAGGGATGTACGATCGGCGAGTACGTTCGCCGGTTACGCGTTCAGCGGGCGCGGCGGCGGCTCGCGACCGGTGATGTGCCGCTTTCGCAACTGGCATACGACTTGGGGTTCTGCGACCAGTCGCACTTTACCCGGGTCTTCAAGGCGCACGTCGGGTGCACGCCCGCTGCGTTCCGGGCCGCGGCCTGCAGGGGGTCAAAAGGCTGCGGAAATGGTTCCCTGCCTGCCGACGATCGTTCCGCGCTGCGGCTCATGTGACCGCGTGATCGGTGTGTCCAGGCCTCTCGGGCCGCGGGTGTGAAACGCCGCGACTCCGCGGCCCGCGGTCGAGGCCATCGTGGAGGCCGTGCAGAGACGGGGATCGCGTCAGGCGACTGCGGCCAACCCTTGAGAAGCCGCCCTTCCCGCCGGGAAGACGATCAGTCGGTGGTCACGGCGCGGCTCCGCGCGCCGCGGGTTGGGCGCCCTCACGCGAGCTCCACGCGACGTCGCGAGCCACCTCCTCGGCAAAACGTAGCGCTCGCGGACGGAGGATCGAGCGCAGCGACTGGCCGAGGGCCCGGGCCCGTCGCCCCGCCCAGTCGGGCGGCAGGAACCGAGCCGGGAGCGAAGGATCGTCCCAGGTGATCCGGAACAACTCGAACATGTAGGCAAAGCGCAGCGCGAACGCCTGGCGGGGCGACCACGTGTCGGCGGGCGCCGCTACGACCGGCTCGTATCGCCGAACGAAGCGCCGGTAGCGGTTCTCCACCGCCGGAAGGTCCCACAGCTCCCGTACGAGATCCGCGTCCGACGGCAGGCCGTCCCGCGCCCCGCGGAACACAGCCACGCGGCGGCCCACACCGAGGGCGTCCGCAGCCTCGAGGATGGGTTGGGCGCGATCGCGGGGATGGACGTACACCCCGGATCGGAGATTCCCGAATCCGTGGACCAGCAGCAGGTCCCGTAAACGCTCGCGCGGCTCACGGTCGCCGCGCTCGAGTCGCAAGACAACGAGAGTCCACCGCCCATCCCACGCATCGTCCACTTGTTCCATGGTGCGAGCGCCGCCCGCGGCGAGGACCGCCGACGTGGTGGTGGTCGGTCGGTACCAGTTCACGCGTCCCGCGCGACGCGCCACCAGGACGCCGGACCGCGCCATGCGAAACAACGTCTGCCGGACGGTCTGGGAATCCACCCCGATGGCCCCGAGGGCGGCGACGAACCAGGTGCCGGGGATGGCGTCGCCCAGCCGATCCCTCAGGAACGAGAGACTGGAATAGACGAAGTCGGTCGTCGGCGCCTGTCGGAGCTGGGCCGTGATGCCGGCCGGCAAACCGAGCGAGGTTGACATGGCGAGCAATTTATATGACACTATTCTTATGCGCAACGTAACTTTGTCAACTATTGTGCTCGGCCTCGCCGTGGGCGCGGCCTCGCAGGGCGCCGCCACCTGTTATCCCGAAATCATCCGAACATCGGACTCCGCTACCGCCGCGCAGCGCGACCGCGCGGCGCGATTCATCGACTCGCTGGCCTCCGCGCAGCGGCTACCGGGGCTTGCGGTGACGGTGAGTATCGGGAGGCGGGTGGTGTTCGACCACGGCGTGGGCTTCGCGGATGTCACCGCGCGGACCCCGGCGACGAGCAACACCCGGTTCCGGATCGGGAGCGTGTCCAAGCTGCTGACGGCCACGGTCCTGATGCGCCTGGCGCAAACCGGTCGCCTCGATCTCGACGACCCGCTGTCGCGGTACGTGACCGTGCCGCCGGCGCTCGGAGCGGCGACCCTGCGGCAGCTCGCCGGCCATCTCGGCGGCGTACGACACTATCGCGGCAATGAATTCTTCTCCACCACGCACTACGATTCCCTGGTGGAGGCGATCGGCGTCTTCGTCAACGATTCCCTCGTCGCCCCGCCGGGCACCCGGTACAGTTACTCCAGCTACGGCTACAACCTGCTCGGCATCGTGATCGAACGGGTCACGGGCTTGCCCTTTCCGGACGCCTTGCGGCGCCATGTCCTGGAGCCGCTCTCGCTCCACGCGACGGTGCCCGACGTCAACGGCCGAGCCATTCCCGATCGCGCTCGCCTGTACATGCTCTCGGGCGACACCGTTGCCGAGGCGCCCGCAGACGATCTGAGCGGGCGCTGGCCGAGCGGTGGGTATCTGTCGTCCACGAGCGATCTGGCCCGGTTCGGACGATCGATCCTCGCACCGGGGTTGCTCGATGCGGAGTCGCTGCGGACCATGCTGACACCACAGCGTCTTCCTTCGGGGGAGTCCACGTCCGTGGGGATCGGATGGCGAGTCAGCAGCGATTCGGCCGGACGTCGCTACTTCCACCACGGTGGCTCATCCAATGGCGGTCAGGCTTTTCTGCTCGTCTATCCGGATGAGCAACTCGTCGTGGCCATGGCGTCGAATGCGTTCGCGCGGTGGGGCGAAGGCGAGGCCGTGGAACTGGCGGGTGTCTTTCTGAAATGAGCCCGTATGCCCAGTGGGGTAGACGCCAGCCTACCGCGGGCCGGACGAGAACGTTCGATCGAACGCCGCACCCCCGGGGCGTCACGCCGACGAGTGCGCGCCCGCGCCCGCGCCCCCTGCGCCGCCGCCGCGATAGCTCACCCACGACGTGACGCCGCAGCAAACCGAGTATGACGGTCTGATACCGATCCGCAAAAGGCGGGCGGCAGCCTCCAGGTCGGCTACGGTCTCGTCCCCCGGCTCATGATGCGCGCCAGCACCGCCGTAGCCTCAGGCGTGGCGTGTGGGTCGGGCGACAGCCACAACTCGGCTGCGTATTGCTGAAATGCACCTTCCAGTCCCGCGCCGGCCAAGCACTGCTCGAGCGGCAGCGGCGCGGGTTCCGTGACGTGATCGTGGAAAAACGCGCGCAGGTCCGCGCCTGCCACGTCGCTCGCCGTCTTCGAGAGGTCGTCGAGCGTGAACGCCCGCGCGGTGAGCGCGAAGCGATCGTAGAGTGTTCGCATGAAGTCATCGAGGGTGCGGCGACCGCCGGTGTGTTGTTGGATCATCACGTCCAGACAGAACGCCGCCGCCCAACCGCCGTCGTACACGCCGAATCGATTCCGACCCTTGTTGGCGCTGGCGGCTGCCAGCGATTTGGCCTGGAACAGCGGGGACCACACGAAGTAGCCGTAACGTCCCATCACCTTCTCCATCTTCACCAGGAAACTCTCGTGACTGATCAGTCCGCCCTGCACGAGGGCCAGATCCGCGTAATAGTCCGTGAAGCCTTCATCGAACCATTCGAAGCTCGGGTCCGCTCCGTGGAGCTTGCCGCCGATCCAAATGTGGTAAAGCTCGTGGGCCAGGTCATTACCCCAGAGCTGGCGATTGTCGGCACGCGGAACCGTGGCCGTGGCAATGGCGGCGCTGGTCTCGAACGATTCACCGTCGTCCTGATCCGTGTAGAGGATGGTCAGCATGAAGCGGGAAGGCGGTGTCTGGTCAAAGACCCCGATCACGTGGTGTAGGGCGGCGCCGAGGGTCTCGCGGAGGAGGTTGGCCGTCTCGTGGTCCGGTCCCACCAGTCCCAATACGAGGGTGAACGCGCCTTCCCGGAACGTCGGTCCGGGATCCGAGCCGAGCACAATCGAGTTTTCGACCAGCTCCGCGCGACTTCGGGCGACGAAGGCGTTGGACGTATCGGGCAGCGGCTGCCATGGCGTGTCAGCCATCCAGCCATCGGGAAGGTGGAAACGCACGATGGCCGTGGCATTCCCCGATGACGTGACGAAGATGGGCTTGGTCACCGAGTACAGGGTGTTCGCGCGCCACAGCCCGGCCTGCTCGTTTCCAGGAGGCCACGGCTTGGTGGCATACTCCAGGTCGACTGTGTACTGGAGCGATACCGATCCGGTGTAGACTGAGTCCAGTTGAAATCCCTCGGGTCCGGCTAGCTGAGCATGGAGTGTACGCCCAGCTGCGGTCTGCACCGCGAGGCCATGTACGAACGTGGCCCATTGATTCGGCAACTGATCGATGCCGCCCCCGGTTGCGACGAGCAGGCGCCCGTCAACCACGTCGAGGTGCGCCTGCACCTCCATCGTGAGGGGGCGGGTTCCGGAGAAGTGGACGTCGTATGCCGCTCGCGCAGGTGTTTGGATGGCGAGGACACAGAGCGCGAGCCCCAGGCCGATCATTCTTTCCCCCCCTTCGTGGCGGCCGATCCGCATGCAGCCCAAGGGTTGCGCGCGGTCTTATTTGTCAGGCGTAATGGTAACATATAAATAGACTGCGGCCTGCAGGCAACTGCTGCCGTGCTCGGCGATCCCGTCTCGCGGTGTCGTCCGATCGTCGGCGATGGCGACATCGCCCTCGGCCAGAGCCTGCCCAAGGCACCGTTGCCCCGGCCCGCTTCGCATGGTACTCGCTGGTGCCGCCTGTCGAACTCCTGCGACAAGTGGGCGGGCCAACCGCGGGCAGCGACTTGGTGCTATCCGTCCACGGTACCGCGCACCGTGAGGGCCTGACTGGAGTTCCTATGTGCGTCCCTCGCCTGGTGATCATGACGGCAGCGCTATCGCTCGCGTGCGCGAGCGTGCTCGAAATCGAACGCCCGGCTCGAGCTCCTCGAAGGTCGGGAGGTGACGCTAGTGCCCTGTCGCTAGCCCCGCAGTCGCCCGGTGTCCCTGAGGAGCCATTCACCGTGCAGTGACAAGGGCCATTCCCGAGATGAAACATCCTCCGTCTTCAGGCGTAACTGGCAGGGAGCGCCTGTGCGTCCACGGGCTCGATCCCACGATGCAAGACGGTGAGCACCGATCCGCTCGCGGTGGGTATCATTCAATCCGTGCGCTGATGTCATCCGCGGACCATTCGTCAGGGTAACCGATGCGCCCACCTCAGCTTCGTGACGGATCCGTGCCCGAGCCCGACACGGGTCACTCGGCGCCGCGCCGCGACGCGAGCCTGTTCGTGGTCCCGCTCGATCGGCACAGCGAAGTGCCCCTGTTCCGACAGGTCTATCGGTCGATTCGGCAGGCGATGATGGATGGACGGCTCGCCGCTGGCGCCCGCATGCCGTCCACGCGGGCCCTCGCGTCCGAGCTGGGAGTGTCGCGCAACACGGTGCTCCAGGCCTTCGACCTGTTAGTCGCGGAGGGGTTCCTGGTCGGGAGGGCTGGCGGCGGCACGCGCGTCTCCCCCGTGCTGTCCGACCGCGAGGCTCGGCCTCGGTCTCCGGAGGCGGGAGCGCCACCCGCGGGTGTTGTGGCGTCGCGCGGGGCGGCGGCCGCCATGGCCGTGCCGGGCGGACTGCCGGTGGGAGGGAGTCCCGACGGCGCGTTCGCTTCGGCGACGATCTCCCCCGAGCTGTTTCCCGTCCAGCTCTGGCGCCAGCTCACCAATCGGTGTCTGCGGACCTTCGCGCCCGCGCATTTCACGGTCCCCGACTCCCGCGGGATCGCGCCGCTGCGCGCCGCGGTGGCCGACTACCTGGCGTCGCGGGGCGTGCCATGCGACGCGGACGATGTCGTCATCGTCTCCGGTGTGCAGCAGGGCATCGATCTGGCGGCCCGAGCCCTGTTGGAGCCCGGCAACGTGGCGGTGCTCGAAGAGCCCGGATTCCCCGGAGCGCGGGGTGCGATTGCGGCCACCGGCGCCATGATCGCGCCCATCCCCGTGGATCGCGCGGGCATCCGCGTCGACGCCATCGAGGCGATGGACGCCGCACCGCGGCTCGTGTACGTGTCCCCTTCGCATCAATTCCCCCTCGGCGGCCGTTTGGCCCTCGAGCGGCGATTGGCGCTGTTGGCCTGGGCGACGCGGCACGACGCCTGGATCATCGAAGACGATTACGATAGCGAGTTCTGCTACCGCGGCGTTCCGCTCACCGCGCTCCGTGGGCTCGACGAGCACGACCGCGTCGTGTATCTCGGTTCCTTCAACAAGACGGTGTTCTCGGGACTGCGGCTCGGCTACGCGGTCGTGCCGCGCCGTCTGCGGAGCGCGTTCCTCGGATTGCGGGTGCACGTCGATCTGCATCCACCCCTGATCACGCAACTGGTGATGACCGAGTTCCTCGCCGAAGGCCACTTCGCCCGGCACGTCCGTCGCATGCGGGGCGTTTTCCGAGCACGGCACGATCTGCTGCTCCAGCTGGGCCGGAGTGAGCTTGCCGGGCTCCTGGACCTGCAGCCGGACGAAACCGGCCTCCGTGTCCTGGGATTCCTGCCCGACGGCGTGTCGGATCGCATGGCGGCGCGCGCCGCGGCCGCGCAGAGAGTGGAGCTACTTCCGCTGTCGCAGTTCTATGTCGGGTCCTGCCCGCGCCCGGGGTTGGTGCTGGGCTTCGGGGCGGCGGACGAGAACGGGATCCGCGCGGGGCTGCAGCGGCTCAAGGCCGGGTTGCGAGCTCCGGAGCTTCGGAGGTCGCCGCCCGCCAGCGTACAGTCTGGCCGAACCGAGGCGTCGGCGCAGGCGTCTCGCTGACCGCGATCGGTGTCTGGGGGTCCCGGCGGGGCTCGCCTGCGACCCGTGGTGAAACGCGGGCTGGGTCGTGAACGTTCCTACCCTCAACCCGCATCCGATCTCCTGATGGACTACTTGGCTGCCTTCGCCATCCCCCCGCGGACACGGTTCGAGCGCCACGAGCATGCGACGGTGCACGCCTGCATCGTGCTGTCGGGCGGGTTCCAGGAACGGGCCAGCGGCACGTGGACGGATGTTGGCCCCGGCTGCGTACGTGTTTCGGCGGGCGCGCGGCACGACATCGACTTCGGGCCGACGGGTGCGCGCTGCCTGGTTCTGGAAACGGCGTCCGGTGCCGACACTGCTACCCCCGCGATCGCGCGACTGGCGCGACCGCGCTTTCTGACCGGCGACCCATGGCTGGCGCGGCTTGCTCAGCGCATCGATCGTGCGGTGGCGTTGCCCGATCCCGCGCGGGCGATCGTTCTCGACGGGCTGTCGGCCGAGCCATTGGCCCAGCTCGAGCGCCGGCTGGACCGCAAGACCTCTCCTCCGCCTCTGTGGCTCGATCGCGTGCGCCGCCATGTGGAGGACGTAAACGGGGCCGTGACGGTCGCCGCACTGGCTCGGGAAGCTGGCGTCCACCGCGTTCACCTTACGCGCACGTTCCGGGAGCACCTGGGCGTACCGGTGACGGAATACGCTCGCCGCGTTCGCCTGGCCTCGGCCCAGCGGCTGCTCGCCGCGAGCATGCTGCCGCTTTCCCAGGTGGCCCTGCAGGCCGGCTTCGCGGACCAGAGCCACCTGACACGTGCCATGCGGGCGGTGACGGGAGTGACGCCCGGCGCCGTCCGCCGGGCCACGTTACATCCGTTCAAGACACCGCCGTCGACCTCCGATGTAGCGTATCACCCCCCCAACAACGAGGACGCCGATGTTGCGCGGCGCGTGCGCCATCCTGCTGTTTGCCGCAATCCGTCCGGGAGGTGCCCGTGCGCAGCGCGACTCCGCATTCGACGCGGCGGCCTGGGGCGAGGACGTGCGCATGATTGGCCGGGAGTTGCCGGCCCGCCACCCGAATCTGTTCTACCGGATGACGCGCGCGCAGTGGGACTCCGCGGTCTCGGCCACCGGGGCGCGCATGCCATCACTCGCGAAGGACCAGGCGCTGGTGGCGCTGATGGAGTTGGTCGCGCTGGTGCACGACGGGCACACCTCCTTGAACCCGCTGTTCGACCCGGCGCTTCGCGTGCGGTACTACCTCGTTCGAGCTGTATCAGTTTGACGACGGGTTGTTCGTCCGAGCGGCGGCGCCCGAGTACGCTACGCTCGCCGGCGCCAGGGTGGTACGAATCGGCCGGGTCAGCGTGGCGGAAGGGCTGCGCGCCGTGCCGGCAGAATCATTCCGACCACCGCTGTCGCGATGAGCAACGCGGCGACGCTGGCGATGGTAAGTGGATCCGTGGGACTGAACCCGTAGAGGACACTGGCGATCACCTGCCGCAGACCCAGCGCGCCGCCAATTCCGATAAACGCTCCCGTCACTGTGAGGGCGACGGCCGGCCCCAGCACGATCCGGCCGATATCCACCAGCCGCGCTCCGAGCGCAATACGAATCCCGATCTCGCGCCCGCGCTGCGAGACGGTGTGCGCGAGCACCGCATACACGCCAACCACCGCGAGCGAGAGCGCCGCGATCGCGAACACCGCCATCAGGATCAGCAGAAAGCGCGGCTTCACCAGTGTCGCTGAGAGCGCATCCCGCATCGGTGCCATGCCATCAATCGGCTGAAGCGCGTCCAGCGACCGGATCGCATTGCGGACGGCCCCTGCCGCGCGTTGCGGATCACCGGTCGTCTCGAGCGCGATGGAGCGGCTGTTCCGCCCGACCTGCGTTCCGGGCGGTACACCGCGTACCGCGAATAGCTGACAGTCTCGCCCACGAGGTTGGCCCGCTGTGCCACGCCGACCACCGTGAGCCAGGGTTCGTCGGGGCCCATGCGAAAGCGCCGCCCCAGCGCGTCCTTGGTTGGCCACAACAAGGCAGCGAGGTCCCGATCCACGATGGCAACCGGCGGCCCGCCCTCTGCGTCGGCTGCCGTAAACGGCCGGCCCCGCAGCAACGGCAGGCGGAGCACCGAGAAGAACGCCGAGTCCACCACGATCATCGGCAGCACCCCGACCTTCTGGCTCGGCGCCGCGCCACCTTCGGCCTGCAGCGACGATGGAAACTTGGCGCCTCCCCGAGGCGGTAGCGCCGCCGACATGGAAACGCCGCGTATGCCGGGCACCAATCGCAGGCGTGCCTCCATCTCCGCGTACTATGCCTCGCGCGCGGCGGCCGTATTGTATCGCGCACGCGGCGCCGTGAGCTCCACCGTGAGGATGTGGTCGGCCTCATAGCCCGGATTGCTCCCGGCCAAGGACGTGAAACTCCGCAAGAACAGCCCCGCGCCGATGAGCAGCATCATCGAGAACGCAGTCTCGGCCACGATGAGCCAGCCGCGCGAACTCCGCGCCAGCCGGGGTGGCGTGGACGACCGCTCGCCTGGGGCCAGGCGCGCGCCTCGCCGCGATGAGCGGATGGCCGGCACGAGCGCGACGACGATGCCGCTGCCGACTGAAAGCAACAGCGCGAACGACAGCCCCCGAAGGTCCACACCGATTTCGCGATAGCTGAAAACGCTCAGCTCTCGCGGGGTGATCGCGATCAGGGCGCCCACGCCCCAATACGCGGCTAGGGTACCCAGCAAGCCGCCGACCACCGCGACGAGAATGCTCTCCGTCAGCATCAGGCGCACGAGACTCATCCGACTGGCGCCGAGTGCGGCGCGAATCGTGATCTCGCGATCGCGGTCCTGCAAGCGCGCCAGCTGCAGGTTGGCCGCGTTGGTACAGGCCACCAGGAGCAGGCACGCCACGGCGCCCGCCAACACCAACATCGCGCGCCGCACGTCGGCGTTGATCAGCGCATCATTCAAATAACGCAGCTGCGCCGACGGGATCGTGGCCAGGCCTCCTGCTGTGATCCGACCAGCCACGGCTTTCACTTGCTGGGCCGCAACCTCGCGCGTCAGGGCGGGCGAAAGCAGCGCAAGCACGGTGTAACTCGGCGGGCGCGCCGCAGCGCTGGCACTCGGCGGCCGCAGTGGCAGCCACACCGAAACGACGCCTGCCGGGTACCGGAGGCTCCCGGGCAGCACTCCGACAATCGTGGGCGTCCGCCCGTCGACGCTGACGACTTCGCCAACGGCGCCACGTCGCCCGCCAAACTCGGAGCGCCACAACTCCTCGCTGATGAGCGCCACGTCCGGCGCGGCTGGCTCGAGGTCCGCACGTTGCAACCGCCGCCCCGCTATCGGCTCGGCGCCCAGCAGCGGCAGCAAGGCATCGGTGGCCTCGACCGCGCTCAGCATTCGCGGTTCCTCTCCGACGACCACCAGCACCTGCCGTCGGCGGAAAGGCGCCAACGCGTCGAACAGGCCGCTCTTTTCCCACTCGGGCAGCGCGGTGCCGGGTACCGAGGGTATCGAGTAATCCAAGACTGTGTCTTGCGACCATATCTCCGCCAACCGTTCGCTGTTCGGGAATGGCGTTGACCGCAGCATGGTCGCGTCTATGACGCTGAAAATGGCGGTGGCGGCACCGATTCCGATGGCCAACGACGTGATGACGCCCACGTGTGAGGTCGGGCAGCGAACGATGGTGCGAACTGCCATTCGAAATTCAGTCAACACGTGTGGCTCCTGAGTTGGTCATCGTGCGCATGACATGAAGGATCCGTGCCGTTCCCGCGATTCAGCGGCAATCGCCTGGGCGACAACAACTTGTGGCCACTCAGGGTGGTCGACCACCGACCGCGGCACTGTCCGGATTTGGGACAAGGTGGACCGCGAGCGAGACCGGCTGCAAGCGCCCCGTTCCCCGACCAGCTCGCGAGCCAACCGCACCAGCGCAGCCCGGTGCGGATCGCAGCCACGAGGCCAGACCACCAATGCCGGAATTGTGGGCTGCATCCAGACCCACGGCTCGCTCGTGAATTGGCACCTGGACATTCATATGATTGCTACCAACGGCGGCTTCCGGGCTGATGGCACGTTCGTACCGTGGCCCGCGCACGACACGGCCGCGTTGACGGAGGCCTTTCGCCGTGCCGCGCCCCGGCTCTTCGTGCGACGCGGGCTCTTCGAGTGCGAGGACGCCGAGGCGATGCTCGCCTGGCAGCACTCGGGCTTACACGTGCATGATGCCGTCCTCGTGCCCGATGGCGACGTGCCCTTTGCGCTCCGGCTCGCGCGCTACTGCGCGCGAAATCCGGTCGCGCTCGAGGCCGGCATGGTCGAAGCGCGCCTGTCGGCCCTGCGCATGCAGATCAACCCGCACTTCCTCTTCAATCCCTGAACGCGATCTCGGGTCTGGTCCGGCGGCACGAGAGTCGGAGCGACAGATCGAGCCTGGTGTGTGGGGCGGTAGTGCCATGTCGCTGGTCGTTGGCGCCGATAGCGCCAAGGCCGCGTTCGATTGTGCGTCGGGAAGCGTGGACCTCCCCATCATCTTGGATGGCCACAATCGCTTC
>Ga0307424_1000274_pt1 | contig 26964 bp, 22 predicted proteins | sample SalMarWE160320MG_FD_202157 | JGI IMG/M metagenome (GOLD analysis project Ga0307424, IMG submission 202157) | Salt marsh sediment microbial communities from the Plum Island Ecosystem LTER, Massachusetts, United States - WE1603-20 | ecosystem: Environmental > Aquatic > Marine > Intertidal zone >... | reverse complement strand
GTTCGTCCTCCACCTTCAGCCCGTGTGCCTTGTCCCGCTGGAGCGCGGTTTTTTCCCGTTCCAGGGCCTGAAGTGACCGCTCCTTGTCTTCAACGATATCCGGTTTCGCGGTCAGAAGAATCTTGACCCGAGCGGCACTGGTATCCAGGAGATCCACGGCCTTGTCCGGGAGTTGGCGTCCCGAGATATACCGGCTGGACAACTCTGCGGCCGCTGCCACCGCATCATCGCGGACCACCACATCGTGTGCCTCCTCGTATTTTTCTTTGAGGCCCCTCAGGATCAGGGCCGCAGTTTCAACGGAAGGTTCATCCAGTTTCACCGGCTGGAACCGCCGGGCGAGGGCGGCGTCTTTTTCAAAATACTTCTTATATTCCGACCAGGTGGTGGCGGCCACGGTCCTGAGTTCCCCCCTGGCCAGGGCGGGCTTCAGGAGATTTGCGGCGTCACCTCCGCCGGCGGACCCTCCCGCCCCGATCAGGGTGTGGGCCTCGTCGATAAAGAGGATGATGGGTTTGGGTGAGGCCTTGACTTCATTGATGACCGATTTGAGCCGGTTCTCGAATTCCCCTTTCACACCCGCGCCGGCCTGGAGAAGCCCCATATCAAGCCCCACGATGGAGACGTCCCGGAGGAGATCGGGAACATCCCCTTCGACAACGCGCAGGGCCAGACCTTCCACCACGGCAGTTTTTCCCACTCCCGCCTCACCGACGACGATGGGGTTGTTTTTTCTGCGCCTCGCGAGAATATCCACCATCTGGCGGATTTCCCTGTCGCGGCCGAAGACCGGATCTATTTCCCCGGCACCAGCTTTTTGGGTAAAATCGACACAGAATCGGGCGAGGGCGGTTCCATCCCCAGGCGTGCCTGTTTCCCGTTCCGGGCGTTCTCCCTCTGCCGGTTGCTCTATGGATTTTCCGATGATGCCATGGAATTGGGCAAGGATGGTGTCACGACTGAGGGGGCTCAGAAGATCAACATAGGAACCGGTGGCGAACTGCGTGGGCTTATTGAGAAAGGCCGCCAGAATACCGCCGGAACGAATCCTGCCTTCTCCCAGGTCCACGGAACTGGCAAGCCATGCTTCCTGGAAGAGTTCCATGAGCAGGGGGGAAAAAACCGGTTTGGCCGCGTTCCCCGTGCGGAAGTTCTCGATGGTCTGGTCAATGGCCTTTTTGACCTTGCCTGCATCGATGTCAAACTGCCGGAGGATCAGGGGCAGGTCGGACTGGGGCTCTTCCAGGAGTTTGGTGAGGAAGTGCTCTATGGTTACCTCATAATGAGTCCGTGAAACACACAGTCCTGCGGCCGACTCAAGACAGCGGGTACAGTACTGGTTCAGACGATTCAACAAGGCTTTGATATCTACGCTTACCATTTCATGCTCCTTTTTCGATTTTTTGCGGTTGGAAGATGACGGTTGTTTCCTCCCGGTACTGCTGGGAAAAGACCCACGTATTCCAGCCCAGATGTGCCCATTGAGGCCCTCCCAGGCAGGAGGTTTCCACTTCACCGGCTTCTATCCTGATTTCGAGATCGTATTCCAGTGGGGCCGCCAGATAGAAATCAGTCAGAAAGGTGAGAAGCCGGTGTTTTTCATTTCCGGGCAGAAGTTCCAGAAACGATTTTCCCTTTACAGGGCCGATCATGAGTCGAAATTTCCCTGTTCGGTCCAGGAGTTCCTCCCCGATAAACGCGCTTTCTCCAAGGAGAGATGCGCCTGCCCCGATACAGCACCTCTGATCCTCGGGGACTTTGGCCATCCGGGGAAGACAGGGGGTAACATCAATAGGAAGCTCCCCCAAGGCATCTCCGAGAACCGTCCTGAGCCCCAGGGCTGAACGGGGGTGCTGGAGGACAAGGCCCAGATACCGGATGAAGCGGTAACTGTCCGGAATTTTTTTTCGTACTTTTTCGCTTCCCAGACCAAGGAGGCAGAAGAGCTTTTGTGTCTGACTCGGGTCTTCTTCCTCCACCACCTGCACAGCGAGGCGGTATTTCGTCCAGCAACGAAAAAGGAGTTGATAAAGATGCGTGTTCAGGACGTCAAGGAAATCCCGGGTGACATTCTCATCTTCAGCCGCCTCCTCAAGAAGCTCTTCGGTATAGAAGGTGGGTAATGGTGACGACGAGCCATAGAGACCGAGGAATGTGGCGGTGACAAGAAAACCTTCGTCTCCTTCTGCCACAGGTTCGATTCCTTTTACGTCAGCCGCCGGAAACGAAAGGGAAAGTTCCGGCCGTACTTCTATTTTGACATTTTTCCTGGCGCTTGCCCCACCTTCGTTGAAGCGTCTCTTTTCCAGGAACCGAAGCAGACGCATGATCTGGAAAAAAGAAAAGGCATACGGCCTGGTCAGGATTTCCCTTTTTATGTCAGCGTATGATTCCCCAGCCTTGGCGGCCATAGGTGCGTCTCCCCTTTCATGCTCTCATGGATGCGCAATCGCGTATAGGTATTAATGGTTGCGTACGCGCCGAGAAAATGGTCCAGGATGGAGCCGAAGAGAAACAGGTCCCCGGGGCCTGCAAAATGGTCTTGTCTTATTTCCAGATTGATCTCCTGTCCCCTGATAACGGCACCGTTCACGATGCGGTCTTTTTGAATGGCGTCCACCGCTTCAAGTCCATTGATTCTCTTTTCATTGGCGAGGACAGCCGGGCGGTCGCGACTTTCAGAAAAGATATAGAGCTCCAGGAGGGCTTTCAGGTTCTCAGCCGTGGTAAGGGATAAAAAGTTAAGCGAAAGATGTCCCAGTAATTGCCAGAGAAGATTGGTGCCCAGAGGGGGCAGGATATTTGGGGTAATGGGCCTGATATTTTGAAAGGTAACGAACTCAGGAGAGCTGCTGGTGGGCTCGCAGATGTCCCCTGGTTGCAGGTTTTCCGGAAGAGCTCCATTGGTGCAGAGGAGTTCAATGGAAAGGGTTTCGGTTGTCGGTCTGCTCCCCTGGGGTGGATAGGCCACGGAAAGAAAGACGTCTATGTTGTCCGCAATAGGAGCCTTTCTCACCTTTACGTGGTAGACCGAAAAATCTCCCTGTTCCCTTTGAAACATATCGAACGGGAGATAGGACCTTTCCTCAGCAGTGCCCTGCACATAACCCACCACGTGTTCCAGGGAGTAGACCTGGTAGTGATCAACGTTGGTCCCGGCGGGCCGCACGAGGTAGTCTGTCTTCCGGTGGTCAAGACGTATGGGGTCGGCCTCGTGGGGGAAGATATTGACTACCGGGGTGGCATAGAGTGCGAAACTCTCTTTCCTGACCCTTGGAAAGGGGATAGAGACGTTGTCAAGTTCGAATAAAATTTCAATCTGTGATCCGTCGCCTCTCTCTATCCATTTTTTCCACCCTGTGAGCTCAAGAAAGAGAAATTTCTCCGGCAATACGAAGTATTCCTGGAGAATCCGGTATCCTGGAAAAGAGTTGGAGGGGTATGGGATCAGGCCTTCATCAAGGGAAAAACCTGCCGACTGCAGGGCTTCCGGCCCCAGGAAAACGGGATGACCTCCGTCCGGGGAACTGATGGTGATCTTCTTTGTGTGTCGCTGCAGAATCATAGAGAGGTCTGCGGCACTGGCAAAATTGTCCGACAGGAAAAATCTCAGGGCGCCGGGCTGCCACTCATCAAGCTTCAGGCCGTCTAATTCTAACACAAGCCGGACTGTAGGGGGATGGCCCGCAGAGTCATCGAGAGTGGCAGCCACCAGAGAGAGGGGGTGGACCTCAACATCATAAACAGTTCTGAATGTACAGGCGGTCCCTTCTATGGGGACGGAGTTGAGATAGATACCGGCAGGGATGTTCATGGACTGCTTCAGCGTGGGTTTTGGTTGAAACGCCACGATGGTACTGGTGGGAATGGGCCGCAGATAATGGGGCCAGATCAACTGGACCAGCTCGTGGACGATTTCAGGGAATTCGTCGTCGAGCTTCTCCCGCAAGAGCGCCGTGAGAAACGCTGTTCCTTCCAGAAGCCGTTCCACATCCGGGTCGGCCGCCGCGCCGCTCAACATGGGGGCCACTGCCGGGTGGGCCTTGGAGAAAGCCTGGCCAAGGTCTCGTAAGTTTTCCAGTTCCTGCTGAAAGTAGCGGCTAAACATGCCCGGTCAATAAACCTTTCTTCAGCGTTTAATAATTATCTTTCCGTCGGATCCGACAGTGCTTTCAAATCGCACAGGGTCTTTGTATCCTTCGGATTCGAGTTTGGCAACGATTTGGAAACGCAGGGACAAGGGGTCTTCCTCGTCCGGGACAAAACGGACCCGGAGACCGCTCAACCGCGGCTCAAATTTTTGGATCGTTTGCCGGATCGCCCGTTCAAACAGCCTGAGAGAGTCAGGGTAATTCAGGTGCAATTCCGTCAGGTCAGGCAACCCAAAATCGTCAGCAATGGGAACACTCCCCTGTCTCGTATTGAGAATCTGCTGGAGGTAGTGCAGGACAGAGTCAATGGTGTCCTTCGGGTCATCCTTCCTGCGGACCCGCGGGTCTTTCTGCCGTGCCCGTATCCTTTCCAGGAGCCTGTCTTTTCCCATTGGCCCTCAACAGTGATCTTCCGGTTTGACACCGCTTAAGATTTTACTGGTGTCTCTTTGCCGGCAGGACGCGCCGTGCGAAAAGACACCAGTGATTTTCCCAAGAGAGGTGATCGAAACACTACGTTCTCTGAGACCAATGGTCAATGTGCTCGACTCCATCCGGTTCGTAGGTCCAGCGATAATACCCGGCGACGAAGCTGACCGTCTCTTTAGCAGGGTCGGTGGCCGATGCCGGGTTAGTGACATCCGGACTGATCCGGTTAATAGATGAGATCCTTCCCTCCTGGATTGTAATAGTATAGAACTGTTCAGTGGTACCATCACCGGTCGGACTCGGCCTGTAGAACTTGAAATCACCCTCTATCACCTCGTTGTTGCAGAGGGCCTTGGCCAGGAGCGGGGAGCTCTTATCAATGCGTTTGGTAATCGTGATGGGTCCATAGGTCCTATCGCCGGTCGCCATTCCCGACGAAGCCTCCCGCGCGGTTCGGACTGAATCACTGAATGAGAGGCATTCAATGGAATCCTTTCGGTCCATGGATTCAATAGTCGAATCACCCTTTATATCAGTGCCATTCGCCTTCAGGAAAATATGTACTGTCATTGCCATAGTGTTGATCCTCCTTTTAATAGTGCATTTTCAATTTGCTTGCTTTTTCTCCCCAACGTCTATTCTTTGTCCAGTTTCCCCACCAGGGAGAGGGTAAAGAACGCCCCCATGTATTTGAAATGGGGCCTGACCTTCAACCCCACGCGATACCATCCGGGTTCCCCTTCCACGTCTTCCACGGTGACCTGCGCCTGCCGGAGCGGCCGTCGGCTCCTGACTTCCGGCGCCGGATTATCCATGTTTACCACGTACTGGGTGATCCAGGTATTCAGTTCCCTTTCCAGGTCGGACCGTTCTTTCCAGGTTCCGATGTTTTCCCGCTGGATCACCTTCAGGTAGTGGGCCATCCGGTTGATCACAAACATGTAGGGCAGCTGCAGGCCCAGCTTGTAGTTCAGTTCGGCTTCTTTGCCTTCCTTGCTGATGCCGAAGAATTTCGGTTTCTGTACCGAATTTGCGGAGAAAAAGGCGGCATTGTCACTCCCCTTTCGCATGGTGAGCCCGATGAACCCTTCTTCGGCCAGCTCGTACTCCCTCCGTTCCGAAATAAGCACTTCCGTAGGGATTTTTGTCTGAACGGCTCCCATGGCCTCGAATTGATGAAGGGGCAGGTCTTCCACGGCCCCGCCACCCATGGGGCCGATGATGTTGGCGCACCACCGGTATTTTGCGAAGCTGTCAGTGAGTCTGCTGGCAAAGGTAAAGGCCGTGTTTCCCCAGAGGTAATCCTCGTGGCTGGCCGAGACATTTTCTTCGTAATTGAAGGCCTTTACGGGCTGGGTATCCGGTCCATAGGGGAGACGGAGTAAGAATCTGGGAGTGGTCAGTCCCACGTATCTCGCATCTTCAGATTCCCTGAAAGACTGCCATTTGGTATATTGAGGGCCTTCAAAGATGGATTTGAGGTCCTTGAGGTCAGGAAGCCCGTTGAAGCTGTCCAATCCGAACATCTGCGGTCCCGCAGCGGCAATAAACGGTGCGTGAGCCATGCTTGCGACACTGGCAACATACTGGAGGAGCTTGACATCCTGAGGCCCGGGACCGAAGTCGTAGTTGCCCAGCAGGGTTGCATAGGGCTGCCCACCGAACTGTCCGTATTCTGCGGTATACACGGTCTTGTAAAGCCCGGATTTAGGCACTTCAGGGGCGTCTTCAAAGTCATCCAACAGGTCCTCCTTGGAGATGTTGATGACCTCCAGCTTGATATTCTCCCTGAAATCAGTCCTATCCACAAAAAACTTCAACGAACGCCAGGCGGATTCAAGTTTCTGGACCTCCGGATGATGCATAACCGCATCCAGTTGAAGACTGAGTTTCTTGTCGATTTCGGCGATCATGTCATCGACCACAGCCTTGGAAATCTTCGGTACTACCCGCCCCGGTTCAAGGAGTTGCGCAATCAGGGCCTCCACACCCTTTTTGGTCACATCGTACGCTTCATCCGTGGGCTGGATCTTGGTGGCATGGACGATCTCGTCCAAAATTGATAGCTCTTCGGTTGTCTCCTCAGCAGAAGCAGCCTGTTTTTCTTCCTCGACCATGAAATCACCTCCTCAATTCGTCTATTTGTCTTCCACACCCAGTTCTTTCAGCAGTTTTTCCCGTGCGTCTTCATCCTTGACCAATTCCTGGATCTTTTTCCGAAAGGCAGGAATGTTGCTCAATGGACCCTTGAGGGCTCCCAAGGCCTCCCTGAGTTCCAGGAGGCGATTCAGCTCCGGCGTATTCTTGGCGACGGCTTCAGGCCCGAAGTCTTTCAAGGATTCGAACTTGAGGGAAACGTTCATATCTTCGTCAGGCTCACCGGAGATCTTATTGGGAACACTCACGTCGATCTGAATATTCTGGGCCTTGAGCACTTCGTTGAAGTTGTCCTTATCAATATTGATTGGTTCCCTTTCCTCCACAAGCCGGTCATCCGGTTTACCTGTGAAATCGCCCATGATGAGGATCTTCAGAGGAAGTTCCACCTCTTCCTTGGCATCACCCGTGGCCGGACGATAAACGATGTTTACCCTTTCCCTTGGTGCAACCGATGCTTCTTTGGCCATAATTCCCTCCTTCGTTCGAATTTACGTTTACTTTCTACCATGGAACTGGAAAAGTAGCAATACGGAATACTCCCGCAGCAGAAACTATTTCTTCTCCAGACGTAAAGCCTCAACAGGATCGAGCCTTGAGATACGGGAGAGTATCTTGTTCGCTTCCTGTTTCGATCCCTCTTTTGGATCAGCCTCAAAACCCCTGTACGCTGTTTTCAGAGCCTTGATGGCAAGGCTGGCGTCCCACTCCTCGAGCCGATAGATCTCCAGGATATCCAGAATATCCTCCAGGTGCGGGATGGCAAGTCCTGTTTTCTTGGCGCGGATCAGGACCTCTGAGAGGGCCATTCGCCAGAGGAGCTTTTCTCTGGGACAAGCGCTGTTTTGCAGTCCCTGCTGCAGCAGTTGGGTTGCCTCGGCCGTCTTCTTCTTCCTGGCCAGGGCCATGGTTTTTTGAATGACCTGGTCCTGGGTTTCTCTTTCTCCGCCAGATCCGGCGGAATCAAGTGGGCCTGCGGGTTCCGCCCCACCACCGGACCCGAATCGGATGTTCCCGATCCATTGCGTGGTATCGTTGTCTGCCAGCGGCGCTCCGTCTGAAAATGAGAGGCCCACAAGTTCCGGAAAACGATGGAGGAGAAGGGCCGTTTCCTGGCCGATGGCGCTCTGGGCTTCCTGGTACTGGTCCCCCATGTTGCCGAGTCCTTCCCAGCTGAAGCGATTGAGATCAAGCCAGAAAACGGACTGGAGCAGGCTTGTCTCCGCCAGCTTGACCAGGACCTCCCAGTTTCCGGCTTCCCGGAGATTATTTAAATCGGCAAGAACCTGGGGGGATGGGGGAGGGATCATGGTCTTCCCGTCCGTGGCAGGGGGAATGGATGCCACTGATGCCCAGGCAATGAACCGCGTCCATCTGTAGGGCGCCGGGTTCCCGATATTTGATTCCCTGAGGTGCAGGGCCGCATTCCGAATGTCCTGGAGTCCGAGGCGGAATACCTTCTGAGCATCCTCGTCCGAGGCGATACTCTCGGGCGCTGGAGAGGCTGGTTGTTTTACCTGCTGGGGTTGGGGGTGGGCTCCTGAATCTTCTTGCCCGGCTTTTTTCGGTGTTTCCGTTTTGCCCGCTTTCTCGGCCGTGCCGGGGATCATGTCCACAAATCGCTCAATCCCCCGCACCGAAGGCGGTTCATCCAGATACTCTTTCAGCAGCCGGTCTACCCTTCCCAGCGCCTCTCTGAGTTCTTCAATCTTTTCCGGGGGGAGTGGATCCGGCTTCAACTGCTCCAAAACGGAGGTACTTTTCTCGAGCCACCATTCGATAGCCCCGATGCGTCCTCTGAGACGCTTCTTGGGCGGGAAGAGGTCCTCCCAGAAAGATTCCAGGAGGTCTCCATAGATCTGCAGGCCGACAGACAGACCGTCGATTTTCCGTGTATGAATGAGTGCAACAGCCAGATAGCTGGCAACAAGGAGATCCTTGGACTTGCCGGCAAGTATCGCTGTAGAGATTTTTATGATTTTTTCCCAGTCAAAAGAGCCGGAGGAAGTGGGTGAAGAGAGCTTGTCGATTTCTGCCTGCAGTTCATCAAATTCCGGTTCATAGCGGATATCGATGCCCGTCGGGCTTTTCTGGTCAATTCCTTCCTTACCCAGCAACAGCAGATCCATTCAGTTGCTCCTCTCGTTTTCCGTGGGATTTTCCGCCCAGAGCCGTTCAAAATCGTCAACAGCCAGGGCCCGCCGGGCCATGAAAAGATGGGACGATTCTCCCCCGGCAGTACCCATGAAAACGATGACCGGTAGTTCCTTGACGTGGTTTCTGCAAAGACGGTGCCAGGCAAGAATATGCATCTTCTGGTCCTGGGCCGGGAGGGGTTCCAGTTGCACGGAAAAAATGTCTCCCGGTACAAAATTCTCTATCAACCCACGGGAAGGTGAAGACGTGTACGTGGAAAAATCCGTTGTCGAGAAATCTTCCCACCGCGGAGCCGGAATCCGCATCCCGTAAAGATCCTGTTCCAGCCCTTGAAAAGTCTTGTACATGCGTGTTGAAAAGGACTCCATCTGACCCCAGGTGGTCTCGCAAGCCAGGGGCAGGAGATCCCAGTGCTCTTCCCATCCATCCAGCTCCCCCGTCCCCATGATGAGGAGAGGATACGGTCGGCCGATGTCATCACAACTATCCTTCAGCAGCCCGCAGGCAACACTGTTTTTTCTTCCGCCCCTCGCCCAAAATCTCCATGAATGGAGGGAGGTCATCTCGTTTCTGCGGAGTCTTTCTTCGTATCCCTTCTCCATCCATTGGGAAAGGGCCTCGAAAAGGGGAAAGGCTACCCCTGCCTCCATAAAATCCCTGACCGCCGGGTGTTTGCCGACCGCAGCCCAGTGCCAGCCGGTTATTGGTTTACTTGTGTCGCGCATGATGCGATTTCCACCGGGACCCTTCCCGGAGCGGATCCCAGGAGCCCAATTATCGATTTATTACCCTGGAATCGGAAATTGGCTTTAATGTATTCGACGCCCACCCTTTTGAGATCGGCCTCGTGCTCAGGAAATTCCTGCCTGCGAAACACCCTTTGTCCTGTCTTGAAATCCAGGAGAAACTTTGGGAAGGCATATGAGCCCGTGTATCTTTTCACCAGTTCGATATTGCCCACTTCGATCCTGAAAAGCACATCGCCGCAGGAGTCGGGAGACCATGTAAAGGTCTTCCGAACCGGATACTGGTAGTTATCGAGCTTCTGGGTGGTGTCTCCACACTGGAGTTCAAGATGGGTCGCCTGGGGACGCAGGCTGGCTCCTTTGTTTGCATCCGTGGGGAGGCCCTTAATGGTGACCTTGTATTGTGCCTTCACAGCCCTTCTTTGTGTGATCCCCTTGGTGAGGAACTTGAGGAACGGTTCTCCGAAGGGGATGTAGCCGCCGAGTGCACGTTTCGGGTAATATCCTTTTCTAAGGCTGCGGCTCAGGAAAGGAGCGGCCGGGCCTTTCACGAACCTGGTGGTAAGGCCGGCCTCTCCCAGGAGGATTTTCTGTAAGGTTCTCTGGTCACGGATTCCCTGTATCTCCACCAGGACATCCTTTTCCCATCTTGCCTGGAGATAGCAAGCCGTCTCGGAAATCACAAAATCACGAATCATGGTAAGGGGCCCTGCAAAAAGGGCCCAGTACATTTCTTCGCCTTCCTTCCCGGTGCCCGTCAATGTCTTCAGCCGGGAGATGGCCTGGTTTGCCAGGAAAAAAGAGGATTTTCCGGCGACCGGATCTTCCCCGAAAAGCTGGGTCGCGTCCTGATAGGCCACATTCCGGGATTCTGCCACCGGACCAAGCTGTTTGAGTCCATCCTCGTAGGCCAGAAAGGCCTTTCCGCCTTTCAGCTGGCTCTCCATGCTTTTGCTCTTTCCGGTCGCGCGCAGGGTCCTCTTGATGGTGGAGATCAATCGTTTCCCTTTGGGGAGGGCCTTCCCCAGGGCGCTTTTGCCCTTCATGCTCTTGATCTGTGCCGCCTGGGTCTTCAGATCCTGAAAGTCAAATATGCGTTCAACCCACGGAGGAAGTTGCTTTTCTGTGCTGTATCCCTGCAGCTCCGCATCCATCCTGTCCAGGAGCGCAAAATAGGGGGCACCGTTTTCAGATGCCCTGGCCACCATCTGCTGCCGTTCATTCTGCTGTTTGAGCCGCTTGCTTCCTGCTGGGAAACTGGCGCCGAACCGGTACCACGACTCCAGGTAGGCGGACTTGTACCAGGTTTCAAAATCGATTTTTTGCCGGGCGATCATGGGGGGGCCGGGATCGGGCAAGGCTGATTCCAGCTCATTCATAAAATCAGCGATGGCCTTCTTTCCCGCGCGGGTAAACGCGGGCTGGACCATGTTCGTATCCTCTACGGGATTGGTCCCGCCCCAGAAATCTTCCAGAGTGACCGGCGGGATCTTCTCCTGGTCATTGGCCCAGGCCACAAGCCATCTTAAATCGCTGTCTTTGAGCTGGACAATGTGGGCGAGCCATTTCTGGAGACCGATCATCTCCTTGTTCAGCGCAGTGGTATTGTGATCCCAGGTCAGGTAGTAGAGATAGAGCTGCGCTAGCTTCCCTTTTATTTCCGGCAGAAGGTCCCGGTCACCCTGAAACATGACTGCCTCATAGGGAGGGATGGGCATGTTTCCAAGGGCCAGTAGGTCCGCACCCTGCAGCCGGGAGTGGAGGAGATTGATCCTGCGTACCAGGTACGCTATGTTTCTGCTCAATGTTTGGTCGTCTGTGCTGGCGGAAAAGCCGGCCATCTCTTTTGTCAGCAGGTCGTCAAGGGGAGCCATGAAGCCTTTTCGAAACTGCAGGCAGTATTTGGCTTTGAGCCTGGCTTCTACGGCCTCGCTTTCGTCGAGCCCAAACCTAGGCATCCACCAGCCCTCGTTTCGTTTTTCCACCTTGGCAACGGCCTTTTTGAACCGGTCCAGAACACCAAGGTCCGCGAGGATCTCTCCTTTCAGGACAGGAGGGGTCTTGAATTCACCGGAAACACCCCTGAGGGTACTGAGGTTCTTGACGAATGAAAAGCTGAGCAGCCCGCAGACCGCTATTGCCAATGCCACCCAAGAGGTGAGGCCGAGATTTCTGGTAAGACGGCTCCATTCGAGGGCCTTCATGGTGGGGGCAAAGATCCCGCGGTCGGCGGGGAGGATCTTGGCAAAGAAGTCGTGCAGAAAAAGCCCCTTGTTCGTCCCGGGAAGCACCTCTTTTTCCTCGATAAGCCCAAGGGTTTTGAGAAAATGGGAATAGGGGGTCCCCTCCTGGCGGCCGCTGCTGAAAAACAGGCCCCGCATGAGCGGGGTTTCCTGGTAGGGGTTTTCCTGGGACAAACCCTGCAAAAAGGAGGTCAGGCCCGGCCTCAGTCGTTCAAATTCCTCGGGAAAGAGCAGGAGCCCCGGATCCGCGGATTGATCCTTTTTTTCGTGGAGAAGCAAAAGCCGGAGTTGCCGCAACCGTTCACCCAGTGAATCCATGACCTTATTTTGAAAGGCGCTGACATCTGTGGAAAATGCCTCGTTGATGGAGCCCATTGGCTGTGCAAGGGCACCTTCGGGGAGTTGTCCGCAGAACTGGGTCATGCCCTGTATCAGGTCGCATTTGGTGACCAGCACGTAGATGGGGAACTTAGCACCCAGGGCGAGCATGAGTTCATCGATCCTGCGTCTGATGTGGATACCGTCCTGCTCGAGCACCTGGGAGGTGTCTACCATGAGTTTATCCGCAGCGACGGAAATGATGAGCCCGTTGAGCGGCTCTTTCTTCCGGTACTTGACGAGAAGATTAAGGAATTTATTCCACTCATCCTTGTCCCTGCCCTCGTCCACGGGAATGGCATATCTTCCGGCCGTGTCTATAATAACCGCTTCATCAAAGAACCACCAGTCACAATTCTTGGTTCCCGAGATGCCTGATGCCTGAATTTCTCCGGCAAAAGGGGAGGATAACCTGGCGCTCTTGATAGCGGTTGTCTTGCCTGAGCCGCTTTCCCCAATCACCATGTACCAGGGAAGCACATAGAGGGGATTCCCAAATTTCCGCAGGTGGGAATGGCGCAGGGTCTCCACTGCCTCTTTCCAGCGCTCCTGGAGGGCCTTTGACTGTTGTTTTTCCTTGTCGCTCAGGCCCTTGAGACGACGGTTGTCCTGCTCCACGATCTGGTTCACGAATTGCTGCTCGTGTTTCCTGGTCAGCATCTTCTTGAGGAAGAGGAACCCGATAAAGAGCCCCACCAGGCCCAGCAAGATAAAGAAGCCTGTCCACCACGGCCAGTCAAGACCGAGAACCACGCCGAAACTGATAAGGAGAACAAGCGCACAGACGAGTAATATCAGGCATACCTTGGCAATTTTCAGAAGCAGCTGTTTCATATTACGGCACCATACTCATGAAGTTATCCGCCACATTTCCCAGGATGAATCGGTAAATCCAGAAGAGAAGCCCGAAAAGGACCACAGGACCGATCAGGGAAACAAGGACCGTTGGGTTGAACCTGCTCTTCCTCCCGGAGGAGACGGCCACATCGGCACTCGCGGGATAGGCATCGGGGAACAGATTTTCTTTTTCAATGGAGGGAATGCCGATGGAACTCCCTGCCAGGAGCTTCAGGTTTGACGTCTTCAGTTGATCCAGGAGAAAGTCATCTCCTTCATTGCAATACCTGCCCTTGAACCCCATCGCGAGACAGAGATAGAATATTTCACGTACGTCGTGCTGCTGCAACCCCAGGGAGTTCAGCTTTTCATAGAAAAGCTCACCGGCAGCTGCAGTGGAATAATAAAGCCGCTGGAGCGGTTCCCTCTGCCACTCCGGCTTTCCTTGCCACGAAGAACTGAGGATACCTTCATCCACCCACGCGCAGACGGCGAACCGGGCCAGATCAAAATCTACGTCCGAAATTCCGGCCCCTTTCGCATTGGTTTCGGCTTCCGACAGGAGCCGCTGGATGTCCGTCCGAACCTTGTCAAACGGAGTTTCTCGCTGATCCGCGGCTTTCAGGAAGTATATAACATAGGCAATGAGTTCCGAAAAACAGTCGGTCAGTCGCATGCTCAAGACCTCCCTACAACCATCATTTCGCACTTGAGGTCTTCCGGGGCATCGTCCCAGTAGAGGGCGATATTGTGCCCCTTTTCCACGGGCGACCACTGGTCGGAATGATGATCAGTCTGAAAATAAAGGGAATGGGATCGGCGGGGTAATTCCTGGGGCGGAACCGCCAGATGTTCCATGCCAACTCCCGGCAATGCCCGCGCGATGAGGATAGGCAGAGATTCACGGGCTCCCAGTTTTACGACGGCCTTTACGGACTGAAGCACCCCCGCGGGATCTGCATCGGTCTCCAGCACCAGGTAGAAGCGGTTCCGGCCCTCGAAAATGGCGGGTGGAAGTTCAGCAGCAAAATACGTGCCGTCGAAGACAAGGCGAATTACGTATTCCGGCCCGGAAGTGATGGCATCAAGCAATTGGGTGATCAGGGACTGGGCGGAGCGGAAGCATCCACCAAGATTGTGGTGGTCATAGGTCTGGAGCAGGGCGGAGCCGTCTGCGGCGTCCCCCAGGACGTTGACCTGGTCGGAAAAGGAGGACAATTCCCCGATGAGCTGGCGCAAGAGTCCGAAAACGTGCCAGGGATGGACCTGGGGGGATTCCAGGAAGTGATAGAGGAGGGGAACATAGCGGTTCAGTGACCGGAGGGCGAGCACAAAAACCATATCCCGGGTGCCGAACTCGGCAGTGTGCACTCCTTTCTGGGTCTTGTATTCTTCAAGCTGTCGGGCCCGGCTCGCGAGCTGGTCCCTGATTTCCTTTACCAGCAGGAGCAGGTTCTCCGAGCTGTTCATGTTCAAACTGGGAGGGACATACCGCTCCGAGAGTTTGAGGTCCTCGCCCTGTCTCTCGATTTGGGCGATTGGAATCAGCAGGTAATCCCCCAGTTGATCCTTTTCCGTTTCCCAGAATATCCGCAGGACGAAATGCAGACTCTTGACCTGGGCCTTTGGACCGGGCTGATAGAGATCCCCCATTTCATCCGGGTCCGTCTTTGTCACAAACCGGGTGGCTGCCTGGCCGATGCCCTGCAATGCCGGGAGCACCGTCACGTTTTCTCCTGATGCGTCCCACTTCTTCAGCCCCAGGTAGACATTCAGGGGTTTGTCTCCCTCGATCCAGTCTTCTTCAAAAGACCGTGGCTCAATAAGGCCGTTTCCCGGAACAGACACGTGGGCCCCGTCAGGGAACAGGAACTCCCCCTTGACCAGTTCGAAAGAGCGGTTGGCCAAAGCGGCACTGGAAACGTTTACCTGGGCCACTCCCCAGAGATGGGGTTCGATGAATCTCTGGTACGGCAGCAGGAGGGATTGCACGTATTGATCTTGAAGCTGAAAGTGGTGCGGCTGCAGGAAAAGACCCTGGTGCCAGAACAGTGGTTTTCTGGTTTCCAATGTTATGCCCCTTTGTTAGGATAAGTGTTCAAGAGCCGTCCTGATTTCCCCTGGGGGCAGGACATACCGCCTTAAAAACGCAAGAATGTTGTCTGTGGCCGGAAGGCCGTGAAGCCTACTTCTCTCCGGGAGTTGTCTTTGAAATCACTTTTTTGATCTGCTGTCCTCCCAGAAGGATGTCAAGCACGAGGGGCCCCGGTTTTTGCACCTTGGTGCGGGAAATAATCCCTTTCTTCTCCACGAGCACCGGTATATTGAAGAGCCGTATCATGTTCTCCTTTTTCATCAGGGAATACCCGGCAACCAGGCCCACATATTTTGTTCCTTCGGCCCTGTCCAGCTGGACTGATGTGGCCTGACCGGGCCGCATGATCAGCCGCTTGATATTGGTGACACTGGGGTCAAATTGGCTGCATTCAAGGAGCTTGTAGAGACCGTCTTGGTCTCCCGTGAGCTGGTGGAATGCGTTGGGGTCCTTGAGTTGATAGAGGCAGAGGAGCAGGGTGTGGGGACTTCCTTCGTAGGTATTGAGGTCCGGGGCCGCCTGTAATTTGAGCTGGATGTCGCCTTTCCCGTACACGAAGTCAGGAGGAGGCAGGGGTTTGCTTGCACAGGAACAGATGAAGAACAAGCCTGCTGTGATCATGATGCCAATACTCAGTTTTTTCATTTCGTTTCTCCTTTTCCTTGATACAATCGCTGACAGATTCTTTCAAATTCCCTCATCAGGGCCTCTGTGAGGAGACCTGTCTCCAGCCAATGCCTGAGGGTCTGGTGTTTGTCCTGGTAAATGTCGAAGAGTTCAGCCTTGCGAAGTGGTCCGAATTTGAGCTTCCCTTCTGCCGATGCTTCGATTTTTTTGGGATCCAGCTCTCCGAGGATTTCCTTCATCTTGGTCATGGCTGCATCCTGGAATGCCTGGTGGGCGATGGCGAAGGCCTCCTTGATCTGGTCAACGTAACTCTCCAGGGATTTGGATTCATCCTCCTGTCCCAGCTGAGAGCCGATGACAAAGCGTATGGTTTCCGTGCCGGAAACCCTTCCCATGAGCGTCGCATTAATGCCTGTGATCAGCTCGTTCAGGGAATCGAAGACCGTGTTCAGGGATGTGGCCAGCCGTTCGATGACCTGTTCGGAGGCGATATCCACCTCCCCGACTCGTTCCCCCAGGAGCATGGAAAACAGCTTCGCCACGAGGTTCGTATCGAGATCCTTTTCCTTGGCGCCGATGCCGCGGTCTTTCTGAAATTTCGCTATGAGGTGGTCCAGTGCTTTCACCCTTTTTTCAGGGGAGAGGGAACCAAACTCTTTTTCAAGATATGCTTCAACAACCATTTCGGCGTTTGGCCCTGCTTCGCGAACCATTTTTCTGACCTCTGCGGCCAAAACCGGTGTTGAAGTCGCGTTCGCTGTCATTTTTTGCCTTTCAGGTCATTCAGGGACATGATGACCGTTTCCGGGATGGCCTCTGTTCCCTTTCCCTTCTTTTCCTTTTCCGGCGCATCGTGCTTTTCCCCGTTCGGGGTGCTGATCATGGTTTTTTCCAATATCTCTCCGGAAGGCTGCCGCGGGGGTTTCGGGGCGGCAGGCGGTGCTTTTCCGGGTGGTTTCTCCGTGGCCGAAGGTGGCGCGGGTACTGTCCCGGGGGAAAAGATCATGGTTTTTTCCAAAAGCACTTCCTGGGGAGGGATTTGAGGGGGTTCGGAAGAAGGAGACGGTGGTGTGTCTTTCTTCGCCGGCGTCTCCGCAGCCGACGTGGCTCTCTCCATTTCAGCAGGGGAAAAGATCATGGTTTTCTCAAGCATATCCACCGGGAGTTCTTTTATGTCCTGCTCCGGGACTTCTTTGGCTTCTTTTGCCGCAGGCTGCGCTTCGGGCTTCGGGAGGGCTGCCGTCCATTTTTTCCGCAGGCCCAGGAGAACATCGATGACCGCGGCAGGTTCATTTTCAGGTTCCTCAGCCGGAGTATCAATCTTGGATTCAGCCTCTTTTCGGGGTTTTTCTCGCACCTCTGGTGCCGACGATGTGGCTCTTGGGGAGGGGGATTTCAGGTAATCCATGGCATCTACAGGATAGGAATCAAAGGCCATGAGATAAAAAGGAAAGAAGGAAAAGGAGAGGATCCTGCCGCCTGCTTTTCCTTCAGGGCCGTAACACGTGGTGGTTTCAGGGCACGAGGAGCAGGGAAAAGAGACTTTGGCGTTCCCCAGGATTTGCCCGAATCCCTTGCTAAGGAGTTGAAGGTCCTCAAGGACGGGAGGATCATCGTCTCCCCTGCGGGGGGCGAAAAACAATGGGTCCTTTCCTGTGGCAATACACGAAGGGCAATAGAGATAGCGCTGGAGGCTTGCAGAGTAAGGTGCAAGACCTGCGGTATTAAGCACGTCATCGTCCGCGCAGAGTTCCAGGAGCCCGCCGCAGGAGGGGCAAGGAGGATGAAAAAAGAGGTTCCTGAATGAACAAAAGAAAAGGGATCGAAACGGGAGGATGCCTTTCTCCCCTGTCGGCTCAGGAGCGAAGCTGAGAGCGCCTCTCTGAGAGGATGCAAAGAGGCGGGCGGCCTCCTGCCAGGAATGCTCGATATCGATATTGTTGTGGAGATGGGGGAGCGGGAAAGGAAGATGATATTGGTCTCGCTGGACAAGGAGGTAAAGATCTTTGAGGGTGCTTCCGCTTTTCATGACAAGTTTGCCCATGAAGAGCCGAGTCAGAGCATCGGTATCGTTGAGAATAATAAACGACTCCGCATGGTTGTCACGGGAATCACGCGTGTGGGCAGGAAATGCGATTTTTAAAGCAAAAGGATGTTCCGTACTGTCAAGATAAGGAATCAACGATTGCAGAGATGAATCCTGGGCCACGTTGCCATCCTTTCCTAAAAAAAGGTTGCCGGTTTAAGAACTTCGATCCTTTGTTGAAGATAGCAGGGAAAATAGCATTATTGGAGAGGCAAGTCAACGGTTGAATTGGCATATACCATACTTTCCGGCGGCCTGTGTTCTTTACTTCTGGTTGCTGTTGTGCTAAGAACCTGTTGGTTTTCTTGAGGCGATCCTGGTTTTGAAGGAAGGAACAGCGGTATGGACTACGAGGTTATCATTATTGGAGGAGGTCCCGCGGGCATTTTTGCGGCTTTGACGCTGGCGGATCTGGGTGTCAAACCGGTCCTGCTGGTGGAACAGGGCAAGGATCTCGCTCAACGCGATCATCAGAATCCTGAGGAACGGCTCTGCGGGTGGGGTGGCGCCGGTGCCTACAGCGATGGAAAACTTACCATCTCAACGGAGGTGGGTGGAGTTCTCAAGGAGTTCATGGAAGAAAGAGATCTATTGCAGCTCCTTGAATTTACGGATCGGATCTATGCTGATCATGGTGCTCCGGACCGGATTTTTGGTGAGTACACACCGCAGCTTGAAGAGCTGGCTGACCGGGCACGGCTGGCCGATCTTGAGCTGATCCCCGACAGGATACGGCATATGGGGACTGACAACTGCCTCGCGATCCTGGGGCGTTTCAGACAATCCCTGGCAGGAAGGGTGGACATGGCAACAGAAACCAGGGGCCTGGACCTTCTTACCGAAGGAGGGGCGATCCAGGGGGTGAAGCTGTCTGATGGCCGGACAATGAAGGCAAAGTTCATTGTTGCCGCGCCCGGCAGGTCAGGGGCGCGCTGGATGAAAGAACAGGCGGACCGTTTGGAACTCTCCACGAGGGCAACGTCGGTCGATATCGGCGTGCGGGTGGAGTTGCCCGCTCCCGTGCTCAAGGAGATTACGGATACCACCTACGAATCAAAACTGATCTATTATTCGAAGACATTTGATGAAAAAGTCCGGACGTTCTGCATGAATCCCTACGGCGAGGTGGTGACGGAGGAGAACGATGGTATCACTACTGTAAACGGGCACAGCTATGCCAGAAAGAAGAGTGATAATACCAATTTTGCCATCCTGGTGAGCAGCGCGTTCACTGAACCGTTTGATGACCCCATTGCCTATGGGCGTTCTGTTGCGCAACTGGCCAACCTTCTGGGCGATGGGGTCATTGTGCAGCGGCTGGGGGACTTGCTCGCGGGGCGGCGGAGCACCGCGAAAAGGATCGCCCGTGGTCTCACCCGGCCGACTCTCCCGGAGGCGACACCGGGCGACTTGAGCTTTGTTTTCCCCTACCGGCACCTGCTGAGTATTATCGAGATGCTCCAAGCCCTGGAAAGGCTTGCACCGGGGACCTGTTCCAGGCACACGCTTCTCTATGGGGTGGAGGTTAAGTTTTACTCCAACAGGATAGAGGTGTCACGGGATCTGGAAACCCAGGTGCACAACCTGTTCACCATCGGGGATGGCGCCGGTATTACCCGGGGGTTGCTCCAGGCATCCGCGAGTGGCATTATCGCGGCAAGGGCTATTGCCAGGAGAATCACAACAAACTAAGGGACTGTCATAAAATAACTATTACATTCATGCATCTCATCTTCACGTCATATTCGGCCGATCTTCGCTCACAAAATCCTAGAAATAGTACAGACTATTCCTGTGGTTTTGCTCAGTCAGATCGACCAAATCTAACCCAAATCTGAGCACCTTAATGCAACACTTATTTTATGACAGTCCCTAACCAGGCTTTTTATCCTTCGCTCTCTTGGGATTGTGCGGCACGGGGCATGACCAGCCGGTGTATCCAGTTGGCAAATTCCTGTTGACGGATATCATCGGAGAGTACATCATCATCTATCGCCAGTTGCCACCGCAGATCTTTGCGGTCCGGCTCCTTGAAAAGGGCTTCCATTCTGTCCACCTGGCGGGAAAGGTCATCGACGCCACCGAAGAAACCCTGCGCAACGAGTTTTTCTTGATGCAAAACCGTCATTCTGGCTATTTCATGGAGGTCATATTCAAGGTGGTACTGGGTGCCCCAGAGGACTCCCTTTTTGTGGGTGATGGCAAGGGCCTGTACACGGGTGAAGCTGTTGGATGCCAGCAACACCCCTCCCTCCGGGATTCTGGAGACCATATCATCGTGGATGCAGAAGGCCTCAAAAACCCTTGGTTTTCCCTCAAACATGGGATGGTTTTGGGCGTCGGCCGTCTGCGCTATCTTCCGGGCGATTCCCACCTCTTTCCCTTCTGGATTGACACTCACTTCACCCCCGACTGCCACGGCGGCAACCTGTAAACCCCAACAACTGCCCCACCCGGGAATCCCTTTTTCAAAGGCAAGCCGTGCAAGCTCTACCTGAACGCGAACTCGGGGATCATCTGATTCAGTGACCGAAAGGCAGCTTCCTGTCCATATGAGTCCCGCGTAGGGCTCCAGATCCTCTCCCGCGGGAATGACCGCATCACGGTCACACGGGAACAGGATGTCATATTCCGCGTCAGGCAGATGCTGCAACAGCATCTTCACATGGAGTTTCCATGCAGGCGTGATCCCTGCATCCACAAGTTCGTCCCTTCTATTCTTGGGATATCCGTCAATAATCAAAAAACGTGATATTGCTCTCATACTGTATCCTTTCCATTCCGCAACTGGACACTGAGGCCGTCCTGGGCTACCGTTACTTTATGGCCGAGGTTTCTGTCCAGCAGAATCCTGTTGACGGTTGCCTGCCATTGTTCCTGGTTCAGGGGAATCGCATAAGGCGTGTTTGAGCCGGGAGGCGTCATGGGATCCAGGGGCGGGTACTTTTTCAGCATGTTGCTGGCCGGATCTCCCGGAACCATGTCCGCGTCGCCCATGTGTACCAGGAATGTTTCTCTCCGCGGTTCCAGTCGCGAAATAAACTCCATGGCCCGCTGAAAACTCATGTGGCGGGGCCGGTTTTCACGGGGCTCATTGAGCCAGAACGACTGGATCACCAGGTAATGAGGCCGCAGGAGTTCTTGCGGCAGCTGGGGCAGATCCATGAAGTCCGATGTGTAGAGCAGGGCGACTTGCTCCCCGCCAGGCTCATGGGCGGTGATCAGGAACCCGAGGGAACCGGCGGCAAAGGAGCCGTGATCGGTCTTAAAGGGGAAGATGTGCCATTCCCCGTGGGTGAACCAGCGCCCAGGTTCGACGAGCACGGTTTTTATTACGCCCATGTCCTCAAGATAGTCGAACCTCCGGCTGATCACTTCCCAACTCCGGGCGCTCAGGTAGACGGGGATTGGTTCAAAGGTCCCCCTGGGAACCAGGCGTTTACACACGAACAGTTCATCGAGCCCGATATAGTGGTCCCCGTGCTCGTGGGTGATGAGTACGGCCCCGGGGAAGCCTTCAGGCTGTCGTGAAAGCTGGAACTTGATATCGGGTCCGCAGTCAATAAGAAGGGAAGTGGTGCTCTTTAGAAGGAGGGCAGTCCTTGTCCTCTTTTCACCCTTCCGCCGCATTTCCTCGCATATCCTGCACGGGCAGTGAAGTTCCGGCAATCCCCACGCCGCTCCGGTTCCCAAGAAAATCAACTCCATTTTAACTCCCTTTCGTGACGGGATCAATAGAATAACCCGGATGATCCTGCTCCTTTTCCGTACCTTTTGAAGGAGACAGGCCAAAGGAAAGCCCCTCTTTTCTTTGAGAAACATACTATCAGGTTTCAGCCACCAGATCGTCCAGCGGGCTTCCAAGTGTCTCAAAATTCCTGCTCATCACCTGTGTATAGATCATTGTGGTCCGCACATCGGCATGCCCCAACAGCTCTTGAACCCGGCGGATATCCTTGCCCGCTTCCAGCATGTGCGTGGCAAAGGAATGCCGTAATGTGTAGGAACTTACGCGTTTGTCAATGCCCGCGTTTTTCGCGGCATTTGCCACTGCTTTCTGGAGACCCGTTTCATGGGTGTGGTGCCGGCGGAGTTTCCCCGTTCTTGGATCCTTTGAGAGGGCTTTTGCGGGGAAAACCCACTGCCATGCCCACGCTTTTGAAGCACCCGGGAATTTTTTCGCCAGTGCATGCGGCAGATATACATCTGCATGGCCTTCTGCCAAATCCTGCTCAAAAAGCTTGCGGACTCCCTGCAAATGAAGCCGCAAGTCCTGTCGAACACTTTTCGGCAGGATTGTAGCACGGTCCTTCCCGCCTTTTCCGTCCCTGACAATGATCCGGTGATTTTCAAAATCCACATCCTTCACGCGGAGCCGGACACACTCCATCAAACGCAGGCCCGCGCCATATAACAGCTTGACCATCAACTCATTTGTTCCGCTCATGCAACCAAAAAGAAGCCGAACCTCTGATTGACTTAAGACCGTTGGCAGCTTTTTTCGCTTTCTTGAACGGATCGCGTCAATGCGATCATCAAGGGGCATATCCAGGACGTGTTTATAAAGAAAAAGAATAGCGTTCATTGCCTGGTTCTGTGTTGAAGGCGCCACATTGCGATTGATCGCCAGATGACTCAAAAACCTTTCTATCTCAGGTTTTCCCATGTCACGAGGGTGCGGGGTTCCGTTGAACCGGATATACTCCAATATCCACCTGACGTATGTATCCTCTGTACGAATTGAGTAGTGATGGTATCTCAGTACCTCCCGTACCTGGTCCAGGAGTTTCCCCGGTTTTGGACGAAATATTTCCTTTGCATGCTCTCTCCTGTATGCCATAATGCTCTCCATCTAAATATGCATTGAACGGCATAATACGCTATTATACCGAAAATATATAGCGTTAATATGCAGAATTTTTTCTGCTTAATACATTACGTTAAGCGGTAACAAGATAGGGGGATGGTAAAAATGAATCAGGCAGAAGACTCTTTTCACCAATATCCCGCTGCAATGGTAAACATTACCAATAGGTGTACTCTCCGATGTAAACACTGTTTTGTATATCGTGATGGGAATCCAAATGATCGAAAAGAAGAGATGGATACTTCCACGATGCTTGAAAATCTGGCGGAACTGAAGAGGCGCCATGGAATCCAAGCCATGCTGTGGATGGGAGGGGAGCCGCTCCTTCGGCCGGATGTGTTGCAAGATGGCGTAAAACTCTTTGCAAGAAACACTATAACAACCAATGGTACGCTCGCTCTAGTAGAATTACCCAATTGCACTTATGTGATTTCGGTCGATGGCCCTCCCAGCCTCAACGACGCAATACGCGGAAAAGAAACTTTCAGGAAGGTGATGGAAACTTTATCACAAATTCCAGAAAAGTTCGCATCAACGATTATGTGTCAAAGTGTCGTAACAAAACAAAATGAGGACTCACTTGAAGAGCTGGTCACGCTTTTGCAGCCGACACGTGCCGAAGGGATGACGTTCTCCTTCTACGTGCCTCCCAAATCGGACAATTCAGATCTCACATGGGGTTCACTTGAGCGTCGCGATAAGGCGGTACGAATAGTGATGGACCTTAAGGAAAGGTTTCCTGATTTTATTTGGAACAAGAAACGGAGTCTTGAATTGATGTTTTCGGAAAACGCCAAATCCGTTACCGACAATTGTCCATCAAAAAACCTTGTGCTACCACTTTATCTCGAGGGTGGCGAGTTTGTGATGCCCTACTGTTGCTACGGAAATGATGTGGAGTGCGACCTTTGTGGAGCATGGGTAGTTTTTCACCTTGCGGCAAAACTTGAAGAAGGGGATATATTTAGTGCCCAATCATCGGATTCAGGCTGACACAAAAAACCGGGGCGGGTTTTTAACAATAATTCGAAACGTCTTGGCGAGCTTTTTGTGCAACTGATCCTTAGTTCATCGATTTGTAAATACGCTAACGTATTTCAATGCCGTCAAGAATGCGGCTTTCCGGGAAGGCAGGGGAACAGGATGTTCCCGCAGCGGCTCAATATGTTGGTGTAATTGCGAATCGGTTCACTTAGCGTTTGGCGAAATAGCAGGTATTATTTATGGAACACTGGAACCACCTATTGGATTCAATCATTTCGTTCTGGCCCCGGCTCGGGCCCGGTTCGGGCCCCTCTCGGGCCCGGGCTCGGGCCCGGGTCGGACCAAGGCAACTATTTGAAATGCTGAAGCAATAACGTGAAAATGGGCCTGTTTTCTGGCTTAGATTGTCGTTTTTAATATGAAAAAGGGTCCTTTAAGAAAGGTGCGAGGAAATGCCAAGAGCAAATCGGCATTACATTCCCGGGGTTGTCTGGCACATTACCCATCGCTGCCATAAGAAGGAATTTCTGCTGAAGTTTGCCAGGGACCGAAGACGATGGCTCAGCTGGCTTTTCGAAGCCAGGAAACGCTTTGGTCTGAGCGTTTTGAATTACATGGTGACCTCCAACCACATCCATCTCTTGGTAAGAGCCAATGGAAAAAGAGACGTCATCCCGAAATCCATACAGTTGATAGCGGGAAGGACGGGGCAGGAATATAATCAGCGGAAGAACCGAAAAGGAGCTTTCTGGGAAGATCGATACCATGCCACGGCCGTGGAAACAGACGGCCATTTGATTCAATGTCTGGTTTACGTGGACATGAACATGGTTCGGGCCGGCGTTGTGAATCACCCTTCTAAGTGGGCGTTTAGTGGGTACAATGAGATCCTGGAACCTCATGAGCGGTACGCACTAATTGATTATGAGGGATTGAAGAAGCTTCTTGATTTTAGAGGGATGGATGAACTTGCTGATGCCTATCGGGGATGGATTCAGCGGTCGGTGAGCAATGGGAAGCACTCTCGGGATGGAAAATGGACCGAGAGCGTGGCGGTGGGGAGCGCACCCTTTGTGACGGCAACGAAAGAGAAGCTTGGGGTTAAAGGGATAGGGCGTGAAGTGATTAGTGGAGGTGGGAGTTATGAACTGAGGGAACCACCAGCGTCTTACAAGGGCATTTTGGCCCATGAAAATGAAGGTTTAAGGCTTGAAAACAGTTATTTTTGGGATGATAATTCCTGAATATCAATAAGATAGCTTGGTCCGACCCGGCCAGAGTGCCGACCCGGCCAGATAGCTTGGTCCGACCCGGCCAGACGGCCAGAATCCCGTAAATTGAAAATAGCGGAGGGCCGTGAGCGTCTCAAGGCTATGGAGCATAAACAAGATGAATTAAACCTGGAAGACAGAAACGCCGAACCACCGGCTGCAGGCGACGCGAGCAAGCCGCGCGACTGATCCGCACGTTATGCCAATTTACCTAGGGATGGAAGAAAGATGGACATTCATCGTTGGTTTTCACAATTATCATTGAGGCAACGTTTTTGGCTTTTTGGAACAATCGCGATGATAATAATCATAGTAGGCTTTGGATATTTGGTAAAACCAAATGACAAGTCAAAGGTTTTGGCTAACTTCAGCATTGATATGTCGATTCGTGATATTGCTCCAACGCTGAACGTCACAGGTAAGGCACTTGCCCGCGAATTGAAACTGCCAATCGACGTTTCAAAAAAAAAATCTCTCAAAGCATTAGGTGTTGCGCCTGACGAACTTCAGCATGTTACTGCGCACCTTCTTTCTCATCGTGATAATCTGCTTAAGTACTACGTGTATGTAGCACTGGTTCTCGGTGGCCTCGTTTTTCTCGTTAGGCTGGGACGACCGGACTTGTCCGATGTTAAACACAGACGTGAATGGTATCCCCGGACATTCTACATTGTTTCTCTCATGCTTTCTGTAATCGTCGCTGGATTTCTCCTGGGAAAATCACCCAACCCTATGGAGAGTGTAGTAAAAGTCTTCAAGTCGATGGTGGGGCTATATCCCGATCCAATTGCTAAAACAATCGCCTTACTTTTCTTCATTATTCTCGCCGTTATCGGCAATAAGATAATATGTGGTTGGGCATGTCCTTTTGGTGCTTTGCAGGAGTTGATTTATAGTGCTCCAATCCTGCGAAAAATCAAGCAACGAAAGCTATCGTTTCTTTTGGCAAACACAATCCGCGCAGGGCTTTTGGCGGTCATGTTACTTTTTCTCTTCGGTATTATCGGAGGACACAAGGGAACTGTCATCTATCACAATTTAAATCCGTTTAATCTATTCAATCTCGATTTTGAAACCGTCAGCATTTTGCTGACGGTCATTTTCGTTTTATTGGGAGCATTCATTGTTTACCGCCCTTTTTGTCAGCTTATTTGTCCCTTTGGGTTTATTTCATGGATAATTGAACGATTCAGCATTATCCGTGTCCGAATTGATAAGGATAAGTGTACCAAATGTGGAACCTGTATAAAGGCATGCCCTTTAGAAGCTGCAGAGGGTCTGGTTTATATCAAGAGTTTACCAGCAGATTGCTTTAGCTGTGCGCGTTGCTTGAATGTTTGCCCTGTTGACGCTATTCAATATAGTTCTGTCTTCAAGAAAGGCATAACACTTATAAGGCCTCCGGTTGTCAAGGGTAAAAGCATCCTTTAACGAAAAAATCTTTTTCATTTTTTCGCGACTCAGATAACGGACCTTAGTGGCTCTTGGCAGCGATTCTGACTTCTCCTATCTCATCAAGGATGCAGAGATACATTTTTTTCGCGTGCAGGTCGATTCCGCAATAAAATTTGTGTTGTTTGGTGTAGAATCTCATTTGGCTTCCTCCTTTGTTGTTGGTTTATGATTTTGTGGTGAAACTCAGAATACCATATCTTAGGCTGAGGCCTTACATAGTGTGACGGGGGGATTTTTTGGCGGAAGCAATATCGTCTGCGGAACTTGACGACATCCGCAAGCATGAACAAACAGGTCGCCCCTTGGGCGATGTATCTTTTGTGTCGCACTTGGAACACCTGCTTGTGAATTCCGAATTCCGGGGACAGTATATTTATTTCTTGACTTAAATGGAAGATGGGCCCTATGCTCTTTCCATGGCAAGAATTGCAAGAGTGGTGGCGGAAGGCATGCCGCACCATATTACACAGCGTGGCAACAG
>Ga0307424_1000273_pt1 | contig 27008 bp, 20 predicted proteins | sample SalMarWE160320MG_FD_202157 | JGI IMG/M metagenome (GOLD analysis project Ga0307424, IMG submission 202157) | Salt marsh sediment microbial communities from the Plum Island Ecosystem LTER, Massachusetts, United States - WE1603-20 | ecosystem: Environmental > Aquatic > Marine > Intertidal zone >... | reverse complement strand
GACTACGTGGTGCGGCTCACGGTGAATGGACAGGCCTACACGCATTTCCTGCACGTGGCGATGGATCCGCGCGTGGAGACGTCGCCGTCGGCGTTGCAGGAGCAGTTCGAGCTGTCCATGCGCATCAAGGAGGTCCTGGACCGGCGTGACGAGAACCCCTCGCCGCGTCTCCGTCCCATCCTCGCGGAGTTGGAGAGCCTGTACCGGATCCTGCAGTCCAGCGACCAGGCGCCGGGCCTCGGCACGGTGGCGCTCGTGAACCAGCGGCTCCTGGCGGCGGAGCGCCTGCTGCCCCCGAGGTAGGCCGGGGCCGCGAGCCGACCGCCCTCTCGGAGCGCCCGCCTGCGGCGTCGACCTCGACGCGCTGCGACTCGAATCACGCCTGGTCGTGCGCCTCGCCCGTGGAGCGCAGGTGGAACTGGGGACCTAAGCGGTCCGCACGTGGTCGCGCGCGAAGACGTGCGGAAGGCCTACGCCAGGACGGATGCCGAGGTACGGGCCTGCTTCCCCGTTGGAGGCGACCCCGGCGCACCCTGAGGGGGTGGCAGAGTGAGCGGTTCGCGGGAGACGCCTTCCTCGGTGGCACGCCGGATTCGGGGCGGGGACCTGGCTCGCCCCCGACGGTTGGAGCAACACCCTCACGCTCGGGTTCGCCCACAGCCGAGAAGGGACGATGCTCTACGGGGGGCTCGACTTCCCGTTCTGACGGGGGAACATTCCCCCCATGGCCATCGACTTCCGTAGGGGACCGCGCTGGTACGCCGCCGGCGCCATCGCGGTCGTGATCCTCTTCCTGCTGTGGCGCGCCTACGCGGGCTGGCCGTCGTACATCGTCCGGATCGACTACCAGTGGGCGGCCGACCTGGTGGAAGGGGCCGAGGTACTCGTCGACGGCGAGGCGGTGGGCAGGCTCGAGAGGCTGGGCCGACGCGCCGTGAACGGCTTCGAGGTCACGAAGGGCGAGCACGTGGTGGACCTGCGGCTCCCCGACTGCGAGACGCGCCCCGAGAAGGTGACGCTGGGCCCGAGCCGCATCGTCGTGCTGAACGCGGACTTCGAGGAGCGCAGCTCGGCCGGCCGACTCGGGTGCTACGTGTTCTTCCGATGAGCCCCACGGGCACTGCGCCGGAGGAAGGCCAGGACCGCATGCGCGCATTACGCGTGCGGTTCGGGCGGATGGTGCTCGACGTGATCGGGGTGGTCTTTGCCGTGGTCGTCGCTCTGGCGGCGGACGAGTGGCGGGAGAACCGCGAGCTGCAGCAACGCGCCGACCGGGCCCAGGCGGCGGTCCTCGCGGAGCTGCGCGCCAACCGGGCCGAGCTCGAACGCACCCGCCCGAGCATCGACTCCGTGCAGGCCAGGCTCGCGGAGGGCGCCCGCCTACTGGCCGCGGGGGACAACCCGGCGCTGAACCTGAACCTGGAGTTTCCCGACTTCTCGGACGCCGCGTGGCGGATCACGCAGGTGACCGACGCGGCGTCCCGCCTCGACTTCGCATGGCTGACGAGCATCGCGCGCATCTACGAGACGCAGCGCCTGTACGGCGAGGAGCGCTCCGCCATCCTGCAGACGCTCGGCGGCATGGGGGTCGGCCGCGCGCCGCCTACCGTCGATCGCCTGCGGACGGAGATGTCCATCCTCCGTCAGCTCCACGACCAGCTCCTGGAGAGCTACGACCGCGTTCTCGGAGACCCGGGGCGATGAGGGCGGGCCCTTTGCTCGGCGCCTTCGCGGTTGCAGTCGCGCTGGGCGGGTGCGCGCCCGACGCCCCCGAGCCGGAGCCGGAGCAGACCGCCATCCCCGAGGCCCCCGCGGACGTGGTCCTGGTCGCGGCGTGGTCGCACGACGGTGCGAAGCTGGCCGTCGCGTGGACCCGGCGGGACCGAAGCCGGATCTACGGTCTGCTCGCGCCGTTCGACGACACCCCGCCCGAGCCGTCCCGCGGGCTCCCGTTGACGGAGGGGGAGGGGACGTCCCCGGCCTGGTCGCCGGACGGGCTCTGGCTCGCGTTCGCGACGAACAGGACGGGCAACGGGGAGATCTACCGCGTGCGCCCCGACGGCACCGGCCCCGAGAACCTGACGAACGATCCGGCGGAGGACGGGGAGCCCGTCTACGCTCCGGACGGTCGGCGCATCGCGTTCGTCTCCGATCGCGGAGGCGGGGGCGAGCCGAGGGTCTGGACGATGGACGCCGACGGCGGCGGTGCGCGACCCCTCGGCGACACACCCCCGGGCGCGGAGCACGCACCGGCGTGGGCGCCGGACGGGCGCCGCCTGGCCCTCGCCGTGGGTCGGGGCGCCACGCGCGCGATCTGGGTCGCCGCAGCCGACGGCAGCGGTGCCGAGCAGGTGGCGGCGGGCGGAGCGCCCTCGTGGTCGCGCGACGGCGCGACGCTCTACTACGAGCGTGCCGATTCCGTGTTCGCGCGCACCCCGGTGGCGGCTGGGGGTGAGGAGCGGTTCCTCGTCGGGGGGAGGATGCCGCGGCCGTCGCCGGACGGCCGGTGGCTCGCCTTCGTGCGCGGGGACCCGCCGTCCGTGGGGCTGTATCTTCTGGACCTTGAAAGAGCGACGGAGACCCGCATCACTCCGTAGCTCGCGTCTCCCGCACCCGGACGTGCGATGCAGCTGCCGCTCCTGACGGACATCGTCATCCTGCTGGGGGTCTCCCTCCTCGTGCTGTTTCTGTCCCACGGGGTGCGGCTCCCACCCGTCGTGGCCTTCCTCCTCACCGGGGTCCTCCTGGGCCCCCACGGGCTCGGTGTGGTACGGGCGGTGCACGAGGTCGAGCAGCTCGCGGAGATCGGCGTGATCCTCGTGCTGTTCGCGGTCGGGCTGGAGTTCTCGCTGAAGGACCTGCTGCGCATGCGGCGCTCCGTGCTCGTGGGGGGCACGGTCCAGATGTTCGCGGTGATCGCCGTCGTGTACGCCGTGCTGGCCCTGGCCGGGGTGGATCGCCGGGAAGCGCTGTTCCTGGCGCTGATCGCGTCGCTGAGCAGCACGGCCGTGGTGCTACGCATCCTCCAGCAGCGCGCCGAGACCGACGCTCCCCACGGACAGACGAGCCTGGCCGTCCTGGTCTATCAGGACCTCATGATCGTGCCGATGATGCTCCTGGTTCCGGTGCTCGCCGGGACCGGCGGCAGCCCCGCCGCCGCCCTCGGCGCCTTCGCCCTGAAGGCCGTGGCGATCCTCGCGCTGGTGCCGCTGCTGGCGCGGGTGGTCGTGCCCACGGCCCTCGAGCGCGTCGTGAACACGCGCAGCCGGGACATGTTCCTGCTGGCCGTGGTGAGCACATGCCTCGCGGTGGCGTGGGTCGCCTCCGCGGCGGGCCTGTCCCTCGCGCTCGGCGCCTTCCTGGCGGGCCTGATCGTCGCGGAATCCGAGTACAGCCACCAGGCGCTTGCCGACATCCTCCCCTTCCGCGACCTGTTCGCGAGCTTCTTCTTCATCTCGATAGGGATGCTCCTGGACGTGCGCGTGGTCGTGCAGTCGCCCCTCCTGTTGGGGGCGCTGGTGGGGGGGGTGCTCGCGATCAAGGCGGGCGCCGCGGTGCTCGCCACGCTGACCGTGGGGCTGTCGCTGCGCACCGCGGTGCTGGCCGGGCTCGCGTTGGCGCAGGTGGGCGAGTTCTCGTTCATCCTGGCAGGCAGCGGTCTGAGCGAGGGGCTCATCGGCGGCGTCTCGTACCAGTGGTTCCTTGCGGCGGCCGTGGCTTCCATCGGTGCGACACCGTTCCTGATGGCCGTCGCGCCTCGCCTGGCCGACGCCCTCGACCGGTTGCCCCTCCCGGCACGGCTCAAGTCCGGCGGCATCGCCGCCTCGATGCCCGCGGAGGGTGCCGGCCCGGGCACCCCGTCCGACCACGTCGTGGTCGTGGGCTTCGGCGTGAACGGGAGCAATGTGGCCCGGGCGGCAGCGATGGCTGGGGTGCCGTTCGTCGCGGTGGAGATGAACCCGGCCGTGGTCCGGGAGCAGCGGGCGGCCGGCGTGCCCATCCACTACGGGGACGCGACCCAGGAGGCGGTCCTCGACCATGCCGGCGCGCGCCGCGCCAGAGTGGTGGTCGTCGCGATCTCGGACGCGGCCGCGACGCGGCGCGTGACCGCGCTCGCCCGCGCCCTGAGCCCATCGTGCCGCATCATCGCCCGCACCCGGTCGCTCCGTGAGGTCGAGCCGCTGCTGGCCGCGGGCGCGGACCAGGTGATCCCCGAGGAGCTGGAGACGTCGCTGGAGATCGTCGCGCGCGTACTCGGGAGCTACCTGGTGTCGAAGAGGGAGATCGACGCGTTTCTGGCCGAGGTGCGTGCGGGCGGCTACACCATGCTGCGTGCGCCGTCCACGGCCGGACCGACGCTGGCGGACCTCCAGCCGCGCCTTGCCGAGGTCGAGATCTCCACGCTGCGCGTCGACGCTGGGAGCCCGCTCGCCGGTCAGCGCCTCGCTGAAACCGACCTGCGGAGGTTGTTCGGGGTCACGGTGGTCGCCATCCGGCGGGGAGACGATCTCATCCCCAACCCAGGCGCGGCCGAGCGGCTGCACGCGGGCGACGCGCTCATCGTGATGGGCCTCAACGAGGAGATCGCCTCGGCGTCCGCGCTCTTCCGATCGGGAGGCCTGGACCCGTCCGCCCCGGCTTGATTATGGTCCGCTCCCCCAACGGCACCGGAGCGGACGAACCATGGCGCAGAACTCCTTCGACATCTCCACGGGCGTGGACCTCCAGGAGGTCGACAACGCGGTGAACATGGCGGCCAAAGAGGTCGCCACCCGGTACGACTTCAAGGGCACCAGCTGCACGTTCGACTTCGACCGCAAGGCTGCGGTCGTGAAGCTCGACGCGGACGACGAGTACCGCCTCAAAGCGCTCGCGGGCGTCCTGCGCGAGAAGCTGTCCCGGCGCGGCGTGCCGCTGAAGAACCTGGACGAAGGGAAGGTCGAGGTCGGCTCGCTGGGTCGCGCGCGCCAGACCCTGGGGCTGAAGCAGGGCATCGACCAGGAGACGGCGAAGAAGATCTCGAAGGATATCCGCGACCAGGGGTTCAAAAAGGTCCAGGTGTCCATCCAGGGCGAGGAGCTGCGCGTCACCTCACCGTCGCGCGACACGCTCCAGGAAGTGATCGCGTTCGTGAAGTCCCGCGACTACGGCATGGAGATGCAGGTCGGCAATTATCGCTGACCCCCGCCTTGGCGCGCTTCGTGCGTTGACTCCGGCGGCTTCTGCATGCTCACCAAGGGGCTCGTGCTGAAGTGGCTGCTGAGCGGGGTCGAGCTTCAGTGGTCCCTGCGCGAGCAGCGAGGATAGGTCCTCGAACCCTGGTGCCCACCTTCACCGCCCCAGCCAGAACGTCGCCTTCACCTGGAACACGTTGGTGGGCCGACTCCCCAGGATCTCCCGGCCCGCGCCGCCGAAGTCGAAGCTCCCCGCCGGGTCGTAGCCGGAGCGCTGCTGGGTCCATACGAAGTACAGCGTGGAGCCCGGGCGATACTCCCACCGCAGCACCGCGGTCCCGCGCAGCGAGCTGGTGGTGAAGTCCGGATTGTCCAGGGTGAACGCCGCGGCCGGGCCCGTGCCGTCCGGGTCGATGCGGTACGTGTTGGCGGCCTCGTCGTACGTCACCGTGCCCACGTCCGTGCCGAAGTCGAGCTTCTCGATGCTTCGCGGTCTGGCGAACTCCCGGAACGACGTGTAATCGCCGCTGGCGATGAACGGCTGCGCGTAGAGCTGCAGCGTCAGGTTCGGGGTGAACGTCCAGTTCACCCGCGTGTCCAGCGACACCGTCGTGGTCTTCACGAAGCCGAAGACGTAGCGACGACCGTAGAAGGCCGTCGCCGTCGGATCGTCGACGGCCGTGATGTACTGAGCGTCGTCCTCGGCCCGGGCCCAGCTCGGCGAGAGCTGGATGAAGACGTTGGGGGCGGGCTTGAGCGCAATCCCCGGCTGGATGGTGAAGGAGTGGGTGGGGGCGTCGACGCCACGTGCGGCCTCCACCGACATGTCGAAGACCGCGCGGCGGCGGGCGTCCGTGGAGACCTGGACGTGGCCGAAGTCGTTCCCCGCGCGCCTCACCACCGGACCGCCTCGGGTGAGCCGGTCGTCGTACGAGGGGAGGTTGTGGCTCCCGAACAGGCGCAGGTTCCAGTAGTTGAGGAGCTCCATGCCGTAGTAGGCCTGCAGCTGGGACCAGGTGCGGTCGCCGTCGTAGTTGTACTGCGTGGCGCCGCCGACGAGGGTGAAGATGCTCCGGTACCAGCCGGTGGGCATCGTCCAGCTGCCGCCGATGTTCCCGTTGACCCACTTGAAGTCGGCACGGCTGAGATACGCGAGGTCGTTGACCTCGAATCCGGGGCTGCGGACGTTGGCCATCGCCTCCCAGAGGAGGGTGCCGCCGTCCTTGCCGACGCGGGTGTAGAGGCCGTAGCCGCGCAGCGACGTCGCGGCGGGGTCGTGGCGGACGCCGAAGAGGCCGTCGCTGGTGACGCTGCGGTCCGGGCGTTGGAAGTAGTGCGCGCTGGACCGCTGGGTGCCTGCGATGGCCGCCGGCGAGCCGGCGACGTCGGAGAAGAGCACGCCGCCCATCCACGAGTAGTCGCGGTCGTGCCAGTAGTGGCGCCAATCCAGGCCCACCGCCTCGGCGCGACGGTGCAGCCGGTCGCGTACGACGCTGTCCGGCATGTCCCGCAGCGTCGATGTCAGGATGCCGCCGAGCCAGGTGGAGCCCTGATTGAAGTCCTTCTTCACGCGCCCCACGAAGTAGTTGGTCAGGGGCTCCACCACCTGGGAGGCTTCGGTCGCCCCTGCGCTGGGCACGTAGTGCGCGGTCTCCTGGTTGGTCACGGCGTCGAGGACGCCGACGGTGTAACCGCCCTGGGTGCGGCCGGTGATCTTCGCGGCCCCCAGGATCGTGGTGTTGTCAGGCGTGTCCGCGTACGCCGCGTTGTCCTGGACGAAGCCGTCGAGCTGTGGAGGCCGACCGATGCGGCGTGAGTAGAACGCCGACAGGCTGGACGAGTTGCTGCAGAACATGCAGCGCATGCCCCCGAACCCGAAGGCGCTGGCCCCGGCGACGAAGAACGGTCGCTTCTCGTCGTAATAGGTCTCGTACGCGGTGAGGTTGAGGGAGGCCGGATCGACTTCCACCTGCCCGAAGTCGGGATTGAGGGTCGCGTCCAGCGTCAGGTTCGACGTCAGCAGGTACTTGACGTCTCCGCCCACGCTGAAGTGCCCTTCGCGATCGTCGTGGTACGGATCGCCGCTCTCGCCGCGCGCGAAGGTGCCGCCCGCCACGGCGTAGGGCAGCAGCTCGAACTGGCGTGGCCGGTGGGCGATGTCCAGTCCGGTGACGTCTCCGTAGAAGGCCGGGCCGCCCGACGCGTTCCGCGGCCAGAACGACCACATGTCGCGCTCGTTGAGATGATCGACGTACCGCCAGATCTGCAGGCCCCACACCTGGGCCGTGTCGCGGGAGAAGCGGAGCTGGCTGTAGGGGATGCGCATCTCGGCGGTCCACCCCAGCGAATCCACCTGCGTGGCCGCGTCCCAGATGGGATCCCAGGACGGGTCGCCGTTGAACTGGTCGCCCTTCACCCCCATCGGGTTCACCTCGAACCAGGCGTCATCGATGTGGTTGTGGTAGGGGTCCAGATCGACGACGAGCTTGTCGGTCGTCAGCGAGTTGAACGACCCGTTGTCGCCGCTGGCGTCCAGGAGCTGGTCACGGCGGGCGAGGGGAGCCACCACGCCGCCCGGCTGGCTCATGCGGGCGCCGATGTAGAGGGCGCCGTCGTCGTAGAGGAGGCGCACCTCCAGGGGGAGGGAGGCGGGCGCGCCTTCGGCGGGCTCGTACTGCCGGAAGGACGCGACGGGCGCGGCCGTCCGCCAGGCCGCCTCGTCCAGCTGGCCGTCGATGGAGATGGGTCCGTCGGCGCGCGTGGCGCTGGCGACCGGCGGAGGCGGCCTCGTCTCCGGGGCGACGGCGGTCTGCGCGGACGAGGGAGCCGGCAGCGAGGCAAGGGCGACGAAAGCGCCTGCGCGGAAGGGGTGAGTGTTCATCAGATCATGTCGAAACGGACCGAGCCGATCCGGGAATGTCGTGTTGGCTGTGTTCTGGTAAGACAGCGCGAAGGCGCCGGTGGTTTGCAGCGACCTGCGCGATCGGTGGCCACAGCCTGGGCGGCGGGATCGCGATGGCCTACGCGGCTCGCGACTCGGGCGCGCCGGTGGTTGCCGCACGGGCCGCACCACGGGACATTGAGACATGACCTGAGCAGCGGAGGATTCCCGACGAACCGTCAGCACTCGCCCTCGGACGACCCTCCCAGCCGCGACGGATCCCGCGAGGATCCCGTTGGCCGGCCTCCCGATCTCTTCTCCGAGCTCAAGCGCCGCAAGGTGTACCGCGTAGGTGCGGGCTACCTCGCGGTGGTCTTCGGCGTGCTCCAGGGGGCGGACCTCGTCTTCCCGGCCCTGGGGCTCGGCCCTCGGGTGTTACTCTCATGGCGTCCCCCCTTCGTCCAAGCGCTCCTGGACCAGCTCCAACGCCCGGCGCGCGTCGGGCACCCGGGCTCCGGTCCGCTCCTCGTAGGTGAAGGGGTGGCTCGCCGCCTGTAGGATGCGCTTGCAGTCCGCGGGCGCGAGGGTGGGGTCCAGAGCCTTCATCATCGCCACCATGCCGGCGGTAACCGGCGCCGTCGATGAGAGGGAGAGGAAGGGCCGGTATCCAGCGGCGTCCTCTCCCCGCAAGAGCGCCGCGTACGGCTCCGTGAACACCACGCTGTAGTCGTAGTGGAAGATGTTCACGTCGGGCTCCCGGTCGTCGTCTCCCGAGCGGGGGCCGATGCCCGAGGGGAACAGGTTCAGGGGGTGGGGATAGTGGATGAAGATGACGGCGACCCCGTTCTGGACCGCCTTCTCGACGGCCGGGTCCAGCACCGCCCGCCCCATCTTCGAGAACGCTCCGGCCGAGTACGTCACGGCGTCGAGATCGTGGCTCACCGCCCATTCCAGGGCCCGGACCATGGCCCGCACCCGGCTCGCCTCGTCGGAATCGTAGGTCCCCAGGGCGTAGACCTCCGCCTCCGGCGCCGCCTCCTTCAGGGCCCGGGCCATCCAGGAGCCGTGGTGCGCCTCGGTGCGGTACGCCGCGCCCCATTCCCCCGTCTGGAAGTTCGCTCCACCGGCATACAGGTTTCCGAGGGCGTCCAGGCCGAAGGAATGGTCCAGGATGCCCACCTTCACCCCGGCACCCCGGGAAAGCTCGTGGGCCGCGCGGAGGTTGTGGACGGAGAACCACGTCTCCCTGGAATTGGCGCCGGGAAAGACGAGAACGTCCGGTGCATCCACGCGGCGGGCGACCCGACCGGCGCCCATCGCCAGGAGGGCCAGGACGGCGAGGGCGACGGTCCGACGATAGTGCATGGTGCTCGAGCTCCATGGGTTCTTCGGAGGGTCGGACCTCCCTACGGTGTGATCCCGCAGTTGTGTCAGATCCGGGAGGACCCATGGCCCGGGAGGAGGCTGGGAGAATGTTGCGGCGTGCCTCTGCGTAGAGGATGCGAGGAGGCGGTCCCATGATGGCGTCCGTGAAGGCGTTCCTGAGTCACCTCCGACTCCGCGCGCAGGAGCAGGCCCTCTCAACGATCCCGGTGGGCGTCCTCCCGTTGGTCGTGGCCGCGGGCGGTGGGGGCATCGCCGGCCTCGGAGCGGCCGCCAGCCTCGTCGTCGTGGGTGCGGTCGTGCTGGGGTTCTTCGGCTTCAGTCTCGTCAACTGGCGATGCCCACCCTGCGACCGGTACCTGGGGCAGCGTCTCGATCCTCGGGAGTGTCCATCCTGTGGGCAGGAGCTGCGCGACTGGCCACGACAGGGGGGTGCGCCTCCCAGCGTCCGCATGGTGTCGGAAGTTGAGTCGTGGCGCGGGCCGAGTCCTACTCGATCGGGATGCGGCTCGCGTTCTCCGACAGCCACTCCGAGAAGCTCTGGAGCTCCGGATTGAGCATCCGGGAAGTCTCGACGGACCTCAGGCCCCGCACCGCGTCCTCGAACTCGGTGTGGTGCTGGAACATGTTGCCCAGGTCGTCCGCTCCTGGGAAGCCGAGGGCCCGGTACGCGTCCGGTGAGATGTCGGCGTGCTCCACGCGTTCGCCCACGGCTTCGGTGAGGGCGGCGGCCATCTCCGCGCCGGACAGGTGCTCGCCGGCGACACCCATCACGCGGCCGATCCACTCGTCACCGCCCTTGAAGACTCCGTAGGCGCACTTGCCGATGTCCTCGGTGCCGATTCCGGGAAGCTTGGCGCCGCCCATGGGAAGCACGAACCGGAGCACGCCGTCCTCGCCCCGCTGGGGGCCCATCCCGAAGTGGATGAGGTTGTCCCAGTAAAAGGATGCGTGGAAGTAGGTGGTGGGCACACCCGCCCGCTCGAAGAGGGCGTCGGCCTCACCCTTTCCGTCGAAGTGGGGCACCTTGTACTTCCCCTGGAGGGTGGGCATGCGGTCGTCGTCCAACGGCATCTGCCGCCGGGTGTCCTCCAACGTGGACCAGACGAGGTGCTCCACGGCGGCGGCTTTGGCGGCCGCGACGATGTTGCTCGCTTGCTGGATTTCCTTCTCCGGGGAGAAGTGCTCCCAGAAGTTGGTGACGGCGAAGACTCCGTGCACTCCGTCGAAGGCCCGCCGGAGGCTGTCGGCGTCGTCCAGGTCCGCCTGCACGACCTCGCCTCCCGCCTCGGCCAGAGCCCGGGCGGCGTCGGAGGCCGGATTGCGGGTGAGGGCACGGAGGCGGAAGGGACCGCCAGCGTCGGCGAGAATGGCCCGGGCGAGGCCGCCGCCCTGGGCGCCGGTGGCGCCAAGGACCGCGATGATCTTGTCGGACATGGGCAGAGACTCCGAGATGAGTTGATGGCGGTATTCATTTAATATTCAAATATATGAAATCCAACCTACGATGGTACCCCCCGATCCATCGTTAGACGCTGTGGAGTGGATGGAGCAGGTCAGCGACGCCGAGTATCGGCAGCCCGACGTGACCACCGGGGCCTGACCATGGACACGAATCGCCTGGAAGCGTTGAGCGACGGGGTGATCGCCATCGCGATCACATTCCTGGTGCTGGAGATCACGGTGCCGGAGGCGCCTGGGTCCCTCAGGCCCACCCTCCTGAACCTGTGGTCGTCGTACTTCGCCTTCCTGCCCCTACCCACCGCCGTCCTGGCCCGGACCTTCTCCCACGGCTCGGACCAGGCGGTGGCGGCCGCTTTCTACGGCAGCGTCCTCACGGTGATGGGCATCACGGTGATGGACATCACGGTGAACGTGATGTGGCGGTACGCGGCCCACGGACACCGGCTTCTCGATGCCGAGACCACGCCCGTTCTACCTATGGCCACGGAGACGGGTGGTGGTTTGAGGGCTCGACGAGGGCGGGACGTCGGCACTGCGCTGTCTGCATGATGCGACCGGAGGAACGATACTGGGTGAAGGTGAGCCTCACGATCGGCTTCGTTGTGCTCACGCTTCTCCTTCTCCTGATTTTCGGCGTGGTCGGGGACATGGAACGCATCGTCATCGACATCCTCAAGGCCGTGCAGTAGGCAAGCTGGTGCCGCACCGCTCCTGACGGTCTTCGCATGGCCGAGAGCAAGGCGGTCTCCCCGTGTGCCTCCAGCTCTCAGCGCGCTCCCACGGTGCGTCGGGCAGAACGTCCTTCGATTCGGGCGCCCGACACCGGGGCTACCCCCCCGCCCGCCCCAACGCCCAAGCCGCCGCCACCTCTGGCGCGCTTCGTGCGTCTTCGATCGATGACGTCCACAGCAGATCGGAGGTACGATTCGTGATCGGCAAGACCAGAACCCTCGGCCGCTCGGCGCTCCAGGTCTCGAGCGTCGGATTGGGATGCATGGGGCTCTCGGAGTTCTACGGCCCGCCCACCCCGGAAGCCGACGGCATACGGCTTCTCCGCAAGGCCGTCGATCGCGGCATCACGCACTTCGACACCGCCGAGATGTACGGCGTCGGCCGCAACGAGACGCTGGTCGGCAAGGCGCTCGCCGACCGGCGCGAGAACCTGGTCATTGCGACCAAGTTCGGCCCCCTGCGCGCCGCCGACGGCACCCGCCTGGGCATCGACGGCTCGCCCGCGAACGTCCGGCGCGCCTCGAGCGGGAGCCTCGAGCGCCTCGGCATGGACCACATCGACCTGTACTACCTCCATCGCGTCGATCCCGACACACCCATCGAGGAGACGGTCGGCGCCATGGCGCGACTGGTGGAGGACGGCAAGGTGCGCGCGCTGGGGCTCTCGGAGGCGTCCGCCGGGACGCTGCGCCGCGCCCACGCCGTGCACCCGATCACGGCGCTCCAGACCGAGTACTCGCTCTTCAGCCGGGAGATCGAGGAGGAGATCCTCCCCACGTGTGTCGAGCTCGGCGTCTCGCTCGTCGCCTACTCCCCCCTCGGACGGGGATTGCTCACGGGAAGCTACTCGGAGGACTGGCGACCCGCGGACGGCGACTTCCGGCGGGTGGCACAGCCACGGTTCGAGGGCGACAACCTCACGGCCAACCTCGAGCTCGTCGAGGTCGTGAAGAAGGTGGCCCAGCGCCATGACGTGACGCCCGCCCAGATCGCGCTCGCCTGGGTGCTGAGCCGCAGCGAGCACGTGGTGGCGATCCCCGGCACCACGAAGGTCGCCCATCTGGACGAAGACCTCGCGGCGCTGCGCGTCGAGCTGACCGCGGAGGACCTCGACGCGCTGGACCCGCTCGTGCGACGCGTGCGGGGCGCGCGCTACAACGAGGCCGGCATGGCGGCGGTTGGGCGCTGACTCAGTCCTTCGCGCCCAGGGCGTGGAAGAGGTAGCTGAGCTTCAGGAAGAAGGCGTCGGCCTGGCGCTGCAGGCGGTCGAAGCGGAGCGGCTCCGGCTCCGTCATCGTGTTGCCGTAGCCGAAGAAGAACACGGTGCCGGGGGTCGGGCGGTACGAGAAGAGCCAGTCGGCGCGCAACTGGTTCGAAGCGGTGGCGGTCGAGGGCTCGTACGCGCCGCCACCGGCGCTCCTGAGCAGCACCCGCCCCGTGCGCGGGTCGCGGAGCGCGGCGCGCTCCGCGGCCGTGTACTGGGCGACCACGCGCAGGAAGATCGAGCGCGTGACCTGGTACTCGACCCTGAGGCGAGGGATGCGCGTGAACTGCGTCCGCTCGTCGTCCGCCAGGTGGGTGAAGCGGCTGCTCCGGTACGTCGCCCCGACGCGGAGCTGGGGGGTCGGCCGCAGGTCGAGGCTCGCGTCCCAATCCCACCGGTGGACGCGGGACGTCTCCAGAAAGTCGACGTCGCGGCCGGCCGTGAGCCCCGCCGAGGCGGCGAAGCGCGCGAACTGCGGCGTGGACACGCTCAGCCGCGTGGTGAACGTGCCGATCCGGTCCGAGGGGACGAAGGGTGTCGGCGCGGCCAGCAGACCGGTGTAGAGGCCCTCGTAGTCGGCGGGGTCGAAGGCGTAGCTGGCGATCGTCGGGGTCAGGCCGATAGACCACCCGCCGCGCACCGTGATCTCGTTCATGAACGAGAGCTGGTCCTCCAGCAGGCTCTTGCCGGCGAAGAAGTCGTCGTAGCGCCACAGCAGGCTCCCGTGGGCGAAGACGTTCCAGCGCTCGGCCAGCGCGCCCGGAGCGCCGTAGAGCGTGTAGCGGTTGGCCACGCCCGCCTCGACGATGTCCGTGCGCTGCACGAAGCCGTTGTCCGCCGCGAAGCCGTCGCCGAGCCCCTTCAGCGAGTAGTGGAAGCCGTAGCTGCGCCCCGTGCGGTCGACCACCGCCTCCCACATGGGCGCCGTGGTGGTGGATCCATCCTCGCTGGTCGCGCTCAGGACCCCCTGGAACTGCGCGTAGTACAGGCGGCCGAACACCCAGTGGACGTCGGCTCCGCCGAGGTGGTTGGCCCGCCCCCCGCCGGAGCGCTCGCTGAAGAGCACGCCCGCCGTGGATTGGGTGCCGATGCCGCGCCGCAGGCGCACGATGCCCACGAACGGACGGGAGCCGTCCGTCGTGGTGCCGGGGTCGTCCAACGCGGACATCACGGCCACGTCCGTGCGTCCCACCTTCCCCGTGAGCTTCACGGCCGCCTCGGGCCGCACGACGCGACGCGTGTAGACGAGCGTGTTCGGCACGTTGAACTGGTCCGCGCCCTCCACGAAGAACGGCCGCCGCTCGGCGTAGAAAAGCGCGAAGCGCGCGTCCGCGGCGATCTGCGTCGCGTCCGCCTCCACCTGGCTGAAGTCGGGCTTCACCGTGCCGTTGAGGACGAAGTTGCTCCCCATCGCCCAGCGCACGTTGCCGCCGAGGCGCGGCTCGTTGTGGTAGCGCCAGTCGGGCAGGGGCGCGTCGGGGTCGAAGCCGGAATCTCCTTCGGCGGCGCGTCCGCCGGTGGCGGTGTTGGTCAGCTCGGGGTTGAGCTGCACCACCTGGCCGTGGTTCATCCCGGTGAGGCCGACGAGCGTGCCTTCCTGGTCGATGAAGGACGCCGCCGCCTTGCGGGCGGGCGTCCACGTCACCTGGTAGCCGCTGTGCTGGACGTTGCGCTGGATCTGGATGCCCCAGTCCTGCACCGCGCTCGTCGGATACCGCAGGCTGGAGAAGGGGATGCGGATCTCGACCTCGTAGCCGTCGGCCGTCACACGCCCCTTGGACGCCCATGTGAAGTCGGCGCTCAGGTCGTTCTCGCCCGGGCGGACGTTCGCGCCGGGGATGAAGCCTCCCCCCTCGCTCTTCGTGCCGTCCGCCTGCACCCCGAGCGCGTTCACGATGAACACGAGGGCCCGGTTGCGCTCGTCGTACGTGTCGAGGTGGATCTCCACGTTGTCGTCGGAGCTCACCTTGTCCCGGTCGGCCAGCGTCGCGCGGACCGCGCCGTGGGGCTCGAAGGCGCGCACGCCGAAGAAGATCGCGTCGGCGGAATGCCAGACCAGGACCTCGGTCGAGTCGGGCGACGGGCGCTGGTCCACGGGCTGGTAGACCGAGAAGCCGGTGAGCACCGCCGCCCGGCGCCAGGCGGGCTCGTCCAGGAGCCCGTCGACCGTGACGTCCGACTCGATGGCGGGGACCTGCACCTCGGTCCGGCCCTGGCGGGCGTTGTAGACGGTCGGTCCCGGCGGGACGGTGAGCTGGAGGGCTGCGAGGAGCGTGGGGAGCATGGTGAACGCGGCGGGGGCGGGGAGATCGGACGTCGTGGCTCAGAAGGCCACGTCGAACTCCTCCTCGCCGGCGCCGAACGAGTAGGTTTTCTGGGTCTGGTCCGGGAAGTGGACGAACTTCACGATGTTGTGCTGGTCGTCGAAGAGCTCGAGCAGCAGCGCGTTGCGCACCCGGAAGGCGGTGACGGTCCCGGGTGCGTCGAACTGGACGGCGTACCACCACACGGGCTCCCGGTCGAGCTCGTCCCGGCCGCTGGCCACGATGTGGGCGGGAAGGGCCCGCCCTCCGACCCACAGGGCGAATTTCGCGCCGAAGTAGGCCAGGAACGCCGCCTCGGTCGCGGGGTCGTCCGCGAGTGTGAGGTCGGGCCGGCCGGAATGTCGGCGGAGCGCCGCCTCGAGGTCGTCGTGGAAGAAGCGGATGCGCACGACCACCACGTCGTTCTCCACGGCCGCCGCGCCGTAGCTCACGTGCAGCTTGTGCGCGGCGTCGCCCCCCGCGGCGACGGGGGGCGCGAGGGCCAGCGCGAATGCCAGCGGGAGCAGCACCTTCATCGCCGCGACTTCACTCCGTGATCGGCCGCTTCCACACGTTGTTCGATCGGTCGATGTCCGCGTAGGCCTGGTCGGGATCGACGACGATCTCCACGACCTCCTTGTCACCGAAGAAGCCCGCCGTGAAGGTCAGCTCGTTGTTGCGCCACACGTCCACCGGGAAGTCGTGGCGCTCCGTGGTGCCGTCCGCGAACGTCACCTCGATCTCCAGCGGCATCACCAGCCCGCCCGCGTTGTCGACCTTTACGCGGTAGTAGTACTGCCCGCGTGAGTCGTCCCCGATCAGCTCCTGCGCGGCCTGCACGGACACGTCGCCGATGGCCTGATCGTTGGCGTGCGTCGTGTAGAACCACCCGCGCCAGAACCAGGCGAGGTTCTCGCCCGCGCCCTCTTCCATGGACCGGAAGAAGTCCGCCGGCTGCGGGTGCTTGAACATCCATCCCTGGGCGTAGTAGTGGAACGCGTCGTCGAACGCCTTCTCTCCCAGGACGTGCTCCCGCAGCATGACGAGCCCCGTGGCGGGCTTGGCGTAGCCGTTGTTGCCGAAGTCCTTGGCGATCAGGTCGGACTCGGTCATGAGCGGCTCCTGGTCGGGGTCGCGCATGTACTCGACAATGTTCGGCGCGGGCCCGCGCTGCGTCTCGGCGGGGTATTCGCAGTCCGCCGTCTGCGTCCATTGCTTCCCGCAGTACGTCTTCGCGTAGTCGCGCTCGCCGTAGTACTGCAGGAACGAGTTGAGCCCCTCGTCCATCCACGTCCACTTGCGCTCGTCCGTGGCCACGATCATCGGAAACCAGTTGTGGCCAACCTCGTGCACCGTGACGCCGATGAGCCCGCGCTCGGTGGCGTCGCTGTACGTGCCGTCCGGCTGCGGGCGCCTGCCGCAGAACGCGATCATCGGGTACTCCATCCCGCCCACGGGGCCGTTGGCGTTCACGGCCTTCGGGTAGGGGTACTCGAACGCCAGCCGGCCGTAGGTCTTCATGGTCTGGATCGTCGCGCGCGTCGACACCTTGTCCCACAGCGGCATCGCGTCGCGGGGATAGAGCGAGTGGATCTCGATGACCTTCGAGTCCGGCCGGTATCTGAAGCCCGCCGCGTCCCACACGTAGGTCTTCGAGCTGATCCACGCGAAGTCGCGCACGTTCTCGGCCTTGAAGTGCCATGTCAGCGTCCCGCTCCGCGTCGGCCGCGACTCGGGCTTCATCACCTCGTCGGGGCGGATGACGAACTTGGGCTCCTCGCTCCGGTAGGCCTCCTCGAGCCGCTGCCGCTGCGTCGCCGTGAGCACCTCCTCCGGGTTCTGGAGCTCGCCGGTGGCGTCCACGATGTGGTTCCACGGCACGGTGATGCTGACGTCGTAGTTCCCGAACTCCAGGTAGAACTCGCCGCGCCCCATGAACTGGTCCGTCTGCCATCCGTTCACGTCGTCGTAGACGCTCATGCGCGGGAACCACTGCGCGTTCTCGTAGAGCCAACCGTCGGTGACCAGCTCCTTGGCGCCGCGCCCGGCGTCGGGCACGATGTGGTGCCAGTCGATGTCGAGCCGCTGGACGCCGCCCGGCTGCAACGGCTCCTCCAGGTTCACGCGCATGATCGTGTTGTTGATGCGGTGGTCCGCGTCGACCAGCGAGCCGTCCGGCCGCACGAGCTGCACGCGGGTCAGCGTGTAGCCGGCGTCGGAGGGCTCGAGGCCGAGGAAGCGGCGCGCCATCGGGCTCACCCGTGCAGGCATCGCGCCCGCCGCGGCCCTGGACCGGCTGTACTCCTCGGAGGCCTGGTTCTGGTCCAGCTGCACCCACAGGAAGCGCAGGACGTCCGGCGAGTTGTTGTGATAGGTGATGCGCTCGGATCCGTGCAGGCTGTGGTCCGTGGTGTCCAGCGCCACCTCGATACGGTAGTCGGCCTGCTGCTGCCAGTACCGTGGCCCGGGCATCCCGGCGGCATTGCGGTAGTCGTTCGGGTCCGGCCACTCCTCCAGGACGCGGAACATCGACTTGTTGGTCTTCGAGCCGTCGTCGTGCAGCCACTGTTGGGCGCTTGCCGGGGCGACGCGCGGGAGCGAGGCCAGAACGACGAGGATGCCGAGGAAGCGGAGGGGGTGGGGCTTCATGATCTGCCTTCCGTGCAAGCGGAGGAGCCGGATTCGCGTCAACGCGGAATGCGCCCCACCAGGAGGAGCAGGGCGGCGAGGGAGGTCACGGAGGAAAGGATAACCGTCCAGAGCCCCGGACGCATACGCCCCAGCCGGATCACCACCCAGCTCACGAGGAGCACGGTGGCCAGGATCCCGAGCTGGCCGAGCTCGAGTCCGACGTTGAAGGAGAAGAGCGGCAGCGCGATGCTCTCCTCGTCGCCCAGCACGGCGCGCAGGAAGGTGGAGAACCCCAGGCCGTGGATGAGGCCGAAGAAGAGCGCCATCGCGTACTTCACGTGCTGCTGGCGTCCCGGGCGGCCGAGCCTCTGCGGAGCGGTACGGGTCTCCACGAGGTTGAACACCCCTGTCGCCAGGATCGTGATCGGAATCAGGATCTCGACGAGCGTGCTGCTCACGGACACCAGGCGCAGGGTGGCAAGCGCCAGCGTGACGGAGTGACCGACGGTGAAGGCGGTGACCAGCACGAGGAGGTGGCGCCAATGCGTCAGTGCGTAGCCGGCCGACAGCGCGACGACGAAGAGGATGTGGTCGTACGCGCCCAGGTCCGCGATGTGGTCGAAGCCCAGATGGAGGTAGACGGCGAAGGTGGAGGTCATGGGGCGCGAAGATAGGCGCGAGGGACGTGCGCGCCACGGGGGCCGATCGGGTATCCCGACGGGTCTCGCCCTCGTAGCTTGCGCTTCCTTCGATCGACTCCGCGCTCAGAGGCCCACATGAAGCTCCCCATCCCCGCACGCTCCACCCTGCTCGCCCTGGCCGTGGCGGCCGTCGCCGGCTGCTCGCACCCCGACGCAGCGGCGGACGCCGCGGTCGAGGCGAAGGCCGTCGCGACGGAGTTCGCGGATGGCTACTACCACCAGTTTCCGGAGGAGGCCTACGAGATCGGCTACCCGGATACGCCGATGGACGGGCTCGGGGACCGCGGCCAGGCCTCGATGGACGCGTGGCGGACGAAGGAGGACGCGTGGCTCGAGCGTCTGCGGGCGATCGACACGACCGCGTTGAAGAAGACGGACGGGTGGGTGCCGTACGCCTTCACGCTGGACCGCCTGGAGGCTTCCGAGGGGCGGCGCGTGTGCCACATGGAGCTGTGGAACGTGAGCCCCACGTGGACGGGGTGGCAGAGCATGCTGTCGTCCACCTTCGCGCAGCAGCCGGTGGCCACGCCGGAGGAGCGGGCGGACGCCCTCGCGCGCCTCCACGAGGTGTCGGCCTACCTGGACCGGGAGATCGAGAACCTCCGCGTCGGGATGGCCGAGCGCTACCTCGCCGCCCAGTCGAACGTCGCCGCGGTGCTCGCCCAGGTCGACGCCCTCCTCGCCGCGCCCCCCGAGGACTCGCCTTTCTACGCGCCCGCCGCCCGGTCCGACGAGGCGGCCTTCGCCGACTCGGTGCGGGCGCTGGTCGTCGGCCGGATCCGCCCTGCCATGGCGCGCTATCGCGACTTCCTGGCCGACGAGTACTCGGGGCGTGGAGACGTGGGCGTGGGCGCGAACCCCCACGGGGACGCCTGCTATCGGGCGTCGGTGCGCTTCCACACGTCGCTCCCCCTCGACCCGCGCGATGTCCACGAGACCGGGCTCCGGGAGATGGATCGCATCCAGACGGAGATGCTCCGCATCGCCCGCGAGAGCTTCGGCACCGACGACGTGAAGGGACTTCTCCAGACGCTGAGGACCGACCCCCGATACACGTTCCGCTCCGAGGACGACGTGCTCGCGTACGCGCGCGCCGCCGTGGACCGCGCCGCCGTGGCCGTGCACGACTGGTTCGGCTTCGTCCCGGACGCCGAGGTCGTCGTGAAGCCGTTTCCCGCGTACCAGAAGGCGTCCGGGGGTGGCTTCTACTCCTCGGGCTCCGCCGACGGCACGCGCCCCGGGACGTACGAGCTGGGCACGTACGACCCCACGTCGATCAGCAAGGCCGGCATGGAGGCGACGGCCTTCCACGAAACCTATCCCGGGCACCACCTGCAGATGTCGGTGGCGCTCTACGGTGGAGACGTCCACCCCGTGCTCCGCTACGTCTACGTCGCGGCGACGGCGGAGGGGTGGGGGCTCTACTCCGAGCGGCTGGCCGACGAGATGGGCCTGTACTCCGGCGATGTGGACCGGCTCGGGATGCTGTCCAACGAGGCGCTGCGGGCTGCCCGCCTCGTCGTGGACCCCGGGATGCACGTGCTCGGCTGGACCCGGGAGCAGGCGATCGACTACATGCTCGAGAACACCGCGGAGTCGCGGAACTCCGTGGAGGGCGAGGTGGACCGCTACATCGCGGTGCCCGGGCAGGCCACGGCGTACATGACCGGCAGCCTGGAGATCCAGCGGCTACGCCACGAGGCCGAGCAGCGACTCGGCGACCGCTTCGACGTGAAGGGCTTCCACGACGTGGTGCTGCGCGACGGCGCGGTCACGCTGCCGATGCTGCGCGAGGCGGTGGCGCGGTGGGTGGAAAGGGTGAGGGGCGGCCCCTAGCCGGTCTCCCTTGCAGCGCCAGCGGCCCCGTGGAATAGTGGTGCATGAAATCCGCGCGGCGGCTTGGCCGGCAGTCCTCACGCCTCGTTCAGGGCGTTCGCCTGGTCACGATCTGCCAAACCGCCGCTCTGGCCGGATGTCTGAGTGGGTGCTCGAAATCGTCCAACCCACCCCCACCGCCTCCCACCGTCGTCTCCTCACCCCCACCCCCGGCTACCTCCTTGCAGGTCGTGCCGCAGTCGGTCCACGCGGCACCGGGAAGCTCCTTTTCGGTCCGGGTAGTCGCGCGCGACGCGGGTGGCGACCCCACCGCGCTTCCCTCGGGCACGACGCTGGTATGGACCGCGAGCCCGGACGTCGCCTCCATCTCGTCCGCCGGTGACGGGGCGGTCGTGAAGGCGCCGACCACCATCCCTGCGGGGGGCTCGTTCCAGGTCACGGTCTCGGACGGCACGCTGACCAGCGGGCCGGCCACGATCTCCCTCCTCGCGGAAGGAGACGAGGTGGACGTTCCGCACACGCCACCTACCCCGCCCGCGGCGGTGGTTCTGGATGCGCGAGAAGGGACGTGCCAGCAGGACCTCCGCTGGAACGTGACCAACGCGGCCTATCTGGCGGCGAACCTCGAGGCCGGATGCTCCGACCCCGAGGAGGTGGCGGTGTTCTCGACCGACCACGGCGTGAGCTTCGAGGCTGGAGCCGTCGCCGGCGTCACAGGCTCCGTACCGCCCTGGACGAGCGGGGACGACATTCTGGCCCGCGGTACACTCCCTGCGATGCGGGACGTCGGGGTCTCCATCCGCGTGCACGTGCACGACACCCTTCGCGCGCAAGTGGCCGTGGACGCCGGACTCGAGGCCATCGCGCTGCCCAACGCCTTCCACCGGATGGGCAAGACGGGGATCGAGTTCTCGTTGGCCGACAGCTCCATCGGTTCCGGACCGATGACCTTCGACGTATCGGATTGCAGGAACGCGACGGTGCTGGCGGGCCTGGGTGTCGATCTGACGGTGCAAAGGCTCTACGTGGTCTACGTACAGGAAATCACGCCGAACGCGTGGAGGGGGTGGAGTTGCACGCGCATGCCGGGAGACGCGGGCGCGGTCTCTTTCGTCTCCGCCACCTCCAAAGGGCCCACGACGGCAGCGCACGAGTTCGGCCATCAAATGGGTCTGAGCGCACCCCTTCCGAAGGACGGCCACAGCGGCAGTCCCATTCTCCCGTTCTACGGCTTCGACTACACGAACCTCATGTGGGTGGGAGAGGACCTCACGAGAGCTCTGCCGCGGACGGGGATCACCCTGGGACAGGCGTTCCGCATGAACCTGGATCGGCACTCCTGGCGCGTGCACGTGCATCCGCTGGACACCACGCCGAAGCATTGTCAGTGCAATCCGTACCTGGCTGGCGTATGCCCGGTGATGTATCTGGACGTGAACGACGTGCCGCCTCCCCCGAGCACCTATCCGAACCCCGTCTGCAAGGCCGACCCATGGCCCTAGGAGCGATGTCCGTGCCCGACGTGGCCCTGCCCGTTCGTGCCGTCGTCCTCGCGAGCATTCTTGCGGCGTCTGTTGGATGCGCCCCGCAACCGCCGCCGCTCGACCCACAAGGGCAGGCTGTGGTCCGGGCGTGGCTCACCTGCGACGAGTGCGTGGACGGAGAGCGCGCGCGCGTGGACAGCCTCGGGAGCGCTGCCGTCCGCACACTGAGCGGCTCGCTGTTCGACCTCTCGGGCCAGTTGACGGCGAACATGCGAGCCCAGTACAGCCGACTCTACGCGATGCTGCCGTCTCCCGGCATCGACTCCGCCACCTTCGTCGACCGGTACCTCGGCACGCTCAGCGCCACGGTCAGCCGGCGCGCGGTGGTCTCGCTGGGGGACCTCGAAGCGTGGAGCGCACTCGAGGAGGCCGCCGACTTGGCGGCCTCCCGGGGTGACGCCGTGCTGGAGACGCTCCTACGGGGGCAGCTCCGTCGCGACCCGTCGCGAAGCGTCCTCGGCGCCGGAGTAGCGGACAGCTGGGATATCGTCGCTCCGGCCACGGACAGCGAGGTCTGCAACGGCGAAGGGCCCACCGCGTGCACCTCGACCACGTCGGCGACCATTATTGGCCGGGCGAGTGGCCCGAGCGGCACCTTCGCCAATCCGTGGACGCGTGTCTACTTCTACGCGGCCCCGCTGTCCTCCACCGATCCCCCGGATTTGGTCGGTGAGCTTCCGGGAGCCGCGGCGGTCATCACGGACGACGGAACCCATCGCCACTACGAGTGGAACTTCGTCTTCGGTCCGGGCGGCTGGCCCCTGGGACGGCTACGGGTCCTCGCCGTGGCGGTGGATGCGTCGGACAATGCCTTCCGGACTCCTCAGGACAGCCTTCTATCGGTCGTAGTCGGGCGTTGAGCGGCCCGGGGCGCGTCCCGGCAAGGGTCCGCGCCCCGGAACGGCGCCCCTACTCGGACATCCTACTCGAGATCGGGCGGCTGCGGTGGCATCCCCGCACCCGGCTCACCGGGTCCGTCGGAGCAAAGCCTGTTGGAGCCCGGGTCCGTCGCGGGGCCGGCGGCCCGGGTGTCGCCCGCGCTGTTCGCAACGTCGTAGACGTCCGCCTCGAGCTGGCAGACGGCGTTGCGGACCTTCACCCCCCAATCGTACTGCTCCTGGAAATACGGCTTCAGCTTGGCACGCAGGTCCGTGTCCTTGCACCCTGCCAGCGGCAGCAGGGCCGCCAAAGCCAGAACCGGGGTGATCCTCCTCATTGCTTGCCTCCTTCGATCGAGGTACAAGGTGCCCGGGCGATCAGATCGGATCGCCCGAGTCGTTCGAGCCGGCGTCGAAGCTCCTGCTCCAGGCTTCCACTCCCGAGGAGGCGAGCTGCCTCCAGGCGGACGCGAAGGCTCTCACCCAGGAACGGGAGGAATCCGATGGGCTGTGGGTGCTCGAGCACCGTGGCCTCCCGCATGGCATCGCGGAGGTCGCCTTTTTCCAGGTAGAGGCACGCGAGCGTCAGTCGCTCCACAGGGAAGCCTGCACCCAGATCCCAGTTGAGCTCGTTTCGCGTTCCCACGTTCGGGAGCGATGAGAAGACCGTTGCGGCTTGGGACGTGTCGCCCTCGGCGAGCGCCTTGTGTCCGGCGAGGGAAGCAGCATATAGCGGTGTATTCGGGGTCGTCGTCGCTTGGACGCCGGCCTGGGCCTTCTTCAGGTCGTCCATGTCCCCGACCCGGGCCATCCAGAGCCCGGCCAGCCACGGACCCAGTGGGTTGCGAAGTCCCGCAAAGGTCCCGTTGGTCGATTTGCGAACGAGGTCGACAAACGTCCTCGCCCCGCCCTCGCTGGGCGCGCCGGCGAAGAGGTCCAGCACCTGGAGCATCCGCGCCGCCACCGTACCGGAATCGGCGGCGGCTTCCAGCAGTCCCGCGCTCTCGTCGAAGCGTCCCTCGGCAACGAGCACCCCGTGCAGTCCGAGGAGTCCACCCCATTGACGTGGGTATCCCCGCTCGCGGAGCAGGCGGAACGCGGGCTCGGCGCAGGGGAGATAGGTACCGCCGACCGCAAGCTCGACGCCCGCTTCGAGGACTGCCTGCGTGTCGGCCGCCATCCGGGCCGGCCAGTCCACGGCTCCGGGACCTCGCTCGATGCAGGTAACCATGATGGGCAGGTGCCGAATGGTGGAGGGGTCGGCGCCCGAGGCCTCGAGCCGCCGAATGTAGCTCTGGGCGACACGCACGCTGTCGGCTCGCAGCGCGTATTCGGCGAGATGGATGAGGGGTGGGAGAAAGGTTGGATCGACAGCCGCGGCCCGAGCGAACGCCTCCCGAGCCGAGACACCGACCTCCACATCGGAGGGAATCAGGTGGCGATAGGTTTCTCCGAGGAGCATCCAGGCCTCGCTCCAGTCTTCGTCCTCCCCCAGGGCCCTGCGGATCTCCGCCACCGCGGAGTCGGCCTGACCCGCCTCGTAGGCGGCGAAGCCGCGAGCCAGCGCACGTTGACGCGGCGGCAGGTAACCTTCGTGGGCCAAAGCCGCTCGAACCAGCTCCTGGCCCAGCTTCGGCTCGTGGGCCCAGGCCGCGGCCTGCGCGCCTTTGAGCCCCGCCGGCACCAGCAGACTGTCCATTTCGACCGCGCGCCTGAACAATTCCAGGGCGGGCTCGAAATGCGCCTGGCGGTACTCCCGCTCGCCCTGGATCCAGAGCGCCACCGCGGCCGGATCGCGATCCGTCAGGTACGTGACATCGACCCGTCGTCCGGGCTCGACCAGGGCGGGGAGGAGTTGGACGACGGCCTGGAGTCCCAGGCGGTCGGGAGACGTCTCGGAGGATCGCCCACTTCGGCTCGCCCGGTCCACCACGGAGTCGCCTCGGGTGTCGTGCAGGAGCAGCGTCACGGATACCGAGTCCGATCGATGCAGCACAGCGCCATCGACGTAGAAAGCTGCGCCCCGTTCGCTCGCGAGCGCCCGCGCCCGGTCCGGGGCAAGCCGCCTCGGGTCGGCACGAGTGTCAGGATCGATGAAGCTCCATCCGTCGATCCACTTCAGCGGGTCCGTGTGCTCGAGCGCCATTCCCAGCACGAGTGCCACGTCCGCGCCGGCGGTGCCGTCTCCGTTCACGTCCGCCAGCGGGAAGACCATGATCTTGTTGCTCGCCAACTCGGGCCCGCCCCTGCGCAAGATCCCGCGCAGGCCGAAGAGCCCGACGACGACGGCCGCCATCACCGCGACGGCTTGTGCGATCGGCGCCCGGAAGGGGCGCCGGGCCGCCGCCTCCTCGATGCGGCTGCCGACGTCCGTGGGCGCGTAGGAGGAGGGTTCGGCGGGCGTGCGGCGGGTACCGGTCTGTGTGGCGTGCAGCGCCTGCAGGAACGCCTCGGCCGTGGGGAAGCGGTCGGCCGGCAGCTTGGCCAGGGCCGTGTCGACGACCGCCTCCAGCTCCTCGGACACCACGGGGCGTACGACGCGCAGCGGAGGCGGCTTCTCGCTAAGGTGGCGTGCGACCATGGCCATCATGGTCGCAGCCTGGAAGGGTGGTACGCCCGCGAGCATCTCGTAGAGCACGCATCCCAGCGAGTAGATATCCGATCGTTCGTCGGTCTCACCGAGGCCGCTCGCCTGTTCTGGGCTCATGTACGCGGGGGTGCCGATCGCCACGCCGGACGAGGTCAGGTCGCCCTTGGCCGACTCGCGAACCGCTCGGGCGATGCCGAAGTCGGCGACCATCGCGTGACCTTCCGCCAGAAGGATGTTGGACGGCTTGATGTCGCGGTGGATCACCCCGTGCCGGTGAGCGTGCTCGAGTGCCTCGGCGACCTCACACGCGATGCGTACTGCCTCGGACACGGGTAGCTGCCTCTCATCCCTAAGCCTATCCGCGAGAGAGCTGGCCTCGTGTTGGGGCATTACGAAGTAGACGACGCCGTCCCTCTCCCCCGAGTCGAAGAGAGGCACGACGTTCGGGTGCGTCAGCGAAGCCGTGATCTGGATCTCGCGCAGGAAACGCTCGGACGCGATGGAGCCGGAAAGCTCGGAATGGAGGACCTTGACCGCGACCTTGCGTCCATGCTTCAGATCGTTCGCCAGATAGACCGTGGCGACCCCACCTGCGCCGACCTCCCGCTCGAGCACGTAGCGGTCTCCGAGGGCCTGCCGGATGCGAGCCGATTCATCGGTCATGGCGTTCCCCCAGACCGCAGGACCATCGCGGCGACGTGACTCCGCCCCCGAAGGGACGGCACGAGATCGGGCGGAGCGTTCGAAGCCCCCGAGCCTCCCGGATGCTCGCGGCTAGCATAGCGCACGGGCTCAGTGTCCCACAACCGGGTCGGCCGTTGCGAACGCATGGCCGCGTTTCCAGCCCCAAGGCGAGCGTTGCCCAAGAGCTCGTCCAGGCGAAACGGTCCGACAGCGGCGCGGCTCCCGTGACCCTCGGAGGGAGATACGCGGAGAGCGGTCCGGCCGTGAGGCGCTGGAAGGGACACGGAGGCTCGAGGGGGTGGACGCGCTACATCCGGGATACGCGCCGGGATACGCGCCTCTTGCGCTTCTCCGGCCGCGAGGGCTACCTGCCAGGGATGACCCCGCGCCGCCTCCTTCCGCTGCTCCTCGTGAGCGTCCTCCCGATCCTGGGCAGCTCGTCGCCCCGCCAGGCCAAGAAGGCCGTGGCGGTGCTCCGTTTCGACAACAACACCGGCGACGCCCGGTACGATCACCTCGGCCGTGCCCTGGCCGCGATGATGATCTCGGACCTCTCCGTCGTGGAGGAGATCCAGCTCGTGGAGCGGGAGCGCATCGAGGATCTTCAGAAGGAGCTCGAGCTCCAGCAGTCGGCGTACGTGGACCCCGCCACCGCCCAGAGCGTGGGGATGATGGTCGGCGCCGAGTACGTGGTGACGGGTGCGTTCGTCGCGGTGGACCCCGAAATGCGCCTGGACACCCGCGTCGATCGGGTCGAGACCTCGGAGATCGTGAAGACCGCCCACGTGACGGGGAAGAAGGACGAGTTCCTGGCCTTGGAGCAGGAGCTTTCCGACTCGCTCGTGGACGGCCTGGGGGTGGTGCTGTCCGGGGAGGATCGCGAGCGGCTGCGCGCCCAGCAGGAGGCCAACCGCATCGATGACGTGGAGACGATGCTGGCGTT
>Ga0307424_1000271_pt1 | contig 27119 bp, 29 predicted proteins | sample SalMarWE160320MG_FD_202157 | JGI IMG/M metagenome (GOLD analysis project Ga0307424, IMG submission 202157) | Salt marsh sediment microbial communities from the Plum Island Ecosystem LTER, Massachusetts, United States - WE1603-20 | ecosystem: Environmental > Aquatic > Marine > Intertidal zone >... | reverse complement strand
GCCAACACGATAGCCGCGAGCGCGGCGATGATGCTCTTACGCATGCTACTCCTCCGCTTTCTTCTCCACGACGATTCGCAGGTCGGCGGCGAGGGCCGCCAACGCCCCAATCGCGGCCCAGACGGGAGCCAGGACGGCGCCCACCACGCCGATGGTGAGCGGTATCTCCAAGAGCGTTCGACCTTCGTCGTTCTTGATGATGATCCGTCGAACGTTCCCCTCGTGAAGGATCTCGCGGATGCGGGCGACGAGATGCTCCCCCCGGACCCGGAATTCGGATGTCTCCACGCGCTCGGTCATGCCTCGCTCCAGTCGTGTGCCATAGGACAGTCTAGTGGGTCCCCCCTCCGCTTTCCACGTCCGGCCGGCGGGTCGTATGGCCGCAGTCGAGATCGGGTACTAGTTTCGGGGAGCTATGCGAACGCCCAGGAGGGACTGTGGCTGTGAATAGCTCCGATCGGCCGCTCAACCGGGTGTACATGGCGGACATCTTCGAGGCGGGCGGCGAATCCCTGGCACGGGATGTGGTGGCCACGTTCCTGGAGGAGGCCCCCGGGCGGGTGCGTACGTTGGACGAGGCGGTGGCGGCCGGCGACTGGGGGGAGGTGGCCCAGGCGGCGCACGCCATCGTTTCCGGCGCCTCCATGCTGGGGTTGACCGACGTGGCGGAGTCCGCCCAGCAGTGCGAGCACACGGCCGCCCAGGGACGGCGACCGGCGCCGGACGCGGTCGAGCGCCTGCACGCCGCGGTGACCGCCGCGGGCGGCGTGCTCGAGGCCGAGATCGCGAGGCTCGTGGCGGGGACCGGCTCGGGCGGAGGAGCAACGGGATGACGATTCCCCCGCCTGCCCCCGAATCGCGCAAGGTGCTCCTCGCGGAGGACGATCCGGTGACCGCCCGGCTCGTCATCCACCGGCTCTCCCGCGAGCCGGGACTGACGGTGCTCCATGCCCCCGACGGCGGAACCGCGACGACGATCGCCGAGCGGGATGATCTGGCGGCCGCGATTCTCGATATCCGCCTGCCGGTCGTCGACGGACTGACCATCCTGAGTCATATGCGGAAGGACCCTCGGCACAAGAAACTGCCGATCATCCTGCTGACTTCCCTGGGAAGCGAGGCGGACATCGTGCGGGGATTCGAGCTCGGGGCGGATGACTACATCGTGAAACCGTTTTCTCCGCAGGAACTTGTTGCTCGGTTGCAGCGTCTGATCGCCCGCCGGTGATCGGCGCCGACAGCCTCGCCTTCGTCACCTCGCCGGTCGGGGATCAGGCGTTCCGGATCCTCCTGGTCTCCATTGGGATCATCACGCTCTGCGCGGTCGCCTTCGTCGGCGCCTCCGTCGTGCTGCGGGCCAGGAACAACCGGATCGCCCGCCGGTGGGCGAAGCTGGAAGCGCGGTGGGATCCGGTGATGCTCGACGTCCTGAGCGGCACGGCGCCGGTCGACGCGCTGGAAGTACTCGTAGGGCCCGAGGAAGGCCGCCGGTTCGTCGAGTATCTGATGCGATACGCCCGCCGGATTCGTGGCGCCGAACGCGTGCTGATCACCGGATTGGCCGGCCCGCACCTCTACTTGGTGAGTGGCGATCTTGCCAACGGGAACGTGGAGCGACGAGCGCGGGCGGCCCAGATGCTTGGCGAGTTGGGCCCCGTCCGCTACCGGAGTGACCTGTTCGCGGCGCTCGACGATCGGGCGCCATTGGTGGTGATGATCGCGGCGGTCGCCCTGTCCCGACATTACCGGGCGGCGGACGTCTTGCAGTTGATCCAGAGCGTGAATCGGCTGTCGCTACTGACCAACCGCATGCTCGTCTCGATGTTTCAGCGGCTAGGGCCCGAATCGGCCTGGGCCTTTCGCCAGACGCTGGCGGACCGCGCGCAGTCCCCGAAGTTGCGGTCGGTGGCCGCGAAGGTCCTGGCGGCCTTCAACGATCAGGACGCGACTGCCATCGCCGCGGCAGTCGCGGAGGAAGCCGACGACGTGGACCTGCGCGTCGCGACGTTGCAGGTGCTCGAGCGCGTGGGTTCCGTCGAGCACCTCCCGCTCGCGCGCCAATTGGTGAAGGACCCGGTGGCCGCGGTCCGGGGCTCGGCCATCAAGATCCTCGGCAAGCTTGGAGGGGAAGAAGACGTCCCGATCCTGGTCGACGCGCTCGAGGACCCGGTGAGCTGGGTCGCGATCCACGCGGCCGAAGGGTTGCGGCGCGCCGGCCGCGGTGTGCTCGAGGCCGTGGCCGAGGTCCGCCAGCGGCGGTCGTCCATGGTCGCGCGCGAAATGCTCTTCCAAGACGATGGATGATGTACGTCGCCTTCATCAGGTTCATCTGGTTCGTCAACGTGCTCGTATTGGGGTATTTCAGCGCCCTCTCGCTGTTCTACCTCATCTCCAGCGTCCTCGCGTTCCGGTTTCTGCGGCGGTACGCGCTGCGGCTCCGGTCGCTCGACGTCGACGACCTGATCACGTCGGGAGCCGCACCCCCGGTCACGCTGATCGTGCCGGCCTACAATGAGGAGCGTTCCTGCGTCGCCTCCCTTCAGGCGCTCCTGACGCTGAACTACCCCGAGTATGAAGTCGTCGTCGTGAACGATGGCTCCACCGACGGGACGCTCGCAGCGCTGATCCAGGCCTTTGATCTCGCGCGGACCACGCGATTGCCCTCCGCCGAAGTTTCCACGCAGCCCGTCCGGCGGATCTACCGGAGCCAGCGGCACGTCAATCTCTGGGTGGTGGACAAGGCCAACGGTGGGAAGGCGGACGCGCTGAATGCGGCGTTGAACCACTGCCGAACGCCGGTATTCTGTACCATCGACGCGGACAGCATTCTCGAGCCCGACGCCCTGCTCCGGGCCACGCGACCGTTCTTGGAGGACGAGCGGGTCGTGGCCGTGGGCGGCATCGTGCGCGTCGTGAACGGGTCGGTGGTCGAGGGGGGGCGGGTGCGCACGGTGCGCTTGCCGCGGCGACTCCTCCCGCTCCTGCAGGTCGTCGAGTACCTCCGAGCCTTCCTGTCGGCGCGCGTGGCGTGGTCCGAATTGAACGCCAGCCTGATCATCTCGGGGGCGTTCGGGGTGTTCCGCCGCGAGCTGGTGGTGCAGGCGGGTGGCTACGCGACCGATACCGTTGGGGAAGACATGGAGCTGGTGGTACGGCTCCACAAGGTCTGCCGCCGCCAGGGTTTCACACCGCGCGTCGTCTTCGTCCCCGATCCCGTCGCCTGGACGGAATGTCCCGAGACGCTCGGGGGGTTGGCGCGACAGCGCGATCGATGGCAGCGCGGGCTGCTGGAGTCCCTTTGGCGCCATCGTGGCATGTTGTTGAACCCCCGCTACGGGACCGTCGGGCTGCTGGCGTTTCCCTACTTCATGTTCCTGGAAGGGATGGGCCCTATCATCGAGATCCTGGGCTACGTCGCCTTCGCGGCGACGCTGATCGCCGGTGTCTGGAGCGGGCCGTACGTGGCGTCGTTCCTCGCCCTCGCGATTGTGGTGGGTATTGCCCTCTCCGCGGCGGCGGTCGCCCTGGAAGAGCTGACATTTCGGCGCTATCCACGCTGGCGCGATCTCTTCCGTCTTTTCTCGGCTGCGCTCCTGGAGAACCTCGGATACCGGCAGCTGAACCAACTCTGGCGGTTCAGAGGGGTGATTTCCGCACTCCGCGGCGTTCGTCAATGGGGAGCCCAGCAACGCAAGGGGTTCGAGCGGCGCTCCGAGGCGGCCTAGGCCCGGTTCCCGGGGGCTTGCCCGTCACGTCGCTTTGATGGTAATTGGAAGCCTTCATCAGCCGTATGAGGTACGCATGGAGTTGGAACGGAAAAGCCACGCGATGGACGCCGTCCAGAAGGCGTTGCAGGAATTCGAGAGCGCCGTCGTCCTGCGGGAAAAGTGGTCGCTGAGCGAGAGCAAGGTCATGAAGCAGCAAGACGTTGACCGTGCCCGCGACCGGGTGGTGGACGCGGTCATGGCGCTGGTGCGCAAGACGATCGCCGAGCGAGAGGGCAGGGCACAGAAGCGGTGACCCGGCCCGTCCGGTCGAGCCCCCGTCAGTTCTTGTGGCGGAAGGTGATCCGGCCGCGGCTCAGATCGTAGGGTGAGACTTCGACCGTCACCCGGTCTCCCTGCAGCACGCGAATACGGAACCGGCGCATCTTGCCGGCGATCGTCGCGAGCACCGTGTGGCCGTTCTCGAGCTCGACGCGGAACGTCGCGTTCGGGAGCACCTCGGTGACGGTGCCCTCCAATGTGATCGAGTCTTCCTTCGACATGCTACTCCGTTTCCTGGAAGCCGGGGAGAAACATAGCGCATCCGAGCGCCGCCCGCCCGGGAAACGCGGCGGGCCGTCCCGGACAACCGGGACGGCCCGCGCGCGATGGTCCGCGCGTGGTCAGCTGGCCAGCTTGACGACGTTCTGCGCCGCCGGCCCCTTCTCGCCCTGGACGATGTCGAACTCGACCTGATCCCCCTCGACCAAGGTGCGGAATCCCTGCATCTGAATCGCGGAGTGGTGGACGAAGCAGTCCCGTTCACCGCCGTCAGGGGTGATGAACCCGAAGCCCTTCTGGTCGTTGAACCACTTCACGCGCCCCGTGGTACGCATAGCCGTACTCCCATCGTGCTGGTGTTCGTCGTCGGAGACGGCAATGCCGTGCCTACCGACTTCCGTGCGGCGCGGCCTTCACCCCCGCGCTGGGATGTCGCCTGCGCGACGGCGAACACTATACCTGCGGTGCACGGCTGTCAAAGGAGACGGACCGGTCGCCCTCGGCGGTCCCGGCGGTCCCGTTTCCTCCCTGGGATCACCCCGTCCGCCCGCTAGTGTCTGGTGCTGAACCGGTCGAGAAACGCGCGTTCGTCGGCGGTGAGGCTGTCGAGCCCGGTGGCGGAAATCTTGTCGAGGATCCGATTGAGCTCGTCCCGGTTGACGGGGTGGAGGTCGTCCGTTCGGATGGCGCGCCAGCGGGTCAGGTCAGCGGTGCGGACCGAGGTGCGCGCGACGGCCGGTTGCGCGCGGGTCCGGAATCGCGCCCCCTCCGACCACCGCTCGCGGGCCTTGAGGTACAGGAATCCGCCGGCGAAGCCCCCCAGGTGCGCGAAGTTCGCGATGCCCGATCCTCCTCGGAACCCCATCCAGAGCGACAGCGCGGTGAGGGCAACGACGAAGACACGCGCCTCGACTGGCAAGACGCCCCAGATGTAGATGTGCTCCCGGGGCCAGTAGTAGGCGAAGCCCACCAATACGCCGAAGATCGCCCCGGACGCGCCGATGATCAGGGCGTGCGGTGTCACCACCGAAAGCGCGGCCCCTGCCAACCCGCTGGTCAGGTAGAGCCCCATGAAGTGCTTGCCCCCGAGCCGCCCCTCCAGCCGAGGCCCGAAGAAGAACAGGCCCAGCATGTTGAAGAGGATGTGCATCAGGCCGCCGTGCAGGAACATGTAGGTGAACGGCGTCCACGGCCGGGTCAGGACCTCCGCCGGGATCAACCCGAGCCAATATGTGAGCGGGTCGCCGAACACGAGCTGGAGCAGAAAAACGCCCGCGTTCGCGAACAGGAGGCGGAGGACCCAGGGTGTCATGGCTACGTAGTGTAGACGTTGGAGGCTCGTCCGTGAACCCCGCGCTACGCGGTGCCGAGCCGCGCCACCTCGCCATGGCGGAAACAGGTTACGAGATGGTCGTTGACCAGGCCGGCGGCCTGCATGTAGGCGTAACAGATCGTGGAGCCCACGAAACGGAACCCTCGCGCCTTGAGCGCAGCGCTCATCGCGTCGGACTCGCGTGTCGTGGGCGGGATCCGCTTCAGGGTCCGCCGGGCGTTCTGCTTCGGCCGTCCGTTCACGAAGCTCCACACGAAGCGATCGAACGAGCCGTGCTCCCCCTGGATCTCGAGGAAGGCCCGGGCGTTGCCGATCGTGGCGACGATCTTCTGACGGTTGCGAACGACGCCCGGGTCGGCGAGCAAGCGGCGGATGGACGGCTCACGATAGCGTGCCACCTTCACGGGATCGAATCCGGCGAACGCCCGGCGGAAGCCCTCCCGCTTCGCGAGGATGATGGCCCAGCTCAACCCCGCCTGAAAGGCGTCGAGCACCAGGAACTCGAAGTGGCGCCGATCATCGTGGAGGGGAACGCCCCACTCCTCGTCATGATACGCGCGCAGTTGCGTGCTGGTCTCGCACCAATCACAACGACGCATGGATTCTCCACGGAGTCTGGTCAGCCCGCGCGCGGCGCGGTATTCTAGCCCCGTCGAGTCCGACGCGCGACGTCGGATGATTTCCTCCCCTCCGATGAGGCTCGCCATGGTGGCCGCTCCCCTTCTGCTCGCCGCCCTCCAGCTCACGACCCAACAGGTGCAAGACACATCTCCCTTCCGCGCGCTCGCCTTGCCTACGCCCAACGTCTATCGGGCCGCCGACGGGCGGCCTGGCCCGTCGTACTGGCAGCAACGCGCCGATTACACCATCGCGGCAACCCTCGATCCCTCCACGCAGGTGCTCCGCGGTGAGGAAACCGTTCGCTACACAAACAACGCGCCCGTCCCGTTGGCGTACGTGTGGTTCCAACTCGACCAGAACATCTGCGCGCCCACGAGCGTCACGAGCCAGTTGCACCAGCCACCGTTGGTGTTCGGAGCGACGAGCTTCGATTTCTCCTGTGGCGGGTTCGAGGGCGGCGTCACACTCGGGTCCGTGCGCTCCGCGGGCAGCGACCTGCGGTATCAGGTGTTCGGCACCATGATGCGGGTGGATCTGCCAACGCCGCTCGCGTCCGGGGGCACGGTGGCCATCGACGTCGCCTGGCGGTTCGGGGTTCCGGAGATGGGCGCCGGCCGTATGGGGCGGGACGGGACGCTGTACGAGATCGCGCAATGGTACCCGCGCGTCGCGGTCTACGACGACGTCCGCGGATGGAACGCGGACCCCTACATCGGCGCGGGAGAGTTCTATTTGGAGTACGGGACGTTCGACGTTCGCCTCACGCTCCCGGCCGAGTACGTCGTCGCGGCCACTGGCACGCTGCAGAACCCCGAGGCCGTGCTCACGACCGCGGAACGGCAGCAGCTCGCGCGGGCGGTGCGGTCCGACACCCCGGTCGCCATCATCACGGCGGCCGAAGCGGGGACGCCGGCCACCCGCCCGGCGGCGCGCGGAACGTTGACCTGGTACTTCGTCGCCGACAGCGTGCGCGACGTCGCGTTTGCCGCCGCCCCGAACTTCCGGTGGGACGCGGTGGGATGGGACGGGATCCTGATCGAGGCGTTGTACCGCCCGACGGCCGTCTTCTGGGAAGAGGCCATCCGGATGGCCCAACACACGATTCGGCATTTCAGCGAGCGGCTGTATCCCTATCCCTACGCACACGCGACCACGATCGAAGGACCGATCGCCGGCATGGAATATCCCATGCTCACGTTCGTGGCCGGGACGTCGCGCGAGGACTTGCACTACACGCTGATGCATGAGTTCGGACACGAGTGGTATCCCATGCTGGTCGGCTCGAATGAGCGGCTGTATCCCTGGATGGACGAGGGGTTCAATACGTTCATCGACATCGAGGCGAGTGAGGACTACTTCCGGGGAACTCCCTACGCGGACACGGCGGCCCAGGCGAAAGTCAACATGTATCCCGATCACGCGATCCCCGGCCTGGAACAGCCGCTGAGCACGCGCCCCGTGGAATCACGTGACCTGTTTTGGACCGCCTATCAGAAACCGTCCCTGATGCTCCATCTCTTGCGGTACGAGGTGCTTGGCAAGGAGGTGTTTGATCCGGCCTTCCGGGCGTACACGGCGGCCTGGGCCTTCAAGCATCCGACGCCGGCGGACTTCTTCCGCGTGATGCGGAACGAGACCGGAGTGGACCTGGACTGGTTCTGGCGCGAGTGGATCTACACGACCGCCCGACTGGACCAGGCGGTCGATTCGGTCACCGTCGGTCCGGACGAAACGGTCATCCATCTCTCCAATCGCGGCACGATGGTGATGCCGGCGGAGCTGGCCGTCAGCTTCGCCGACGGCAGCAGCGCGACCGTTCGCCTTCCCGTCGACATGTGGAATCTTGGCTCCCGGTTCCAGTACCACCTGGGCGGGCCACGTCGAGTGACGGCGGTCCAGCTCGATCCGCGGAGGGTGTTCCCGGACATCGAGCGGCAGAACAATCGCTGGCCCCGGTGAGGGTTCCTTGGGAACCTGGGGGGGGACAGCCGGGATAGACGGATGAGCAGGATGGAAGGCGCGCCTCCCTGCCGCTCATCCCGCCGCTTTGTCGATGATCCATTGTGGGACGAGCTGGAACGACCAGTCGACCCGTGACCGTAGGGAATGAACGTGGTGAACGCCAATCGTCCCGCCCTCACGCGTACCTCCGTGCTGCTCCTGCTCGCCCTTGGCGGATGTGGCCCGAGCACCGAGCCCGCAAGCGGGACCCTACGAGTCTTGTTCATCGGCAACAGCCTGACCTACGCCAATGACCTGCCGGCAATGGTCGCCGGGCTTGCGGACGGCACGGCCGGCGCCCCGCACATCGAGGTGCGGGACGTGAGCAACCCGAACTACGCGCTGGAGGACCATTGGGCGAACTCCCGGACAGGGAACGTGTTGGACGAGGGCGGCTGGGATGTCGTCGTGCTCCAACAGGGCCCGTCGTCTCTGCCGGAGAATCAAGCCAACCTGCGTTTCTGGGCGGCACGATTCGCCGACCGCATCCGGGCGCAAGGAGGGCGGCCAGCCCTGTACATGGTGTGGCCCGATAGCACGAGGTTGGCCTTCTTCGATGCGGTGCGGGAGTCCTATCGCGCCGCGGCCGACACGGCCGATGCGGACCTGTATCCCGCGGGCGAGGCATGGCGCGCCGCATGGCGCGAAGACCCATCGCTCCCCCTGTACGACGTCGACGCGTATCATCCGAGTATGTTGGGATCCTACGCCGCCGCCCTCACCATTTACCGCGGGCTCACGCAGCGCAGCGTGGTGGGGCTCCCGGCACCCCCTGGTGTTTCTGCCGACGTCTCCGCCCTTCTCCAGCGGGCTGTCGAAGGAGCCACGGAGGCGTTCGGGCGGCAAGCGAAGTGAACCGGTCGGGGGTCGCATCGCCGTCACGCTGGCCCGATCGAGCTAACGCGCCCAGATTTGCGATTGGTCACCGACAAATGGCAGGCGGCCGTCGGTCCATGGCTGTCCGCTTTGGGGGGGGTCGCGCGTCCTAGGCGGCCGCCGCGAACGCCGCGAACGCCCGCACGATCTCGCCGGCGGGGAGCACCTCGTGGATGTCCCGCACGCTACGTCCCGCCTGCCAGTAGTCCGAGCCGCCGGTCTCGTCGAGCGATGCCCGCTTGAGCTGCCACAACGATCGGAGCGCATAGATGGTGCGCATCAGGTGCTTCGTCCGCCGATGGCGCAGCATCCAGCGCGCGACCGGCCCGGCTCGAAGTCCCAGTCGCTCGACGTACGGTGTCCGGATCAGCGCCACCGGGACACCGGTCAGGCGTTCGCTCAGCACGATGTCGTCCTCGGAGGCGCGGAGAATGGCGTCTTTGTACGCCGCGCTCGCGCGGCACTCGCGAGTGGCAATGAAGCGCGTCCCAAGTTGCGCGCCGGCGTATCCGAGACGGAGCGCGTCCACGAATCCCTGGGCGTCACCGATTCCCCCAGCACATACGAGCGGAACGCCGAGGTCGCCCAGCTCGTCCCTCAGTTCCTCCGCCGACTTCGGACCGGCGTGGCCGCCGGCGCGCCGATTCACCGCGATGAGACCATCCACGCCGCCGTCCAGCCCCTTGAGGGCCCACTTCCGCTCGGTGACGTCGTGGTAGACCACGCCGCCCGCTGCGTGCGCGCGCTCGGCCACCCACCGGGGGTTGCCAAGCGAGGTGATGAAGAAGCGCACGCCCTCTTCCAGGGCGCCGTCCACCCAGCGGTCCATCCGCTCCCGGTAAGCGCGCGATGACGCCTCGATCAGAGCGTTCATGCCGATTGGTCGATCGGTGAGCCGGCGAATGAGCCGCAGGCCTTCGCGGTAGTCGTGGCCGTGGACGAAGGTGAGGGAGATGGGTTGCACGATGCCGATGCCGCCCGCCGCCGACACGGCGGCGACGAGCTCGGGGTTGCTGCAGGGGTACATGGCGCCGCAGATGAGCGGGACCTCGATCCCGGCGTGACGCGTGAGCGCCGTCTCGAGGGCGACGCTCACCGCGGCCCCAGGCGCCAGCGCACCGTGACCCGCGCAACCACGTCACCCTCGGCGTCGACGATGTTCGCGCACGCGGTGTGATCCACCGGCTCGGTCACGCGGGGCACGGTGCAGTGACATTCGGTGGTGAGGCGGCCGCGCGCCTTCTTCTCGTACTCGATGGTGAGCTGGGTCGGGATGCCGCGCACGGTCGGTGGAAGGGCGGTGCTCATCGCGAGGCCGGTCGTGAGCTCACCGAGGTTCGCGAGCGCGATGGCGTGGATGGAATCGAGGTGGTTCCGGACGCGCCGCCGGTCCTCGAGCTCGATCCGGGCGTGGCCCGCCGACAGCGATCGGACGCGGGCACCCATGCTGCCCGAATAGGGCGCCAGGCGCCCGACATACCAGCTGAAGAGCAAGCTGCCGCCCGGAAACGCCGTGAGGGTGTTCCACGCCGCCAGCAACGCGGCACCCGGCGACTCGTGTTTCCGGCTCATGGGATCAGGCGCATGGATATGCGGCAATCTACGCGCTCGGTTCCGCCCCGCGCTTGACGTACGGACGAGAGACGCCATACTCGGTCCCGACCGTGTCAGCGGGGGACCGTGGTTTCAGACCGTACGTCCGCTCCCAGCTCGTTTGCGCACGCCTTCGGCCCGGGATTGCTCTGGGCGGCGGCCGCCATCGGGGTGTCGCACCTCGTGCAGTCGACGCGGGCGGGCGCCAACGCGGGGTTCGGTCTCGCGTGGGTGATCCTCGTCGCGCTGGTCCTCAAGTACCCGTTCTTCGAGTACGGTCCCCGGTATGCGGCGGCGACCGGCGAGAGCCTCGTGGAGGGGTATCGCCGCGTCGGGCGGTGGGCGTTGTGGCTGTACCTGCTCATCACGATCAGCACCGCGCTCATCATCCAGGTCGCCGTCGTGCTGTTCACGGCCTTCCTCTTCCAATACGTGTTCCACCTCGGCGTGCCGCTGCCCGCCGTGGCCGCGTTGGTGATCACGGCATGTGCCGCGGTGCTGTTCGCCGGGCGGTTCCGGGGCCTCGATCTGGTAACGAAGGTCATCATTGCGCTCCTCTCGATCTCCACACTCTTCGCGGCCGGAGTGGCGCTGCCCCGCACGGATGTCCACACGCTGGTTCCCTGGCCCCTTGGCCCGGATCGCGTCGCGTTTCCGTTCATTCTGGCGCTGGTCGGCTGGATGCCATCGGCCTTCGACATTTCCGTGTGGAACTCCCTCTGGACCCTCGCCAAGGACCGGTCGACGGGTCGGCGGGCGAGCGTCGCGCACGCGCTGCTGGACTTCCGCGTCGGGTACATCGGGACGGGCGTATTGGCATTTGCGTTCGTGATCCTCGGGGCCGGCGTCATGCACCGCTCCGGCACGGCGTTCAGCGCCCAGGGGACGCAGTTCTCGGTTCAACTGGTCGACTTGTACGCCGTGACGCTCGGCGCCTGGATGCGCCCCATCGTGCTCGTGGCCGTGGTCACGACCATGTTCTCCACGTCGCTCACGGTGGTCGATGGATTCCCGCGGGCCCTGGCGCGCACGTTTCGGGTGATCGCGCACGGGGTCGATGCGTCCGGTGACGACGAGGGTCTCCCCTATTGGATTTCGGGCGCGGTGCTCGGAGGGCTGACGGTGCTCGTGATCGCCGCCTTCATTGGGAGCCTCACGGCCATGGTGGACTTCGCGACGACCGTGTCGTTTCTGACCGCTCCCGCCCTGGGCTACCTCAATCTGCGCGCGGTGACGGCTCCGCACGTCCCCGAAGCGTGCCGGCCGGGGCCAGCGTTGCGGGTGTTGTCCTACGTCGGGCTCGTCCTACTCGGGGCGACGGCGGTGGTCTACGTAGTGCAGGTCCTGGCCTGAGGGAATACAGAAAGCAGAATACTGAACGCTGATTGCAGAATGAGAACGCAGCGCGCGGAGCTTGCGGGACGTACGCTGCCCGCTGCCCGCTGCCCGCTGTCCGCTCACAGCGCCCCGCCCCTGAACTTCGGCAGCTCTCCGCGATGCCGGGCCACGAAGCCCTCGTAGGTGGCTGAGTCGGTATAGTCCCGCAACTCGCAGATGCGGTCGCCGCGGAACAGCATCACGACACAGGTGCGCTGGTCGATGACGTCGTCGGGATGCGAGGCGAGCCACGAGCGTTCGTGGATCTCGACGACTACACGATCCGGCGCCTCCGACCACGTGCGCTGGACGTCCTCGGCCTTCCAGTCCGCGGCTCCCAGGCCGAACTCCCGATTCGTGAATGCGCGCAGCACGGCCTCACGTCCATGCCATTCGCCGCCCAGCGGGGGCCGACCGGCCACCCAGTAGGTGATGTCGTCGGTGAAGCAACCGCCGACCTCGTCCATGCGGCCGGCAAAGAGCGCCCGCTCGTACGCCCGCCCGATCTCGAGTTTGCTGGGCCTCACCCGCTCATTCTGCAATCATCACTCTCCACTCTGCGCTAGGAGCCGCCCTCGGCGGCGCACCCCTCCGTCCGGCGGGTGTCGGCGAGCGCGACGATCCGCCAGCCTCCGGTTCCGCGGGCCAGGTGGAACGCATCGACGCCACAGTGGCGAAACTCTCCGTCCGCGTAGAAGTCGTATCGCGTCCAGACACTCGCCAGGTGGTCGTCGATGCGGACTTCCACCTCGTGGATCCGCTCATCCAGGTCGATCGTCGCGCGGCCGACGCTGCTGATGAAGTTGTCGATCGGCACCCGCTGCACGGTCCACGCGCCTTGCCGGTCCCGGCCCGTCGTCACCAGGTCGGCGGCGGGATCGAACACCGCGCGCAACGCGACGGTGTCGCGCGCGTGCATGGCCTGGAACAGGCGGTGAATGACCGCGAGCACGTCGGCCTCCTCACCCTGGGCGGCGAGCCGCGCCGGGAGGAGGAGGGCGACGCCGAGGAGGACGGCGCTCAACCGGGGCGCGGGCACGTCAGGTGCCTGGCTTGACGGTCTCGGGTACCAACCGGACCTCCACGTAGTTATCGAGGCGGAGATACCGCCGCGCCGCGTCGCGGATGGTCGTCGACGTCAGCGCGTCGATCAGCTCATCGTAGGTTAGGATCCGGCGCGGATCGATGCCGGAGCGCCGGAGACCCACGAGCTGCGACATCCAGTAGTTGTTCTGCCGGAGACTGGTCTCGTTCGTGCGCCGCTGCGTTTCCTGCACCTTCTCGACGATCGAATCGGACACGCCCTCAGACTGGAAGGCGCGGATGGTGGTGACCACCGCCGCCTTCAGCTCGTCGAGCCGCTCGGGGTCCGCGCCGAAGCCGATCGAGAACGAGTACGACGTGTCGGGTACGATCCTGCTGCTGCCGCTGGCGCCCACGCCGTACACCCCGCCCATGTCCTCGCGCAGCACCTCCCGCAACCGGATGCTCAACGCCTCACCCAGCGACCGCAACGCGTACCGGTTCTCCCGGTTCTCCCGGAACGGGCCGGTGAAGATCATGGACATCCGGCCCTTCGGCTCCAGTCCCTTGCGCACGACCTTCTCGACCACGCCGGTGGGGGGGCGGATCCCGAGATCCCGCCACGTTTCCTTCCGTCCCGACGACGGCAGCCCGCCGAGCCACCGCTCGACCAGCGGCCGCAGCGTCGCGGGGTCCACATTGCCCACGAAAAAGAACGTGAAGTCCCCGAAGTCGGCGAACCGGTCGCGGTAGAACCTGACCGCAGTGCCGAGGTCGATCGAGTCCACGAGGGCCGACGTCAAGGGGCGCTCGCGCGGGTTGCCCTGCGCGAGGGTGACTTGCAGCGTGTCCTGGAAGTTGGCTTCCGGGCTGGCGCCCCGGTTCGCGGTGAACGCCCGGATTTGCCCCATCATGGCGGCGAAGGCCGCGCTGTCCGTGCGTGGCGCCGTGGCGTAGAGATAGACCAACTGGAGCAGCGTCTCGAGGTCCTTGGGCGATCCCGACCCGAAGAACCCCTCCTCCGTTTCCCCAATCGTGGGCCCCGCACTCACCGCCTTCCCGGCCAGGACTTTCTGGAGATCTACCGCGCTGAACGCGCCGGCGCCGGACCTACCGACGACGCTGGACGCCATCTCGGCCGAGAGCCAGTCCCGATCGGGGGCCAGTGACGTTCCGCCGGGGCTGATGGCCCGGACGAGTACCTCGTCGTCCTTGAAATCGGTCGGCTTGACGACGACGTGCACCCCGTTCGACAGCGTCCACTCCGTTACCCCGATTTCCGCGATGGCCGACTCGGCGACGACCTTGCCGGGCCGCGGCGCGGACGGCACCAGCGGCGCGCTGCCCAGCGTGTCGGCGTACGCGACCAACGGCTTCTTGCCGACCTGCGCGAACACCGCCGCCAGCTCGGCTTCGGTGGGCACCGGCGCATCCGCCTTTTCCGGAGCGCTCACCAGAATGACGCGGTTGCTCGGCGTGATCCACTCGCTCGCCAGACGGTTCGTCTCGTCGAGCGTGATCTCGGGCAGATATTGCCGCGTCATCTCCAACTCGGTGGCGATACCGGGAAAGGCCTCACCCTCGAGGAAATTCCGGATGTACTCGCTCGCGTACGCGCTCGAGTTCGTCTTCTCGCGCTCGGCGAACGAGCGCTCGATGGATCGGAGCCGGCGGGCCTTGGCCCGCTCCAACTCCGGCGCGGTGAACCCGAATCGCTCGACCCGCGTGGCCTCGGTGAGCAGCGCGTCGAGGCCAGGCGGGATTGCCCCGTCCTTGACGGCGGCGAACATCTGGAAGAACTCTTTGGCCCCGATGAATCGGCCCTGTCCCACGCCGGCGCCCAGGAACGGGGGATCGGCCTTCTGGGAGATCTCGTACAGGCGCGCGTTCAGCATCGCCGAGAACAGGTCCTCGACGAGCCCCTGGCGATACGCGCCGTACGTGGAGTGGTCGCGGAGGGCCTGCTTGAAGGCGACTCCCACACTGGTGCTCGTGGCCTCGGGGTCCGACGCGATGGCGAAGAGGGGCTCGGTGTTGTCCGCCACGTCCGTCACGGGTCGGGGGCGCTCATTGGGCGGGTTCTGCAGTCTGGAGAAGTGCTCGCGGATCAGCCCCTCGACTTCGCGGGCGTCGAAATCTCCCACCGCAATCACCGCCATCAGGTCAGGGCGGTACCAGTCCTTGTAGAACCGGACGAGCTCGGGACGCTTGAACGACTCGAGCGTTTCTTTCTTCCCGATCGGCAGGCGTTCGGCGTACTTCGATCCCTTGAGCAGGATCGGGAACTGTTTGTCGAGCATACGGCCGTTCGCCCCGCGCCCGAGCCGCCACTCCTCGATCACCACGCCACGCTCTTTGTCGATTTCGACCGAGTCGAACGACACGGTCGACGCCCAGTCCTCGAGAATCTGGAACGCGGTGCGGAAGACGGAGGCCGTGTCGGTCGGAATCTCCAGCATGTACACGGTCTCGTCGAAGCTCGTGTACGCGTTCAAGTCCGCGCCGAACCGCATGCCGACCGACTCGAGATAGTCGACGATCGCCTGCTTGTGGAAGTGGCTCGTGCCGTTGAACGCCATGTGCTCGGTGAAGTGCGCCAAGCCCTGCTGGTCGTCGTCTTCGAGCACGGAGCCGGCGTGCACGACCAGGCGGAGCTCCGCCCGTTGCTTGGGCTCGTGATTCTCGCGGATGTAGTAGCGCAGGCCATTGGGAAGCGTCCCGAGCGTCACGGACGGATCGGTGGGCAGCGGACGCGCCAGATCTTGCGCCGCGAGCGCCGCCGGCACGGGGAGCGCGAGCAGCAGGAGCAGCCCCAAGGTGTCCTTGAACCGGTCCAGGTCGCGCCGCTGTTTCTTGGTCGGCCGGCCCTTTCCATCGTAAAACGCGGTTGGCTGGGTCTTGAGTTGGAGCGCGAGCGTCTCCCGAGCGCGTTTCGTCATGGGGTCCTCCTCATACAGGGTCGCGGCTTTTTTCGCCGGTCCGCGGCGCTCGGAGAGGCCGCGAATGGTCAGCCGGTATTCGAACGGGCCTTTGCGGACCCGTATCTGGTCTCCCTCGGTCACGTGTCGCGCACGCTTGGCGCGCTCGCCGTTCACCTCGACCCGCCCGCCGTCGAGGGCCTGCGCCGCCAGCGCTCGGGTTTTGAAGAACCGCGCGGCCCACAGCCACTTGTCGAGCCGCATGGGGGCGTGGCTGGGTGTGGTGGGCGGGACGTTGGCCATTCCGGCGTGCTCCGGTTCCGTCAAGGTGTCGCCCGGGCGGCGCGGTCGCAACCGGCCCCGCTAGTTTACCGGGCCTATGACCATCCTGGTAGCAACCAGTGCGGCGCTCCCGGGCCTCGCCCCCGACGACCGGCTACTGCTTCGCGCGCTCCGGGCCCTCGGCCTGTCCGCCGAGCCGGCGGTGTGGGAAGATCCCCACGCTGCGTGGGACCAGGCCAACCTGTGCGTGATCCGGTCCACGTGGGACTACGCCTATCGACGTCCCGAGTTCCTCGCGTGGGCCCAGCGGACCGCGGCGACCCTCGCGTTGTGGAACCCGGCACCGGTCGTGGTCTGGAATACGCACAAGCAGTACCTCGTGGATCTCGCCGAACGGGGGGTCCCGACGGTCCCGACGCGAGTGCTGCCGGCCGGTACGCCCGCGTCCCTGGATGCGGTTGTGCGGGAAACGGGTTGGGAGACCGTGATTCTCAAGGCGGCGATCGCGCAGACTGGCCGCTACCTGCGGCGGGTGGATCCCGGCGATCGGGAAGCAGGCCAGCGGCACCTCGACCGATTGCTCCCGCACGAGGACATGCTGCTCCAACCGTTCCTTCCGGGCGTGACCGCGGAAGGAGAGACGTCGCTCGTGTTCATCGGCGGCGCGTTTTCCCACGCCGTCCGCAAGCAGCCGGCCGCGGAGGACTTCCGCGTCCACGACGACTTCGGCGGCTCCGTCGATCCCGTGGATGCCACGGAAACACAATGCCAGGTCGCGGAAGCCGCCCTCGCGGCCGCGGGAGCGCCGCTGCTCTACGGCCGGGTGGATCTGGTGCCCGGGCCAACGGGACCGGTGGTGATGGAGCTGGAGCTCGTGGAACCGGATCTCTATTTTCGGACCGCGCCAGGCTCCGCCGAACGGATGGCGCGCGCGGTCGCGGCGCTCTTGGAATGACGGCCTGGGAAGGGCCGCGTGTCTGGGGCAGCGGGGCAGCGGGGCAGAGATAAGGAGCCCTGGAGGTTCAGCGCGCCGAGGTTCAGCCAGGCGGGCGTGACGAACACTGGGTGCTCATCCGGCGGCGACGGGATTCCTGAGGACGCCGAATCCGGGAATCTCGACCTCGACGACGTCGCCCGGGACGAGGGGCCCGACCCCCTCGGGCGTGCCCGTCGCCACGAGGTCACCGGGCTCGAGCGTCATGATCCAGGAGATGTAGGCGAGCAGGTAGGGAATGGGGAACGCCATGTCTCGGGTGTGTCCGTGCTGCCGGACGGTCTGGTTGACCCGCCCGATGACCTCCAGGCCGGCGAGATCCGTCCCGGCATCGATCGCCATCACGGGCCCGACCGGACAGAACGTGTCGAATCCCTTCGCCCGGGTCCACTGACCGTCCGTCTTCTGGAGATCCCGTGCCGTCACGTCATTCAGGCACGTGAGTCCCGAGATGGCTGCGCGTGCCCGCGTTTCGTCGGCATGGCGTAGCCGTTGGCCGATCACGACGCCGATCTCAGCCTCGTGCTCGACCCGGTGCGACTCCGGCGGCACGACGATCGCCTCGCCGCTGGCGATCACGGCCGACGGGGGTTTCAGGAAGAGGAGGGGCCGCTCGGGCACCTCGTTGCCAAGCTCGCGGGCGTGCGCGGCGTAATTGCGACCCACACACACGATTTTCCCGGGACGATAGGACACCGGCATCTCGTAGCTGAGGACGCTGGAAAATAGCCCACCCCTGATCCCGTTTCGCAGCCTGGGTATCTTTCGCGCCCCATGACATATGCCCCCGCCTCCAGAGGTCTGGTCCTGATGCTTGTCGCGGGCATCACGGCAAGCGCCGGGTGCCGGTCCCGGGACCGGGCTGCGGATGGGGCGGACGCCGGGGCCGTGACCTACGGGTTGCGTGGAGACCTGTACCCGGCTCCCCTGGCGAAGCCCGCGCTGGTGCTCACGGACACGCGCGGGCAACCGTACGATTTTCAGCGCGAGACCGCGGGTTACCTGACGCTGCTCTTCTTCGGGTACACGAACTGTCCGGACGTCTGCCCGATCCACATGGCCAATTTGGGGGCGGTGATTCCCAAGCTCCCGCCCGACGTGCAGGACCGCATCCGCGTCGTGTTCGTGACCACGGATCCGGCTCGCGATACGCCGGAGCGACTCAAGATGTGGCTGCACAATTTCAGCGATGCGTTTGTCGGACTGACGGGGGACACGGCGACGATCAACGCGGCGCAGCGTGCGCTGTTCCTGCCGCCGTCCGAGATCGGTCCAGCGGACAGCACCGGCGCCTACGTTGTTGGGCACTCGGCGGCGGTCATCGTGTTCACCCCGGACGATCTGGCGCACGTCCGCTACCCATTCGGCATCCGGCAAGCCGATTGGGCGCACGACCTGCCGCGCCTCCTGGAGATTCGGTGGTCCGAGCACTGATCGTCGCGGGCGCCGCGGTGGTCGTCGCGTGCGCCGGGCAGCCCGAAGTGAGCGGCGCGACCGTCTCGGTCCTGGATGCGTATTCCGCCGAGCCGGTGACGCTGGACGTCGCGGCGGTCTACCTGACCATTCGCAACAACACCGCCAAGCCCGACACGCTGGTTGGCGTCGAGACCCCAATTGCCGCGACGGCGAATCTGCACCGTATGGTGGGATCGACCGGCGCCCCGCAGATGCGCGCCGTGAGCGGAGCCGAGATCCCGGCGCACGGCCAACTGCGGCTGCGTCCGGGGGGGCTGCATCTGATGCTCATGAACCTCGTGACGCTGCCGCACGCCGGCGATACGGTGGACCTCACCCTGGAGTTCCGGCACGCGGGGACGATCGCCGTGCGGGTACCCGTTCTGTCGTATCTCGAGGTCGGCGAGCGCGCCGCCGTGGGTGGCGGTCAGGAGCAACGGTGACCTGGTGGTGCACCGCGAGCGGCGCGCCCTGGAGTTGGACCTGGCGGGCGTACCCCGGTGTGTGGCTACTCGTGGGTGGGCTGGTTGCGTTCTACGTCGTAGCGTTGCGCCGGCTCGAGCCGTCCCGCTTCGCCGCGGACGACCGGCCCGTCACCGTACGCGAGCTGATCGTGTTCGCGACCGGGGTGTTGGCGCTCTGGGTGGCGCTGGATTGGCCGGTGGGGCTGCTCGCGGCGGGCTATCTGCTGAGCGCCCACACGGCGCAGTACCTCCTGCTGGTGCTCGTCGCCCCACCGCTGTTGCTGTTGGGGTGCCCGCGCTGGTTGCTCCGCCGGCTCATTCGGGGGCGGACGGCGTTCCGTGTGGCCCGATATCTCAGCCGGCCGCTCGTGCCGCTCCTCGTGTACAACGTGGTCCTCGTGGCGATGCATATGCCCCCGGCCATCGAGGCGGCGCGGGGCACGGCTCTGGTGACGTTCACGCTGGACATGGTGACGATCGCTTCCGGCCTGATCTTCTGGTGGCCCGCGCTCGGCCGGCTGCCGGAGTTGCAGCCGATGGGCTATCCGGGACGCATCGGATACCTGTTGTTGAGCGTGTTCCTCCCGACGGTGCCGGCGGTGTTCTTCACGTACGCCCGGTTCCCGATCTACGAGTTGTACGAGTTGGCGCCGCGCGTGCACGGCATCTCAGCCGTGACCGATCAGCAGGTGGCGGGGCTGATGATGAAGACGGTCGGCGGGTTGATCCTGTTCACGACGATGTCGGTGATGTTCTTTCGGTGGCATCGGATGGAGCAGGAGGAAGAGGCGCCGGTGAAGGAGCGCGTCTCGTGAGGTGACGGGTGCGATCGGAGGCGGCCCGATGTGTGGGGAGGCAGCACGGATAGAGGCTCGCTGCCGAACGCGGTCGTGATCATGAGTGGAGGTGGAGTGGGAACTCCCCGTGGCGCGGCCTTGGTGGCCACAGCATTCAAGGGAAGAACAGTCTCTATTTACAGCTCACGTCGGCTCGACGCGAGAATCTCATCATCGAGAGTGAACGGCGGTTCCCCGACGAGCATCTCGTACAGCACGCAGGCCAGGCTGTAGATGTCGCTTCTGGGATCGACCTCTCCGGTGCCGGCGGCCTGCTCCGGGCTCATGTACGACGGCGCGCCGAGAGCCACGCCGCTGGAGGTGAGACTGTCTTTTCCCGAGACGTCGAGCGCCCGCGCGATCCCGAAGTCCGCGACCAGCACGTCGTCGCCCGCCAGCATGATGTTGCCGGGTTTGATGTCGCGGTGCACACCCCATGGCCGTGCGCGTACGCCAGCGCATCCGCGACCTCACTCGCGATCCGCACCGGGTAGGGGATGGGGATTTGATGCTCCCGCCGCAGCCGATCGGCGAGCGACTCCCCATCCACATACGGCATCACGTAGAACGGCACGCCATCGATCTCGCCGGCGTCGAGCAATGGCAGGATGTGGGGATGCTGGAGGTGGCCGGTGATCTCGATCTCGCGGGTGAAGCGGCCCGCCCCCACGACCGATGCAAGGTCCGGCTTCAATACCTTGACGGCGACCGGGCGATCGAGCTTGCGGTCCTGCGCGAGATACACGTGGGCCATCCCGCCGCTTCCGACAGGGCGAGTGATCTCGTAGCGACCGGCCAACGTGCCACAGAGCTGAGTAAGTGGGGTCGCCACGTTACGCTCGCTCGTATGAAGAGCCTGCTACGATACGGCACGGTACGGCGGTCGGCTAGAAGAACGCCGACCAAGTCTGTCTGGATCCGGTCAGTCGCGCCCGCCACGCCCGGGACCCCGGCCCTTTCCAGTGGCTTGATTACCCCGCGAGCGCTCCCACCAGCGCCCCAGCGCTCTTCGGCCGGTCCTTGGGCTTCTTCGCCAGCGCCTTCTCGATCGCCGCCTCCACGTGCGCCGGCACGTCGGGCCGCGCGGTCCGCAGCTTCGGCACGCGCTCCTTGGCGTGTCGCGCAATCACCGCCTGCGGCGTCGCCCCTGTGAACGGCGGATGCCCGGCGAGCGCCTCGTAGAGCACGCAGCCGAACGCGTAGATATCCGATCGGCCGTCGAGCTTGCGCGCCGCCGCTCCCTGCTCGGGACTCAAGTACTGCGGCGTGCCGATCACGACCCCGCTCGGCGAGAGCGACTCGCTCGTCGCCGCCTCCATGGCGCGGGCGATCCCGAAGTCGCACAACACCCACCGGTCCTCGTGGGAGAGAATGTTCTCGGGCTTGATGTCCCGGTGGATGACGCCGTGCTCGTGCGCGTAGTCGAGCGCGCTCCCGATCTGCCGGGCAAGCTCGATCACGTCCACGAGCGGGAGCTGGCGCTCTTCGAGCAAGCGTGTCTTGAGCGATCCGCCGCCGGCGCACGGCATCGTGTAGTACAGGTACGGGCCCACTTCCCCGGTCTCCAGCAGCGGGAAGATGTGGGGGTGGTGCAGGGGCGTCAGGACCGACACTTCCCGACGGAAGCGCTCGTGGCCCAACCCGACCGCGATCTCGGGCCGGATCACCTTGATGGCGACCTCGGCATCGTCCGACCGCCGCCGAGCACAGAACACGTAGGCCATGCCGCCACGACCCAACTCGCCCTCGATAGCGTACAACTCAGCGAACGCGGTGCGGACCGCCTCCTGGTGGAGACTCATCGCGCCCGCCGACCGCTCCGACGTATGGTTCCCCGCGGAAAGGCCACGGGGCTCTCCAGCCCGCCGGCCCCAACGGCCGCCACTCCGAAGTAGTAGTCGTCCACGACCAGCCCGTCGAAGGTATGCTCGGTGACGGGCCCCACCCACCGGCCGTGGTCCCACGTGGGCGAGTCAGTCAGCCGCCAGTACACGCGGTAGCCGACCAACCCTGTCGTGTCAGCCGGCGGGGTCCACGTGAGCCTCGCGCTCGGCTGGACGCTGCCACCCAGACGAACGTCCTGGGGCACGTCCGGCGCCCACGCCAGGGCGGCAAGCGTGACCGCGTTCAGGGCGGTGAGCTTCCGCGCGTAATCGAAGTCCACTCCCGCGATCACGTCCCCGTACGCGACGCCGTTCTCCTCGCGGACGTCCTGGTGCTGGCGGTTGTAGTTCTCGTTCGTCTCCATGACGCGAACCGCCGGGAATCCCGCGTCCGCGAATGGTCGCTGTTGGCCGCCGCGGCCGAACCGGTCCAGCCGGTACACCATCATGACGTCCAAACCATCGACGTACTCATCCGCCATCCGGTCGATGTAGCGGGCGAGCTGTCGCGACGTCCAATCGACGTCGCTCCCGCTAGTGCGACGATTCCCGCGCTCTTGCTCGGTCTCGACCGGGGAAATGCCGTCCGAGAACACGCGGGCCGTGCCGTTGTCGATGACTCCGTTCACGCCTTCGATGTTGCCGATCATGTCGTCGTTCAGCATTGCTTCCACGTTCCAGCCGCCGTCGACCGCCATCCGCGCCACCGTGCGACCACCGAACAGACCCTGTTCTTCGCCCGAAAGCGCCAGATAAGCGATGCTCGCGTTGAACCGCGAGCGCGTGAGCAGCCGAGCCGCTTCGAGCACCCCGGCGATCCCGCTCGCGTTGTCATTGGCGCCCGGGGCGGAATCCACGGCGTTCATGACGTCGCTGATCCGGCTGTCGACGTCGCCGCTCATGATCACGTAGCGATTGGGATCGGTCCGGCCGCGCTGAATCGCCACCACGTTGACGACGTTGGTCGAATCGCGAATCCGGCCCTGGGGCGGGTAGATCTCGGCAACGTACCGTACGTCGAGGCATCCGCCGCACGCGGCGCTGATGCTGTCGAACGCCGCCTTGATCCAGCGCCGCGCGGCCCCGATCCCCCGGGTGGTCGAGAGGGTATCCGAGAGCGTGTGGCGCGTACCAAAGCGCACGAGCGCGCGGATGTCGGCTTCGATACGGGACGCCGAAGGCCCCGCCGCGATGGCCTGCAGCAGGGAGTCGGCGGGGACCGGCCCTTGCTGCGCGTCCAACGCCGGTGCGGCGAGAAGGGACAGCAAGACCGTTAGGACTGGGAGTCCCTTCCGGCCACGCGATCGGGTGTGCTCGGGCATCCACGGCTCCCTCGGGCAATCCGGCGATGAGTTGATGGGAATACGATAGCGCCGTACGGGACTGGTGGTCCAGGGCGCGTTTCCCAGCGCCCGCCCGTGGGCACCTACGCGATCGGTCGTGACGGATTGACGGCCCGCGTCCGCAGCCTACCTTCTTTCACTATCCGGAAGGAGCCGTCGCCTGCCGGTGACGGCGTGGTGGGCAACCGAGGTGGAGGCGTGTCATGTGGCGTGAGAAGCTCGCTATCGGAATGGTCGGGGTGGTGGTCGCCTGCCAGCCGGCGACGATGACCCGGCAGGAGCGCGGCGTCCAGGAGCAGGCCGTGCAGGCGCGATTGAACGACTGGGCCAAGGCCTTCAGCAACCGCGAGGCGAGCGCGCTGGCCACCTACTACGACAGCAGCGCGACGACGACGATGGCGTGGCCGGACGGAGAGCGGACGAACGGGTGGGAGGCGGAAGCCGCGAAGGAGCGGCAGTTCTTCCAAGAGGCCCGCCAGGTGAACTTCGTCTTGCAGAATCCCGTGGTGGAGGTGCTGTCGGCCGGGGTGGCGATCACGACGTTCCGGCACGCGATGGACTTGATCGTCGGCGACGTCAATCCTGAGCGCCGGTATTTCACCGGGCAGGGGATGCTCGTCTGGACCCGCCCGAACGACAAGGGTACGTGGGTCATCTCCGCGGGCCAGGTGTCCGAAACGGCGCCGACGCCGACGCCCCAGCGTCGCCGCTAGGTCTGCCGTCAGGATCCCGCCCGCGCGCGGTGCGGGCGGGTTCGTGCCTTGTGGGATCTCCGCGTCTTTCCTATAGTTGTGCAACCTCGACTGGAGTGCCCGGCGGATGTCGGACCCCTTCCTCAGTGCCGAGGACTATGCTGAGCAGGCTCATCAACTCTACAACGAAGGCCAATTCGACGACGCGGTGCACCTCCTGCAAACGGGATTGAACGCCTACCCGTTCGCGGCGGAGTTGCATGTCGGATTGGCGTACGCCCACCTCGCCCGCGAGGAGTTCGCGTGGGCCCGCCGCAGCTTTGACGACGCCCTCCGCATCAATCCGGAGCATGAAGACGCGCTCGTGGGCCTTGGCGAGGTCCTGCTGAAGTTGGGGCAGGTGCCGCGCGCCCTGCAGTGCTTCGAGATGATGCTGGTCCTTGGCTTCCGAGACGATCACGACCTCGTGCTCCAGGCCGGTCGTGCCCTGTTTCGCGAAGGGGCGTTCACGGCCGCGCGCCGGTTCTTCGAAGTCGCGGGCGAGTCCCACCCGGACTCGGCGGAGGCTCGGGCGTGCCTGGGATATGCCGACCACCGCCTGGGGCGAGATCCGGACGCCGCCAAACACCTGCGGCATGCACTCGAGCTGGACCCGCACCACAGCGAAGCCCGGATCTACCTCGGGAACGTGTTGTACGACCGCGGCGAATTCGAGGCGGCCCTCTACCATTTCGAGCAGACGGTGCCCGACGACCACCTCGATGAACTGGCGGTGTGGCGCCTGATCGAGCTCAAGAAGTCGATCTACCGGCTCGAACCGGACGACCCCGAGCTCGGCCCGTGGACTGAGCGCCTCGCCGAGCTCGCGTCGGAGGGAGACGCGATTGGTGATCTGTTGGCCGAGATCGAAGCGACTCAAGCGGACGGGACGGTCCGGGACCCGCTGCAGCTCGAGCTCTTCGGCACGTTGCTGATGGAGCTCGATGGGATGCGGCGGCGCCCCGGCGGCGCCCACCATCGGGTCATGACGCGGCGGGGCGCGACGTACAACGGCACCTGGGAGGAGATCGTCGAGCAGATGCGGGCGGACGACCCGGATGTGGTGGCGGGTTCCGTCGAAGACTACATGGCGCGTGTCGCGCGGCGGCAGGCCGCCGAAGGAATCGTGCTCCCGGCTACCGACGCCGAGAGCTTTCTGCTCGCGAGTGCGGTCGCCGGCCTCGTTCGCATCGTGCGTTGAAGTCACGGCGGTCCCGATTGTGCCGGTAGTCCCTCGGGTCCGCCGGGTCCGCCGGGTCCATCGGGATAGGCCCGAGGGGCGCTAGCATCCCGCCCCGTCCGTTCTACCTCCGCTTTCTCCGACTCCATGCGCTGGACCGATACCGTTGTCCGCGACGTTCTTCCCAACGGGCTTACGCTGCTCGTGCAGCGGGATTCCAGCGTACCCGTGGTTGCGGCCGTCACACACGTCAGAGCCGGCTACTTCGACGAACCTGATCGCTGGGCCGGCATCTCCCACGTTCTCGAGCACATGTACTTCAAGGGCTCCGACGGGCTGGGGCCGGGAGAACTCGCGCGGGCCACCCAGCGGCTCGGGGGCTATCTCAACGCCAGCACCTCCTACGAGCGGACGATGTACTACACGGTCGTGCCGTCCGCGCACGACGGGCTCGCGCGCGCGATGAAGCTCCAGTCGGCGGCGCTGCGGGGAGTGACACTGGCGCCCGAGGCCCTGGCCTCCGAGCTGGAAGTCATCATTCAGGAAGCCAAACGGAAGCTCGACTCGCCGGGGGCGGTGACCGTCGAAACGCTGTACGAGCTTCTGTTCCGCGTGCACCGGATGCGTCGCTGGCGCATCGGGACCGAAGCCGGCCTCCGCGCGCTCACGGCGGCCGACGTACGCGCCTACTACGAGAGCCGCTACACCCCCGACCGCGTGGTGGTGGCGCTGGCCGGAGACGTGGACGTGGACGCGGCGCTACGCGCGGGACACGAATGTTACGGTGACTGGCAGCGGTCTCCGTCGTCCGTCGAGGAATCGCCGCGAGAGCCTGCGGACCGCTGGGCCGACATCCGTGTGCTGCGCGGGGATGTCGAGCGGCCGACCGTCGCGGTGGGATGGCGGACGGTGGGGCCCCTGCACCCGGATGCTCCCGCGCTGGATGTCGCGGCCGGCGTGTTGGGGATGGGTCGCGCGTCGTGGCTCTCCGCCCTGCTCCGGCTCCCGGGGCTCGCGGCGAGCGCGTCCGCCGGTCATTACACGCCCGGCGACGTCGGGGTGTTCGACATCGAGCTCACCAGCGACGCACCCCAGGTCGCCGCGGCCATGCGCCGCAGCGTGGCCCTTGCCGAGGCCTTGGCGGATCCGGGTCCGGACGAGGCCCAGCTCGTCCGCGTGCGGGCCCTCTCGGCGACGGGCTGGGCCCGGCGCATCGAATCCGTCGACGGACGGGCGACGCTGCTGGCGGAGTTCGAGGCGCTCGGCGGCTACCAGTTGGCGGAAGAGTATCGCGCGGCGACGGACCGGGTCAGCAGTGCGGACGTACGTCGGGTCGCATCGGCATGGTTGACGCGGGACGCCGCATGCGCGGCCGCGTACGTGCCCGCCACGGACGGCGACGCATTGACCGACCTTGCCTGGCCACCCGCCGAGCGCCAGGCGCCGCCGCCCCTGCGGATGTCACCGCTGGCGCGCGCACGGGCCATGCGCCCGCCCATGGCGTCCGATGCGCGCATCGGAGATATCGTGGTGCGACGGTATCCCGGCGCGGATGTGCTCGCGCGGCCGCGCCGGGGAACGGGCCTGGTAGCCCTGACCGCGCACCTGCCAGGCTTGACGCTCGCGGAGGCCGCGGCGCAGGCGGGGATCTCACGCCTGCTCTTGCACGCGGTGCTGCGGGGGGCGGCCGATCGGTCGGCCAACGAGCTCGCGGCGCTGGCGGAAGGACTCGGGGGGACCGTTGGCGCGTTCGGCCGGGCGGACCGAGTGGGTCTGGCGCTCACGACGCGCGCCGACCATGCGCGCGATGGGATGAAACTGCTCCGGGCGATCATCGAGCAGCCGACACTGGCCCCCGACGAAGTGCGCCGCGAAGCCGCGCTCCAAGCGGATGACGCGGCACGTCGCCGGGACGACATGTTTGGCTACCCACTGGATCGGGTA
>Ga0307424_1000270_pt1 | contig 27124 bp, 20 predicted proteins | sample SalMarWE160320MG_FD_202157 | JGI IMG/M metagenome (GOLD analysis project Ga0307424, IMG submission 202157) | Salt marsh sediment microbial communities from the Plum Island Ecosystem LTER, Massachusetts, United States - WE1603-20 | ecosystem: Environmental > Aquatic > Marine > Intertidal zone >... | reverse complement strand
GGAATGGTGCGGTAGATGCCGTGGCGGGGTTCGGAGTAGTCCACCACCACCCGTTCCTCCACCCGGAGGCCGGAGCCGGGCTCCACCGTGATGTCCCCGTGGAAGTCGTGGATCACGAAGCCGCCCCGGTCGGCGTCGGCGGGAGAGGGCCGTCCCGCGGCCAGGATCAGGCAGGCGAACAGGAAGGCGAGCGCACGGTTCATGACGGGTCTCCCAGGTGGATTTCGGGGGCGCGGGCCTCGGACGGGTCGGCCAGGGCGAAGAACTCCCGTTCCCGGAAGCCGAGGGGCCGCGCCACCAGCAGGTGGGGAAAGGACTGGATGCGGGTGTTGAGATCGCGAACCACCGCGTTGTAGTAGCGCCGGGCGTTCTGGAGATCGTTCTCCACCTGGACCAGGGCCCGCTGCAGGTCCAGGAACCGGTCGCTGGCCTTGAGATCGGGGTAGGCCTCGGCCAGGGCGAAGAGCGCGCTGACCCCCCCGCTCAGGTGGTTCTCGGCCTCGCCGGCTTCCCGGGGGCCGGTGGTCCGGGCCGACTCCGCCCGGGCCCGGGCCCGGACCACCTGTTCCAGGGTGGTCCGCTCGTGGGCGGCGTAGCCCTTCACCGTCTCCACCAGGTTCCCCACCAGGTCGTGGCGCCGCTTGAGCTGCACGTCGATGTCCGACCAGGCGCCGCGGGCCCGGTTCCGCAGGCCGACCAGGCCGTTGAACAGGGCCACCGCCCAGGCCAGCAGGGCGAGAACGCCGATTCCCAGGATGAACTTCATGGCTCCTCCTTCATGAAGGCGCCCTACCCTAACCCGCCTCGCCTCGGACCGCCATGCGCCGCCGCCGGCGGCCGTGCCCGTCGGCCCCGCGTGCTATAATTGAAAACCCTTATACCGCAATCCAATAGCCAGGGGCCATGTCCGAAATTTCCCCCGTCACCCGCTGTTTCCACGACCTGCGCCAGGGCAAGGCGGGCGCGTTCGAGCGCCTGGTGAACCTCCTGTATGACGATCTCCGCCGGATGGCCCGGGCCCACCTGGCCCGGCGGGGGCCCCAGACCCTGAATCCCACCGCCCTGGTCCACGAGGCCTACATGCGCCTGGCCGAGGCGGAGGGGCTGGACTACGCCGACCGCGACCACTTCATGGCCGTGTGCAGCGTGGTCATGCGGAACATCGCCATCGACTTCGCCCGCCGTCGCAGCGCGGCCAAGCGGGGAGGGGACCGCCAGCGGGTCACCTTCGACGAGGCGCTGCTCCGCATCGACGCCCAGGCCGAGGACCTGATCGCCATCGACCAGGCGCTGTCCCGGATGCGGGAACTCAGCCCGCGCCTGGTGCGGGTGGTGGAGTGCCGGTTCTTCGGGGGGCTCACCGAGCGGGAGACGGCGGGGGCCCTGGGTGTCTCCGAACGCACCATCCGGCGGGAGTGGACCAAGGCCCGCGCTCTCCTTCGCGAGATGCTGGGGGAAGCGGCGTGAGCTGGACGCCGGAGCGCTGGCGCCGGCTGGAGCCCCATCTGGACGCCCTGCTGGACCTGGAACCGGACCGGCGCGCCGCCTATCTGGAGGCCATGGCGCCGGCGGACCAGGACCTGCTCGCCGATCTCCGCCGCCTGCTCGCCGCTTCCGAAGGGGAGTCCCTGAGCAGCCTGGCCACCCGCGCCCCCGATCTCCTGGGCGCGGTGGGGTCCGAGGCGCCGGGCCCCGATCCCCTCCTCCAGCGCGCCCTGGGTCCCTATCGGCTGTTGGAGCGCATCGGCCAGGGGGGGATGGGCGTGGTCTACCGGGCCGAGCGGGCCGACGACGCCTACCGCCAGGAGGTGGCGATCAAGGTGCTGCACTGGACCGCCGGCCCGGACTCCGCCCGCCGGTTCCGCCTGGAACGCGAGACCCTGGCCCGTCTGGAGCACCCCCACGTGACCCGGATCCTGGACGGCGGGGTGACCGGGGACGGCCTGTCCTACCTGGTCATGGAGCTCGTGCGCGGCCGGCCCATCACCGCCTTCTGCCGGGACCGGAACTGGAGCCCGCGCCACCGCGTCCGGTTGTTCCTGGACGTCTGCAGCGCGGTCCAGGCGGTGCACCGGCAGCTGATCGTGCACCGGGACCTGAAGCCGTCCAACGTCCTGGTCACCAACGAGGGCACGATCAAGGTGCTGGACTTCGGGATCGCCAAGTGGCTGGACGAGGAACAGCTGCCGGGAGCGGCGCTCCTCACCCGGACCGGCCAGCGGTACCTGACCGCACAGTACGCCTCGCCGGAACAGTTCCGGGGCGAGGGGGTCACCACGGCCAGCGACGTCTACTCCCTGGGGGTGCTGCTCCACGAGATCCTGGCCGGGGCCCCGCCCTACGTCCTGGCCGGCAAGTCGCCGACGGAGCAGGAGCGGCTGGTGTGCCAGACCCCGGCGCCGTCCCTGCGCGGGGCGACGGCGGGAGCGGCGGGCCGCGCGATTCCCGGCGATCTGGAACGGGTGGTGCTGAAGGCGCTGCGGAAGGAGCCCGACCGCCGCTATTCCTCGGCCGAGGCCCTGGCCGAGGATCTGCGGGCCTGGCTCGAGGGGCGGCCGGTGAGCGCCACCCCGGACAGCCGCGGCTACCGGTTTCGCCGGTTCGTGGCCCGGAACCGGGTGGCCGTGGCGGCGGTCACTGCGGTGACCGTGGCCCTGGTGGCCGGGCTGATCGGCACCACCTGGCAGGCCGGGGTGGCCTCGCGCGAGCGGGACCGGGCCCGGGACGAAGCCCGCCACGCCCAGGAGGTGGTGAACTTCCTGGTGGGCTCGCTGGAGCAGGCCAACCCCTTCGAGTCGCCGGAGGAGGTGACGGTGGCCCAACTCCTCGACAGCAGCGTGGACCGGGTGGACCGCGAACTCCGGGACCAGCCGGAGCTGCAGCTGGAACTCTATCTCTCCATGGGGCAGGTCTACGCCCACACCAACCGCGGGGAGAAGGCGCTGGCGCTCTACGACCGGGCGCTGGCCCTGGCCGACTCGCTCCACGGGCCGGCCAGCGTGGAGGCGGCCGATGCGCTTCACCGCAAGGCCAGGACCCTGGGCTCCAGCGGCCAACCCGACTCCTCCCGTGGTCTCCTCCTGCGGGCGGAATCGATCCTGCGCCCCGAGCGGGGCCGGGAGGCCCGGCTGCTCCTGGCCTCGGTCCTGGAGGACCGGGGAGCGCTGCTGGAGCAGGCGAGGGAGCCGGACTCCGCGCTCTCCCTGGAGCAGGAAGCCCTGGCCATCCGGCAGTCCATCTACGCCGGCCGGCCGAGCCGGGACCTGGCCCAGAGCTATCACCAGATCGCCAGCACGCTCTCCGAAGAGAACGACCCGGCGGCCACCGTTTGGTTCGCCCGGGCCGCGGCCATGTGGCGGGCCACGGTGGGCGATCCCCATCCCAACCTGGCCAGCACGCTCAACAACTGGGCGCTATGGTTCCATCACCACGGCCGGCCCGACTCCGCGGAAGCGCTCTACCGGGAGTCGCTGGCCATGTCCGGGAAGCTGCTGGGGGAGTCCTCCCCGGCCATCGTGAGCCCCCTCATCAACCTGGCGAACTTCTACACCGAGCTGGAACGGTACGATGCGGCCGACACCCTGCTGGAACGGGCCCTCGGCATCCTGGTGCCGCAAAAGGGGGACGTGCTGGAGACCGGAGCCGCCTACGCGAACCTGGGCCACGCCCGGCTCTTCCAGGGGGACTACGCGCGGGCCGAATCGGCCTACCTGGAGGCCCGGAGGATCTTCGTCGAGGTCTTCGGCCCCGATCATGTCTACGCGGGGGTGATGGATGCCTATCTGGGGCGTCTCTACTGGAAGTGGGACCGGGACGCCGAGGCGATCACGCGCTTCCGGGCCGCGGTGGAGCGGCTCCGGGAGAATCCGGCGGTGGCGGGGCGGGAAGCCTCGGCCCGGGTCTGGTACGGCCGGTTCCTCATGGAGCGGGGGGAGCTGGAGCGGGCCCGGGCCGAACTCCGGCGGGGCTACGACCTGGCCCGCGAGCACCTTCCGCGGGGCCGCTGGGAGCGGGGGGAGGCCGCCGCCGCTCTGGGAGCGTGCCTGGTCCGCCGCGGCGACCGGGCCGCCGGACTCCCCCTCCTGCAGGAAGGCTGCGACGTCCTCACCGCCGCCCGGGGCTCGGGGCACTCCATGACCCGCTGGGCCGCCGCCGAGCGGGACCGGGCCCTGGCCGGCGCCTGATCGCCGGGATCCCTCCCGCGCCGCGCGGTGGCCGGTCTTGCCCTCCGAATCCGTCACCCCAGGTAGGCCGCTTCCCGATCCGGCCCGTTGTGCCGAAGGCGGGACCGTGCCATCCGGGGGATCGCAGGGCAGAATTCGGGGGAACAATCAGGTGCCCTGCGGTCTCCCCCCTTCGGGGGTCCAAGGGACGGCAGGTCGGGGTCAGGGGCCCGCCGCCGGCTCCTCGCAGCGGATCGCGTGCTCCTGCGGACGGGTCAGGAAATAGGACACCCCCAGCCCCAGCCCGAACCCCGTGGCCAGACCGAGGACGGGGAGGAGAATGGCGTCCTTCTTGCGCGACGCCGCAGTCCCCCAGTCGGAGTCCCCCTGGATGGACTGGCCTGCCAAGAAACCCATGCACCCGAGGATCAGGCCCAGACCCACCGGCGGCACCAGGCTCACCTTGCGCTCCTGGTAGTGAACGGCGGCGATCGAGCCTCCCGGCACGGGGAGGCGCGCCAGGCAGGATCCTCCCGGGGGCCCGGCCGCGGCAGGGAGCGCGTTTCCCCCCAGGATCAGGGCCAAGGTGCCGGCCAGGATGCGTTGCATTCCGGTTTGTCGATGCAGCACCATGCTGCCGCCCTCCCGACTCCCGGCCCCGCCGGGGACGAAGCGCGCCGCCGCGGGGTCAGGGGGCCGAAGGTGCCGGGGCCGCGCAGTTGATCACCGTTTCCTGGGTCCTCCCGAGGAGGTAGGCGATCCCCGTCCCCAGCCCGAACCCCACCGCCAGCCCCAGGACGGGCAGGAGAATGGTGGCGTCGTCGCGCGAGGTTCCCCAGTCGGGGTCGTGGCGGATGGCCTCGGCGGCGCCCAACCCGAGCCCGCCCAGGGCCAGCCCCAGGATCACCGCCGGAGCCAGGTTCACCTTGCGTTCCCGGTAGCGGATGACGGCGATCGAGTTCCCGGGGACGTCCTCCACGATGAAGCGCGAAACCGGAGCCCGGTAGACCCGCAGCAGGAGGGCCTCTCCGTTCCGCCCCTGGAACGTGCCTTCCATTTGATCGCCCGATCGCAACTCGAGCAGGATGCGCCGGTCCTTGGGGAGTTTCCGGGAAGCCCGGTCCAGGCAGGAGCCGGCTTCCGGTCCGGCCGAGGCCTCGATGGCGTTCCCGGCCAGCAGGAGGCAGAGGGCCCCCACCAGGAACCGGAGCCTCCTGGTTCGCCGGAGCCGTGCTGCCATCGCGACCCTCCCTCCGTCTCCGCCGGGCGGGCTAGCGCGCCGCGCCGACCTGAATCGTGGGGATCGCCTCTCCTTCCTCGGCCTTCAGGTAGGCGTTGGGATCGTGAAAGAGCGCGCCCCGGGGGAGCCACTCCCACAACGGACCCAACTCCTTCTGCACCCGCGCCTGGTAGAAGCGGGGAAGCCGGTCCGATTCCAGATTGAAGAAGGGAAGGAACTCGGGGTCGGTGTCGAAGCGGCGCCGGATATCGGCGTGATACCGCATCCGACCCCAGCCTTCGGCGGAGATGGACCGGACCACGTTCATCCACTGGGGAATGGGTCCCGCCTTGGAGTTGGCCCGGAACCGTTTGGCAGTGGCTTTCAGCGAGAAGGAATACCCGGTGAGACCGATCACATGTTCGTAAAACTCGATCCAGGAGTAGTTCCGGGGCTTCACGTTCATGGCCTGGTTGTTGTCCAGGAAGTGATGGGGGAAGGCGAGCACTCGGCCCTCGCGCTGGTACTCCAGATTCAGCTTGGCGGCCTGGCCGAAGGCGGAGAGGAGGGAGTAGCCGGGGAAGGCCCCGGGAGTCAGGTCGAGGAACCTCTTGGTGAGTTCAAAGGGCTCGTCCCCGCTCTCGGAATCCATGCCCAGGACGAAGTTGGTCTGCACGTAGGGGATGTACTCCATGATCAGGTTCACGTGCTCGGAAACCTGCTTCACCTTCTCCATCCCGTTCCGGGCCCCGGTCTTGGACTTGTTCCCCAGCTCGTACCAGGACTCGATCCCGGGGAGGATGGCCTTGAAGCCGTTGCGCTTCAGGCGCTCCAGGTGCGGTTCGGAGAGCAGGGAGAGGCTGCTCTCGGCGATGAAGTCGATGCTGTCGGGAGGCGCCGCCGCCTCGATGGCGTCCATGTACTCATTGAAGCGGACGCCGAAGTTCGGGTCGTGCCAGCCCACGCGGGGGCGCTTCAGCTTCGTCCGCAGGAACTTGAGGTCCTCTCTCAAGGTCTCGAAGCTCAAGGGCTGGTAGGGGGTGGTGGCGTCGATGCAGAAACTGCAGGTGTAAGGGCACCCCAGGCTGCCCACCATGGGGACGATCTTGAGCAGGGGTGCCTTCCGCAGGGTCGGTTCGATGTACTTCCAGCGCTCGCGGACCCCGGGCAGGAACTCCGGGTTCCGGGCCGCGTTCAGGTACCGCCCCACCGGACGGTGCGGCGCGCCGTCGCGGAGGATCTCCCCGATGGTCTCCTGGTTGGTGAAGCCGACCACGTAGTCGAAGTACTTCTGGGCGTCCTGGGGATAGCACCGGGCGTGCGGCCCCCCGAGAACGGTGCGCGCCCCCTGGGACCGGTAGAAGTTGCTCAACGCGTAGGCCAGCTGGGCGGACTGGCTGAACGCGGACACGAAGACGAGATCGCTGTCCGAGGGGAGCTCCTTCTGGAGATCCTCCAGGCCGGTAAAGCAGACAAACGTCACGTCATGGCCGGCGGCTTCGCACCAGATGGCTACGACCTGAGGCATGATGCTTGCTAGATTGGCATGCATGACGCGAGCGTAGAGGGAGCGGGTGGGAGCTTTGCTGGCGAGGTCGATAATGCAGATTTTGAGTTTGGACAAATAACCTCCAAGTCAAGACCAAGACCTAGGCTGACAGGTCACCGGGGATTCGGCAACTATCAAGATCCGGACGACCGCCGGGAAGCCCTGACGCGTCGTGCGCGGGTTGTGGTCCAGACGGAGGGGGTCCTATCCTGCTGAAACCCCGAACCGGGTCTCCCGGTTCCCGAACCGAAGTCGGCCCGTCCCGTCCCGGGTCACTAACTCCACTGTGGAGTGCGTGTTGAGGGTGCAGGAAGACGATCGACCCCGGACCCGGTCCGGCGTCCTGGGAGGCCCGGTGGAGCTTCCGGCAGAGTGTGCCCGCCTCGGTCTCCAGCCGACAAAAACAGATGCCAGAAGGCGCCTGCCGGACGTGGAACGGGGTATCTCGAACTCCCCCAGGAGAATAAAGCCTCTCAGTACTTGAATCGAGTATCGCTAGCTATTTTGATCGAGCATGGCTAGAATATTCAATGTCAACGTGAGTCGATTGCCCAGGGGCCTTCAGCCGGCACTTCCCCCGAACCCGGCGCCGCGGGGGTTAGAGCCGTGCATTGTGTTGCTGCCAAGAGACTGACCGGTCTTGCCGCCCTCGCCTTCGCCGTGATCCTCCCGTCCCGCGTCGGGGCGGCCTCCTTCCTCGACGCCTACGCTTGGCCCCCTTCGGTGACCCAGGGGGACACGGTCCGGATCTGCGTCAGCACCGATGCCGCCACTGTCTCCATCACCGTCCGGCGGGACGGGGCGTTCCCCATCCCGTACCTGGTCGTCTCCTCGCTCCCGGGCACCCTGCAGCCGGTCCCGGCCGAGGTCTGGACGAACGGCTGCGGCTGGACGCCCACCTACACCCTGGTGGTTCCCGCCACTTGGTCGAGCGGGGTCTACGAGGCCAAGCTCACCGCCCCCGGCATCGCGGTGACCAAGTACGCCATCTTCACCGTCCGGGAGTCCCAGCCCGGGTCCACCGCCTCGATCCTCTTCCAGAATTCCATCAACACCTGGCAGGCCTACAACAACTGGGGCGGCAAGAGCCTCTACGAGCACTCTTCCACCGACGGGGAGCGGGCCGAGATCGTGTCCTTCCAGCGGCCCTACACCAACTGGGACGGCCGGGGGGATTATCCGAAGTATGAGCTGAAGCTGATCCAGTTCCTGGAACAGCAGGGCTACACCCTGGAGTACTGCACGGACATCGATACCCACCGCGATCCCTCCCTGCAGGACCACTACGCCCTCTTCCTGAGCGCCGGTCACGACGAATACTGGTCCAAGGAGATGCGCGACAACATCGAGGCCCGGATCGCCGGGGGGAAGAACGTGGCCTTCTTCGGCGGGAACACTTGCTGGTGGCAGATCCGGTACTCGCCGGCGTTCGATCAGGTCATCTGCTACAAGAGCAAGACCCTGGATCCCCTCTCCGGGGTGGACAACGCGCGCGTCACCGTCAACTGGTTCCAGAGCCCGGTCAACCGCCCCGAGAACACGATGACCGGGGTGAGCTTCCGGCACGGCGGCTACGTGAACGACGGGCCGTGCCTCCCCGCGGCCCAGGGCTACGGGGGCTACACCGCCTGCCGCACGTGGCACTGGGTCTACGCGGGAACCGGCCTAGCCGAGGGCGAGGTGTTCGGCCAGACCACAACCATCGTGGGCTACGAGGTGGACGGGGCCGAGATCACGATGAAGGGCGGGCTGCCGGTGCCGGATTGCCAGGATGGGACCCCGGCCTCGTTCACGGTGCTGGCCATGTCCCCGGCCTGCGAGGGGAGCAGCTCGAGTGAACCGGAAGACGACCGTCACGCCACCATGGGCTGCTATTCGGCGGGGGGGACCGTCTTCCAGGCCGCCACCCTGGAATGGAGCGTGGGGTTGGCGTCCGATCCCGTGGTGGCCCAGATCACCCGGAACGTGGTGGACCGGCTGTTGGTCCTGCCCCGGGTGGGGGTGGATCCGGATCCCGTGTCCGGGGGAGTTCGCCTACGTCTGCGTACCGTGCCCAACCCGGTCTTCGGCCCGGTCCGGATCATGTTCGCCCTGGATCGGGCCGCCCGGGTCCACCTGGCGGTGTTCGATGCCCGCGGAGGCCGGGTTCGCGACTTGGGATGGAGTTCCCTCGGCCCCGGTTCCCAGACCCTGCTCTGGCGGGGCGAGGACGACCGCGGGCGTCCGGCCGCGGCCGGGGTCTACCTGCTGCGTCTGGACACTCCGGAAGGCACGGCCACTGGAACCCTGATGCGGCTCCACTAGTGTCCCGGGCCGCCCACGCCCTCCCGGATCAGCCCACCTCCGCCAGCTTCACCCCCACCTTCCGGCTCTCGCCGTGGTTCTCCACGGTGAGGGTGGCCTCGTGGCCCACGCCGACGGCCTCGAAGGCGTCCATCATGTCCTCCAGGTTCCTGACCGGCTTGCCGTCCACGGCCACGATCACGTCCCCGACCTCGGTCCGGCCCCGGTGATCCATCTGCACGCCCTGGAGCCCCGCCGCCGCGGCCGGGCTTCCCGGCGAGACCCGGACCACCACCACCCCGGCGAAGCGGGCCGAGGTGTAGGGCTGGATGCCGATTCCGGGCTGGATCGTCTTGCCGTAGCGGATGAGCTGGGGCACGATCCGCTTGACCGTGTCCACCGGCACCGCGAACCCGATCCCCGCCGAGGCGCCGCTGGGGCTGTAGATGGCCGCGTTCACCCCGATCAGGTTCCCGCCCGAGTCGAGGAGCGGCCCGCCGGAGTTACCCGGGTTGATGGCGGCGTCGGTCTGGATCACGTCCCGGATCGTCCGGCCCTCTTCAGCCTGCAGCTCCCGGTTGAGCGCGCTCACCACCCCGGTGGTCAGGGTGAGATCCAACCCGAAGGGGTTGCCGATGGCCAGGACCTTCTGGCCCACCACCAGGTTTCGGGACCGACCCACGGTGAGCGGGGTCAGCTTCCCGGCCGGAGCCTGGATCCGCAGCACGGCCAAGTCCTTCTCGGGGGCCACCCCCACCACCTCGGCCTCCCACCCCGACTGGTCGGCCAGGGTGACGATGAACTCCCGCCCACCCTCGATCACGTGGAAGTTGGTCACGATGTGCCCGTTCCGGTCCCAGACGAAGCCGCTACCGGTGCCCTGGGGGACCTTCGTCACGTTCATGGTGAAGAAGTCGCGCCGGTAGGCCACGGTGGTGATGAACACCACCGAGGATGAGGCGTTGCGGAAGACCTCGATGGTGCGGACCTCGTCCTCGGACAGGCCCTTGGGGACCGGGGGCAGGGACGGGGCGGCCGCCGGAGCCGGGGACGGCGGCGCGGCCTGGCCGGCGGTCCCCGCCGGGACCGGGCCGGGGTGCTGGAGAGCCGGTGCGGCCAGGACGCCGAGGGCGAACCCGGCCCCGATCCCCACGATCAGGACGGCAACCACGATCGGTACGCGCGCTTTCATGATGGAACCTCCCTCTCCGGTTGTACGGGGAAGCCCGCCCCCGGAGTCCCGGTCCGGCGGCCGCCGCTCCCCGGGTCAGGGCCGCGGGGGCGGCTCCCTCCCGCCCTCCGGCGGCTGGAGGTCGGGTTCCAGGTAGATGTGCCGGGCGATGGGGGCGACGTCCCGGATCCGGGCCTCGGCGTCGTCGATGATCCGGGCCACCTCCCGGCCGCCCAGGTCCGGGGCCAGCTCGATCTCCGCCGCCACCAGGAGCTGGTCCGGGGCCAGGTGCTCGGTCCGCAGGTTCAGGACCCGGACCACCGCGGGGTCGGCGACCAGGGCCAGGCGAACCACCGCCTCCACCTCGGGGTCTGCGGCCTCGCCGATCAGGAGCCCCCACATCTCGATCATGAGCACGGCGGCGATGACCACCAGGAGCACCCCGATGGCCAGGCTGCCCATGGCGTCGAATCGGGGGTCGCCGCTGGACATCGAGAGGCCGATGCCGGTCAGGGCGAAGGTGATCCCCACCAGGGCCCCGGTGTCCTCCAGGAGGACGACGGTGATCTCGGGGTTCTTGGACTGCCGAATGAAGGTCCACCAAGACCGGCCGCGGCGGACGCGGTTCGCCTCCCGGGCCGCGGTGCGCAGGGAGAAGGACTCCAGTCCCAGGGTCAGGACCAGGATGCCCACCCCCCACAGCGGCTGCTCCAGGGGATGCGGATGCCGGAGCTTCTCGGTTCCCTCGTGGATGGCGAAGAGACCCCCGGCCGAGAACAGGACCAGGGCGACCACGAAGGACCAGAAGTACCGCTGGCGTCCGTAGCCGAAGGGATGCTGGGTGGTGGGGCGGCGGCGCGCCTGGCGGGCCCCGAGCATGAGCAGGCCCTGGTTGGTGGTGTCGGCCAGGGAGTGGAGCGCCTCGGCCAGGAGCGAGGAGGCTCCGGTCACCAGGAAGCCCACGAACTTTCCGGCCGCGACCCCCAGGTTGGCCGCGAAGGCGGCCTTGATGGCTTTTCGACTTCCTTGATCCATGCCGCCTCGCGTCGTGACGGCGTTGACCGTAGCCGAATCGCGCGAGCCCGGCAAGCAGGGCCGGGGGGGTGGTTGTGGGCGGCGGGAGAACCGTCCTATGCTTGATCGTTCGGGGGCCGGTGCCGGCCGGCCGAGGCGCGGCCGGCGGGAAGGGGAGATTGCGTGCAGGGCGTAAACGCCAGCTTGCAAGGACAGACCGCGGTGGTCACCGGAGCCAACTCCGGGATCGGCAAGGCCACCGCACGGGCCCTGGCCGCGGCCGGCGCCTCGGTGGTGGTGAACTACGTCGTCCATCCCGAGGCGGCCGAGCGCGTGGTGGCGGCCATCACCTCCGAAGGGGGCCGGGCCGTGGCCGTCCAGGCCGACGTCGGGGACGAAGCGCAGGTCCATCTCCTCTTCCGGGAAGCGATCCAGCACTTCGGAACCGTGGACATCCTGGTCAACAACGCCGGAATCCAGAAGGACGCCCCGTTCCTGGAGATGACCCTCCAGGCCTGGGACGAGGTCCTGCGGGTCAACCTGACCGGGGCCTTTCTCTGCGCCCGGGAGGCGGCCCGGGAGTTCGTGCGCCGGGGCGTGCGGCCCGAGGTCTCGTGCGCGGCGGGGAAGATCCTGTTCATGAGTTCGGTGCATCAGATCATCCCCTGGGCCGGGCACGTGAACTACGCCACCACCAAGGGCGGCATTCTCCAGCTCATGCGGAGTACGGCCCAGGAGCTGGCCCGCTACCGCATCCGAGTGAACGGGATCGCCCCGGGCGCGATCAAGACCCCGATCAACCGGTCGGCCTGGGACACCCCGGAAGCCGAGGCCGATCTCCTCCGGCTCATTCCCTACGGGAGGGTGGGCGAGCCCGCCGACATCGGGCGAGCCGCGGTCTGGCTGGCCTCGGACGCCTCGGACTACGTCCACGGGGCCACGCTGTTCGTGGACGGGGGCATGACCCTCTACCCCGGCTTCGCCACCGGCCGGGGCTAGGCGCGTGAACCAGCAAAGGGGGAGCCGGTGACCTACCCGCCGATCGAGAACCACGGAGTCATCGGGGACCTGCGGACGATCGCCCTGGTGGGCACGGACGGGGTCATCGACTTCATGTGCTTCCCGCACTTCGACTCCCCGTCCATCTTCGCCTCGCTCCTGGACCAGGAGCGGGGAGGCAGCTTCCGCCTGGCCCCGGTCATGGAGGAGGCCCGATCCCGCCAGATCTACCTCCCGGACAGCAACGTCCTGCTCACCCGGTTCCTGTCCGAGGAAGGGGTGGCCGAGATCTCCGACTTCATGCCCATGGCCGAACTCGGCCACGCCCACGACCTGGTGCGGCGGGCCAAGACGGTGAAGGGGAGGGTACGCTACCGGATGGTCTGCGAGCCCCGCTTCGACTACGGGCGGATCACCCCCACCATCGAGACCCGGGACGGCGAGGTCCTGTTCCGCCCCGGGGAGGACCACGGCCCGGCCGTTCGCCTGCGCACCGCGGTCCCCCTCCGGATCGCCGCCGGCGCCGCGGTGGCGGAGTTCGAACTCGGGGCGGGGGAGAGCGCGGCCTTCGTGCTGGAAGAGGCCCTCGAGGGAGAGGAATCCCCGTCGGTGGCCCCGAACTATGTGGCCGAGTCCTTCAAGGAGACGGTGAACTATTGGCGGAGCTGGATGCGGCAGTCCCGCTACCGGGGCCGGTGGCGCGAGATCGTGAACCGGTCCGCCCTCACGCTGAAGATGCTGACCTTCGAGCCCAAGGGGTCGATCGTGGCCGCCCCCACCTTCGGGCTTCCCGAGTACATCGGGGAGGGCCGGAACTGGGACTACCGATACGTCTGGATCCGCGACGCCGCCTTCACCCTCTACGCGCTGATTCGCCTGGGCTACACCGAGGAGGCGGGCCGGTTCATGGACTGGATCGAGGCCCGCTGCGGCGAGCTGGAACCGGACGGGGCGCTCCAGGTCCTGTACGGGATCGATGGCCGCCACGAGCTTCCGGAGACCGTCCTCTCGCATTTCGAGGGATACCGCGGCTCCTCGCCGGTCCGGGTGGGGAACGAGGCCTACACCCAGCTCCAGCTCGACATCTACGGCGAACTCATGGACGCGGTCTACCTCTACAACAAGTACGGTCGCCCGATCTCCAACGACCTGTGGCAGAACCTGGTCCGGCTCATCGACTGGGTGTGCGCCAACTGGCGCCGGGCCGACGCCGGCATCTGGGAGATCCGGGGCGGGCCCCGGGAGTTCCTGTATTCGCGCCTCATGTGCTGGGTGGCGGTGGACCGCGGAGTGCGCCTGGCCGTGAAGCGCTCCTTCCCCGCCCCCCTGGAGCGGTGGAGCGAGGTCCGGAACGAGATCTACTCCGACATCTTCGACAATTTCTGGAACGCGGACCGCGAGGCGTTCGTGCTGTCCCAGAAGTCCGCCCTGACCGACGCCGCCTGCCTGCTCATGCCCCTGGTGCGGTTCATCAGCCCCACCGATCCGCGCTGGCTCTCCACCCTGCGGGCGGTGGAGGAGGAACTCGTCACCGACTCCCTGGTCTATCGCTACCGGGAGGGCGAGGAGAACCTGGACGGGCTGAAAGGGCGGGAAGGGACCTTCTCCATGTGCACCTTCTGGTACGTCGAGTGCCTGTCCCGGGCCGGGGACCTGGCCAAGGCCCGGTTCTTCTTCGAGAAGATGCTCGGCTACGCCAACCACCTGGGCCTCTATTCGGAAGAGATCGGGCCCCGGGGGGAGCACCTGGGGAACTTCCCCCAGGCCTTCACCCATCTGGGACTCATCAGCGCCGCCTATGACCTGGACCGCCGGCTCTCCGGCACCCTGGTCACGCCGCCCTAGCCCACTTGCTCCACGTCGCTCTTCGTGAACGGTCCGGCCGGCGGCCCCGCCCCGGTAGACGGTCGTGAGCGCCCCGGACTAGAATCGCCGCAGCCAACCGGCGTCCGTCCCTCGTCCACCGTCACCGGGAACGTGCATGGAGCAGCAGCAGCCTCCCTACCGGACCCTGCCCGAGAACCACGAACTCCTGGCCGCCCTCCTGGCCGGCACCGCCTCCGAGACCGGGACCGCGTTCTTCCGGGTCCTGGTCGAGAACGTGACCCGGGCCCTGGGGGTGGCGGGGTCCTGGGTCACCGAGTACCTCCCCGAGCAGAACCGGCTCCGGGCCCTGGCCTTCCGTTGGAAGGACGGGTGGATCGAGGGCTACGAGTACGCGGTTCCGGGGACCCCGTGCGCCCCGGTCATCGACACCTGCGACCTGGTCCACATTCCGGAGCGGGTGGTGGACCTCTTCCCCGACGACCCCGACCTCCCCGGCCTGGACGCGGTGAGCTACATGGGGATCCCCTTTCTGGACGAGGGGGGCGGGATCCTGGGGCACCTGGCCGTCCTCCACACCGAGCCCTTCCCCCGCGACCCCCGGGCCGAGAGCACCTTCCGGATCTTCGCCGCGCGGGCAGCAGCGGAGCTGGGCCGGATGCGGGCCGAGACGGTCATCCGGGAGAAGCAGGAGAAGCTCTCGCGGCTGGTGGATAGCGCCATGGACGCCATCGTGGAGATCGACCCCGGCTTCCGCATCACCCAGTTCAACCCGGCGGCGGAGACGACCTTCGACTGCACCGCGGACCGGGCCCGGGGCCGGGACCTGGCCACCCTGCTGGAGGAGACGAGCGCGGAGAAGCTGCGGCGGGTGGCGGCGGAGCTGCTGGAAGATGGGGGGCCGGCCAGCACATGGATCGCCGGCGGGCTGGTGGCCCGCCTCCGGGGCGGGGACCGGTTTCCCGCCGAGGCCACCCTCTCCCGGTCCGGCACCCCGGTCCGGCCCTTCCTGACCCTGATCCTCCGGAACGTGGACGAGAAGCGCCGGGCGGAGCAGCGCATCCGGGCCCTGGCCGAGGAGGCGGGCTACCTGCGCGACGAGCTGAACGCCCTGCAGGGATCCTCGACCCTCCTGGGCGAGAGCCCCCCCATGCGGCGGGTGCTTCAGGAAGTGGAGGAGGTGGCTCCGGTCACCGCGGCGGTGCTGATCGCCGGGGAGTCGGGAACCGGGAAGGAACTGGTGGCCCGGGCCGTCCACCGGGCCGGCCCCCGCGGGGAGCGGCCGCTCATCACCCTGAACTGCGCCGCCCTTCCCGCCAACCTGGTGGAGAGCGAGCTGTTCGGCCACGAGCGGGGTGCGTTCACCGGCGCCACCCAGCGCCGGGAAGGGCGCTTCACCCTGGCCGACGGTGGGACCCTGTTCCTGGACGAGGTGGCAGAACTCCCGGTGGATCTCCAGGGAAAGCTCCTCCGGGTGCTGCAGGAAGGGGAGTTCGAGCCGGTGGGGAGCTCAGTCACCCGCAAGGTGGACGTGCGGGTGATCTCCGCCACCAACCGGGACCTGGAGGTGGAGGTGCAGGCCGGACGCTTCCGGCAGGATCTCTTCTACCGGTTGAGCGTGTTCCCCATCCTCGTTCCCCCCTTACGGGAGCGCGGGAATGACGTAGTCCTCCTGGCCCGGGTCTTCGTGGAGCGGATCGGCAAGCGCTTGGGGCGGCCGGTGGAGCCGCTCTCCGAGGAGGACGCGTTGCGCCTGCGGGCGTACCCCTGGCCCGGCAACGTGCGCGAACTCCAGAACGTGATCGAGCGGGCCATCATCACCTCCCGGGAGGGGCGGCTGGATCTGGACCGGGCCCTGCCCGGGACCGGAGCCGCGGCCCGGGTCCACCCTGCCCCGAGGGCGGCGTCCGGGGACGATCGCATCCGGAGCGTGGAGGAATTCCGGGAGCTGGAACGGGAGAACCTCCTCCGGGCCCTCGATCGGGCGGGGTGGACGGTTTCCGGGAAGGACGGGGCGGCCGCGCTCCTGGGCATGAAGCCCACCACCCTGGCCTCCCGCATGAAGGCGCTGGGGATCAAACGGCCATCATCGCCCTGATTTCGAATCCCGGGCCGCCTCGCGGTGGCGGCGTACCTTCTCCCGGTTGCCGCACACCTTCATGTCGCACCAGCGGCGGCGGCCGTTCCGGCTCCTGTCCAGGAAGAGCCAGCCGCAGGAGTCGGCGGCGCAGAGCTTGAGACGCTCGAGATCCGGAGAGACCAGGAGTTCGGCCGCGGAGCGAACCATCGGCCAGAGGATCTTCTCGAGGTCGCCCGCGTCTTCCTCCCACCCCAGGCGATAGCCTCTCTCGGTGGGTCGAAGGCCCAGGGCTCCCAGCGGGGCGGCGAGTTCCCGGTTCAGGCGGGCCAGGTCCCCGGGGTCGGGGTGCCGGCCTTCGGCCCGGGTGGTGAGGAGACGCCGGAGGAGCAGGGCCAGCTCCAGGGCCCGCGCCGCCACCTGCTCGGCCTCGGTGGGACGGCGTCCGGCCTCGGTGCGCAGGCGATCCAGCTCCCCCGAGGAGAGGCTCCCGGCGGTCGCCGACCAATCCAGGAGCCGGGTATAGCGATCCTCGGAAGCTGTTTTTTTCAAACTATTTAGCCGATTGACCAGGTCGATGCAGCAAGGTTCGCCGCACTCCATGCCGGCCTCCTCCTCCCCGGGGAATCCCTAACCGGTCAAATTAGCTTGACAGGTTACCGATAACCACTAAAATAACTATAACAGGTTACAAGGGGAGAGGCAAGCCCTCCCGAGGGCGAACACGAGGAGGTCGTCATGACGCAGGCCCAGGCCACGGTATTTCGGCGGCAACTCATCGATCGCAGGGACCGGCTGAACCGGGCGCTCACACAGGTGCCGGAGGCTCCGGACATGATGCGCCTGCTCCAGGACGTCGACGTCGCGCTGGAACGCCTGACCCAGGGGGGGTTCGGAATCTGCGAGATGTGTGGCGATTGGGTGGGGGACACGCTCCTGCGCCAGCATCCCCTGGCCCGCTACTGCCTCTGCGATCTCACCCCGGAGCAACAGACGGCGCTGGAGGAGGATCTCGGCCTGGCCGGCCGGATCCAGACCGGCCTCCTGCCTCCCCAGGGCCTGGCCTACGCCGGGTGGGAGACCCACTACCGGTACCTGGCTCACGGCCCGGTGAGCGGGGACTACATCGACCTGGTTCCCCGGGAGGCCGGGGCCGGTTCCCTGTACTTCATGCTGGGCGACGTCTCCGGCAAGGGCGTGGCCGCGTCCCTCCTCATGGCGAACCTGAACGCCCTGGTCCGGGGGCTCATCGACCGCGAACTCCCCCTGGACGGGCTGGTGGAACAGGCCAATGCCACCTTCTCCCGGAGCACGGATTCCATGCACTACGCCACCCTGGTGGCCGGCCGGACGGCCCCGGGCGGCCGGGTGGAACTCTGCAACGCCGGACACTGGCCCCCGGTCCTGCTCCGGCCGGGATCCGTGACCCCGGTGGGATCCTCCAGCCTGCCGGTGGGGATGTTCGACGGCAGCCCGTTCCGCACCGCCACCGTCGAGGTGGGAACGGGGGAGACCCTGGTGCTCTACACCGACGGTCTGGTGGAGGCGACCGATCCCGCCGGCGAGGAATACGGTCAGGAAAACCTGCTCCGGGTGCTGGGAGCGGGTTCCGGCCTGGACCCGGGCCGGCTGCTACAGAGCGTGCTCGCGGACCTCAGGGAATTCCGGGGCGGGCGGCCCCCGGAAGACGACCTGAGCCTGCTCGCCCTGCGCCGGGCCGCCTGAGCCGGCGGCCCTAGCCCAGCCGGAGCTTGGCCAGCAGTCCCCCGCCGTTCTCCTTGGCGTCGTCCGCCTCGCGATCTTCCAGATCTCCGCCGTCCAGGCCGTGGAGCTGGCAAAGTTCGAAGGTCAGATCCTCGATGCCCCGGGAGATCCGGGCCCGGGGATTCTGCATGACCGCCGGGACCCCGGCGTCGATGGCCGAGATGAGGGAATTGTAGTCGCTGGGGAGCTGCCAGAAGACCCGGCACTTGGCCGTCTCCTCCAGATCCCGCACCGTGACCCGGCTCTTCTTCTGCTCGCGGTTGACCAGGAGCTGGATCTTGTTGTGGCCGTAGCCGAGTTGCTCGAACAGGGTCATGCAGCGGCGGATGTTCCGCACGGTGGGCACGTCGAGGCCGGCGATGACCAGGATGGTGTCGGCCAGGTTCATGACCTCCAGCACCCGGCTGTCGTAGGAGTGCCCGGCGTCCACGATCACGATGTCGAACATGCCCTTCAAGAGGCTCATGACCTCCAGGAGCAGGTCGGGGGAGATCATCTCCGCTTCCACCGGGTCCTCGGGGGTGGTCAGGAAGGCGACCCCCGACTCGTGCTCGGTGAGGAGCCCCTTGAGCCGCGACTCGTCCAGCTGTCCCGGCCCCAGCGCGTCGGCGATGGTGTAGGTGGGGTTCAGGTCCAGCTGCAGTGCCACCTCGCCCATCTGCATGTTGAGGTCGACCAGGGCGGTGCGCTTCCGGGCGTTCATGGCGAAGCTCACCGCGAGGTTGGTGGCGATCGAGGTGACCCCGACGCCGCCCTTGTTGGAGAAGACGGTGATGATCTTGCCGTTCTGCTTCTTGGGGGTCTGGGCCCGCTGGATCATCAGGGCCAGGCGCTTGACCGCCTCTGCCAATTCGCGGGGGTCGATCGGCCGGGCCAGGAACTCCTGGGCCCCGGCCCGCATGCAGCGCAGGATGAGCTGCGGTGAGGAGTCGCGGGCGGTGAGGATGACCCCCATCTCCGGCGCCTCGTTCTTGATCTTGGAGACCGCCTGCAGGGCCTGATCCGGGTTCCCCGCCAGCTCCATGATCAGGATGTGGGGACGGAGGCCGCTGACCAGGCTCAGCCCGGAGCCCATGGCCTCGGTCTCTCCCACCACCCGGACCCCCATCTGGGTGAGGGTGCCCTTGATGCTGCTCCGGGATGCCATCTCCCGGTCCACGACGACGATGTTGATAGGCCCTTGATTCACAGCGTACTCCTTGATCGATTCGACGGCCGGACGGGTGCGCATCCGGAGGAGCCCGGTCCAGATCAGGTTTCGGCACGATCTGCGATTTCATTGAGCGACCGGTACTTACGAGGTGGCCGCCGGGGCCGTTTTGGGGAAATCACCCAGGGAGCGTGCAGGGTGCGGCTCCCGCGCCCGGCGGCACCGCGTGGACTGTCCGCGGCCTATCCGCCTGGAGCGGCATTGGTTAGGCTCCCATACCGTGGTTTCCCAGTCGCGCCCGGCGCCGTCCGGATTCAGGCAGAGTTGGTCCCGCCATCCTCACCGGTGGGTGGGGTGTCTTCTGGTGGCCGTCACCCTGCTCGTCTACGCGCGGTCCCTGGGGGGGGAGTTCCTGCGCGGGGACGACGAGCCCTACGTGACCCGGAACCCGGTGGTCCAGTCCGGCTTGACCCCCGGGGGGGTGGCCTGGGCCTTCCGCCTGCAGGGACACTCCGCCAACTGGCATCCGTTGACCTGGATCTCCCACATGACGGACGTGAGCCTGTTCGGCATGCATCCGGCCGGGCACCACACGACCAACGTCCTCTTCCACGCCGCCTCCACGTTGCTCCTGTTCCTGGTACTGGCCCGGGCCACCGGACGGCTCTGGCCCCCCGCCCTGGTGGCCGCGCTCTTCGCTCTCCATCCGCTGCACGTGGAATCGGTGGCCTGGATCGCCGAGCGGAAGGACGTACTCTCGACCTGCTTCTGGATGCTCACCCTGGGGGCCTACGTCCGGTACGTGGAACGTCCCGGGGCGTGGCGCTACGGGGCGGTGGCGGGCTGCCTGGCCCTCGGGCTCATGGCCAAGCCGATGCTGGTGACCCTGCCCTTCGTGCTCCTGCTCCTGGACGTCTGGCCGCTCCGGCGCCGGCAGGACCGCCCGGGTCGCCCCGCGGTGGGATGGGGCCGGCTGGTGGGGGAGAAGGTGCCGCTCTTCCTGCTGGTGGCCCTCTCCTCGGTGGTCACCTTCCTGGTTCAGGAGCACTCCGGCGCGGTGAGCCCGGTCGGCGACCTGCCCGTGTCCGTCCGGATCGGGAATGCGGTGGCCAGCTACGGCGCCTACATCGGGAAGATGCTCCTTCCGGTGAACCTGGCCGCCTACTACCCGCACCCGGGGCTCGGGCTGGACGGGTCGCGGGTGCTGGCCGGATCGCTGGTGCTGGCGGCGGTGACGGCGCTGGTGCTGTGGCAACGCCGCCGCGCATACCTGGCCGTGGGGTGGCTCTGGTACCTGGGAACGCTGGTGCCGGTGATCGGTCTCGTGCAGGTGGGGGACCAGGCCATGGCCGACCGCTACACCTACGTGCCGCTGGTCGGACTGTTCGTGATGATCGCCTGGGGCGGGGCCGATCTCCTGGGCCGTCGGCGATCCGGGCTGGCGGCGGGGCTGGCCGCGGCCGTGCTGCTGCCCCTGGCCGGGGTGACCTGGGCCCAGATCGGGGTCTGGCACGACTCGGCATCCCTCTACTCCCACGCTCTGCGGGTAACCGGGCCGAACCACTTCACCGAGAACAACCTGGCTCAGGCGCTGAACGACCGGGGCCGCACCGCCGAGGCGGCCGAGCACTACGCGGCGGCGGTGGCCCTCAACCCGGGCTGGGCCGAGGGCTACAGCAACCTGGGGAACGCCCTGGTGAAGCTGGGCCGCACCGACGAGGCGATCGAGAAGTTCCGGACCGCCCTGGACCTCAAGCACTCCCAGACCGCAGGCGGGGACGCGAACACGGCGGTCATCGAGTACAGCCTGGCCCTGGCCCTGGTCCAGGCGGGGCGGCGGGACGAGGCCCGGCAGCATCTGCGGGAAGCGGTGCGCCTGGCCCCGGACCTGGCTGTCGCCCGTTTCGCGCTGGGGAAGGAACTCGAGGTGGCCGGGGACCGGGCGGGGGCGATCGAGCAGTACCGGGCCGCGGTGGCGGCGGAACCGGGGATGTTCCCGGCCTGGAACAACTTGGCCGTGGAGCTGTACCGCGACGGCGACTACGTAGGAGCGTGGAAGGCGGTGGACGCCGGGCGGGCGCTGGGCCACGAGCCGGCGGCGGGGTTCCTGAAGGCACTCAGCGCCCGCATGCCGGATCCGGGCGGGTCGCGATGAGGATCAGGAGACGCGGCCGGCCCGGTTTCCCGGGCGCCGGCGGCACCTGAACCCGGCTCCGGCTTGGGCGATTAGGATAACCCGGTACCAATGTACCAATTAAGCGCTTCTTGGCCGGGCTGGATCGGCGGTTCCCGGGCTCCTCGTTGGACCACGGGCTCCATTCGAGTATAGACTACCGTAGCGCTCGAACCTCCCCCCCCATTGGAGGAGCGTGCCATGAAATACACGATCGCCTGCCTTGCGTCTCTGCTTACGGCCGCGGGGTTCGCCTCCACGACCTTCGCGCAGCTCCACCCGAACGACCTCGAGTTCGACCTGACCCCGGTCAACCAATGGGTCCTGCAGGAGTACTACGACGGTGTTCGCGGCGTCGCGGTGGATGCGGATCACAACATCTTCGTGACCGGCGACATCGCCCTCCAGAAATTCACCTTCGACGGAACCCGGCTCTACTTCAAGCTCCACGGCGACGGCTTTCTGTTCCGCCCGGATGGGGTCGCGGTGGATGCAAACGGATCCGTGTACGTGGTCAACACCTACGATCACGGCGTTCACGTGTTCGCCGACGACGGCACTTTCGTGACCGCATGGCACGGAGACGACGGGGGCGATGTCCTGGGATCCCCCTTCGGGATCGCCGCCGGAAGCCCAGGTTTCCTGGCCGTGCGCACGGCCGGGCACGTGGATACCTTCGACTCCGACGGCAACCTGCTCGACGTCTGGGCCTCGGGGGGCGGGAGCGGCGTGGCGGTGGGGGACCATGACGACGTCTACACCGCGGCCAACGGACTCATCTATCGATACGACCGCAAAGGCAACCTCCGCCAGACCATGGGGGTCAGTCCCTACCCCGACGGCCAGTTCTTGGGCGCCTCCGGGTTGGCCGTGGACGGGGACGGATTCGTCTACGTGGGGGATGGATCGAGACTGCTTCGGGTCTTCGATGCGGCCGGCAATTTCCGCGGCTATTTCGGGAACGAAGACCGCATCCAAGGCGTGGCCCTGGACGACCGGGGTTATATCTACCTGGTGGGCGGAAGGACGGTCCGGGTGTTCGGACCGCTGCCCGAACTGCCTCCGCCGCCCCCGCCGCCGCCGGCCGAAATCGCTCCTTCGGTGATGCTGCACCTGTCGGACCCGGTGGCCAGCGACGCCTGCGATCAGGCTCCGGCCGACGTGCACGACATCGTGACCTCCGGGGACGCCTCGTCGGAGGGGATTCCCTACTTCGTTTACCTGCTCATGAGTTCCGGCTCGGAGGCCAAGGGCCTGTCCGGGCTCCAGCTGGGGATCGACTACCACGGCATGGGAAACGGGACGGCCCTGGCCATGAACCACTGGACGTCCTGCTCCGATCTGGAGTTCCCGACCGACGACTGGCCGGCCGCCGGCAGCGGGAACACCCTCACCTGGGTGGCCCCCGAGAACTGCCAGAGGCAGCCGATCGTGGCCGCCGGCTACTTCTACGTGACCGCCTACGCCTCGGCCACCATGTCCATCGAGCCCCATTCGGCCTCGGGTCAGCTCAAGGTCGCCGTCTGCACGGCCACCGAGGTCCTGCCGGATCAGACCCTGGGACTGGACCAGGTGGGATGGGTGTCCATGGGGCGGGGGGCGCTCGGCACCGACACCAACGGCTGCAATCCGGCCATGGAGCCGTGCCTGCGGGGGTCGGTGCCCACCCGGCCGACCACGTGGGGGAAGATCAAGACGCTGTACAAGAACTGAGGGCGCGGCGGTTCAGGGGCGGGGTTTCTGTTTCTCGATCTCCCCGGTCATGGGGACGAAGCGGACCGGAAGCAACTCGGTGATCCTGAGCCCCTCGGGGCGGCGCTCCACCAGGACCAGACGCTGGTCGTGCTCGCCGACCGGGATGATCATGCGCCCGCCCACCGCCAGCTGCTCCAGGAGCGGGTCGGGAATCCGATCCGGGGCCGCGGTCACGAGGATGGCGTCGAAGGGGGCCGCCTCCGGCCAGCCGCGGTAGCCGTCCCCCTCCCGCACCCGCACCCGGTCGTAACCCAGGCGGGCCAGGTCCGCGGCCGCCCGGCGGGCCAGGGCGGGCACGATCTCGATGGTATAGACCTCCCGGGCCAGTTCGGCCAGGACGGCGGCCTGGTAGCCGGAGCCGGTTCCCACCTCCAGCACCCGTTCGTTGCCGGTAAGGCCGAGCCGCTCGGTCATATAGGCGACCACGAAGGGCTGGGAGATGGTCTGGCCCTCGCCGATGGGGAGGGGGGTGTCGCCGTAGGCCAGGGAGCGGTAGGGCTCGGGCACCATCTCGTGGCGGGGGACGCGGGCCATGGCCTCCAGGACGCGGGCGTCGCGGATGCCCCGCGGCCGGAGTTGTTCCTTCACCATGCGTTCCCGGGCGGGCGCATAGGAATCCCCGGCAGGCGGCGCCTCGGGCGCCGCCGTGAGGAGAGCGACAAGAGCCCCCAGGGCGGCGACCGGCCTTCCCATTCGGGACCTCCCCGGACTCCGGCACACCCGGAAACCCGGTTTCCACCGGCGGGCCCGGGCGGCGTCGGACCGGCGGATCCGGTTCCGGACGCCGCGGCGCCGGCGACGCTACACGTGCATCGGCTCGGCGGTGACCCGGCGCGGTTCCAAGCCGCGCTGGGACCGGGCCCTGAAGATCAGGTCGACCGCCTCCTCCGGCGTCCACCGCTCCAGGTTCAGGATCAGGTCGTGCCGGACGGGGTCCGAGGCTTCGATCCGGAACCGGTGGCGGAAGAACTCCGTCCGCTGGCGGTCGATGTGGTCCACTTCCTGCCGGGCCCGGAACGGATCGAGTCCGCTCCGGCGGGCATGGTTCTCGATGCGGTGCTCCAGGGACGCGATCAGGCGTACCCGCAAACCCTGCTGCTGGGGGAGGATGAGGTCCGTGCCCCGCCCCACGAAGATGGAACTGCTCTGGCGGGCCAGGGACAGCACCGTCTCGCAGAGCCGGCAGAAGTAGTCGTTCCGGACGAAACCCCGGTCCAGGACCGAGCGCAGGGACTCCTCCCACCAGTTCAGGTCGCGCTCGTCCATGCTCTCGTAGATGCGCTGGCGGATGATGTCGTCGCCGGCCATGGCATCGAGCAGTTCACGGCCGAACACCGGCCAGCCCAGGCGCTCGCCCAGGGCGGCGGCGATCGGATACACGTCCACGCCGACCATCCGGGAGAGGCAGATGAAATCCTCGACCTCGGCCTGGACCGGCTGGGGGCGCACGGTCATCTTGCGTTGCCTTCGGGTCAACTCCCAGTTGCCGAGTTGCTGGTCGATCAACTTCGCGGTAGTGGGAATGCCGGAGGTGAGTCGTGTCGACATCTTTCGTACCTCCTGTTTCCAGTCTACTCCTGCCCGACGGCCGGCGGGAGGGGGAAGGGAGCCGGGCGCGAGATTTGGCGACCGGAGGGGTCGGGTGAGGGACCGCGGGGACCGGGGTTTTCCTTAAACGGTCCCGGGCGGCCCGCCGATAACCGAAGGGACCCATCTACGCCCAGCCCGAGCAGCGTGACCTTCTTCCCCAGGCGTAGCCACCCAGGTGTCCGCTAGCTAGGGTGCAAGCCTATGCCTTTCTTGAAATACCGGCATTCCCGAAACCCGATTCCGCCATCTCTGGATCTGGGTGCCCAGCCCGTGGAGGGAGGGCCCGCGACCGGTACCGGGTCGGCGCGATTGAACCGGCTGGTTCTGCTGGGCGCGGTGGTCCTGGTGGCCATCGGCTTGACCATAGCCCTGCTTCTGGTGCTGGAGCCCGAGGAAGCCTCCTCCTGGATCCGGACCGGGAACCCCGCCACCCTCCTGGCCCGCCTGATCCTGGTCTGTCTTCTCTTCCTGAGCTATCTCCTGCGCGAGGAGCACCGGGTCCGGAGCCTGCGCTCGCAGTGGCAGCACACCCTGGCCCGTTCGGCGGAGCGGGTCTGCCGATCCCAGGATCACGCGGCGGGAATGGTGTCCCTGGTGCGGCTCCGGGACGAGGTCTCGCCGGAGGCCCTGCTCGGTGCGGTCACCGACATGTGCCGCTACATATTCCCCTGCGACCAGGCGTCGCTCATGCTGCTGGACGCGCGCCGGGAGCATCTGGAGGTACGCTCCGCCTCCGGCCACCCCGACCGCGCCCATGTCCTGAGCATGGGACAGCGGGTCGGCCACGGCATCGCCGGCCGGGTGGCCGAGCGCCGGGAGTCGTTGCTGCTGGGCCCCCACATCGAGCGCAAGAAGTACGCGCGGCTCAAGGACCGCGGATACAGCATCTCGTCGGCCATGGTGGTGCCGGTGCTCCGGAAGAGCGAGCTGATCGGGGTCCTGAACCTGAGCAGCCGCACCCCGGAGACCCTCTACTCCGCCGAGGATCTCCAGCGGCTGGAGGTCTTCGCCCGGACGGTGGGGGAGGTGTGGACCGGCGCCGGGGGAGCGTCCTGACCCGAATCCCCATCGGGATGCTCGTGTTCATGCGGGACGTGACCATCCTGGAGCCGATATCTACCGGTATATCGATCCAGGCCTCAGTACCGGCTCGGGGGTGATGGACCGGATCGTCCCCTTCGCGATACCTTTCCCGGTGGGTATGCGATCATCAGCCGCCCCAGCCAGGTGAGTATGACACGCAAGAAGAGAGATCGCTCGCGCCGCCCGCCACGCGGCAATAGGCACCCCAGCAGGACGGCCGCTTCCTCCCCGGGCGGGAGGCGCGCCTTCCGCATCGTGCTGGCTCTTCTTCCCTTCGTCCTGGTCGGCCTCGTGGAAGGTGGGCTCCGCCTCGCCGGGTTCGGCGGATACCCTCCCGTGATCGAGGACGTCGGCGTGTTCCATGGTCAGCACTGGTACTCCACGAACCGTGCCGGCACCGACACCTTCTTCTCCTCGGGCCAGACCCGCACCGGCGGGATGCGCGTGATTCACTTCGTTACGCCCAAGGCGCCAGGCACGGTGCGGATCGTCCTCCTGGGCGGATCCGCCGTGCAGGGGTTTCCCCAGCCGCTTCCCCTCACCAACGGGGCGTTTCTGCAGGCCTTCCTGCAGCAAATCTGGGGGGACTCAACGAAGGTCCAGGTGCTGAACTTCGGAGCCACCGCGGTCGCGAGCTTTCCGGTCGTGCACTTCCTCGACGAGGTGATCGAGCAGGATCCCGATCTGGTGATCCTGATGAGCGGCAACAACGAGTTCTACGGGGCCTACGGCATGGCCTCCCTGGCGGCCCCGGTGAGGTCACCGGGGGGAATGCGGGCGTTGCGTTGGCTGGGAGGCCTCGGGATCACCCAGGGACTGAACCGGCTTCTCTCCCCGCTTCGGAGCGGAGAATCGTCCACCAGCCGGAGCCTTATGGAGATCATGGGGGTGAAGCAGGAGGTGGGCCCGTCGAGCGGGGCGCGACGCGCGGCCGCCCGGTCGCTCCAGGCCGATCTCACGAGCATGGTCCATCGCTGCAACGAGGCCGGAGTGCCGGTCATCGTGTGTACCGTTCCGACCAACGAGCGCGACATGGCTCCCATCGGGACCGCCGAGGCCCCGGCGGAGGATCTGGCTGCGCTGGCGACGGCTGCCGATCTCGTCGGGAGCGATCCGGCGAGAGCGGAGGGCATGGCCCGGGGCGTGCTCGAGAGGAACGACCGGCTCGCCCTCGCGCACTACACCCTGGCTTGCGCATTGACCCGGCTCGGGCGGGACCAGGAAGCCCACGGGCACTACGTACGGGCCCGTGATCTGGACTCCATGCCGTGGCGCGCCAACACCGCGGCACGCGAGGCCATTGTCGCCGC
>Ga0307424_1000268_pt1 | contig 27202 bp, 24 predicted proteins | sample SalMarWE160320MG_FD_202157 | JGI IMG/M metagenome (GOLD analysis project Ga0307424, IMG submission 202157) | Salt marsh sediment microbial communities from the Plum Island Ecosystem LTER, Massachusetts, United States - WE1603-20 | ecosystem: Environmental > Aquatic > Marine > Intertidal zone >... | reverse complement strand
TAGATGGAAGCAGGAAAGGTAATAGATTTTCAGTCATTGACTGAAAATGTAGGACGGTTCAACCTGAGCAACAAGACCTGCCTGATCCCTGAGATGAACAGGATAGGGTCGCATCTCTTAGCCGCGGTCTTCAGGGGCTTTGGCATTAATGCAAAGATAATGGATACCTACAAGGGGCTTGATCTCGGCAGGGAGTATACTTCGGGGAAGGAGTGTTACCCCTGCCAGATTACCATGGGAGATATCCTCTACTATATGCAGGAGGAAGCGAAACGTTTAGGGGACGATTTTGATCCTGAAGCCTACATCTACTTTATGCCCGAGGCAGACGGACCATGCCGTTTTGGGATGTACAACAAGTACCAGAGGATTGTTCTTGATTCTTTTCCTGACCTGAACAGACTGAAAATCGGCTCCCTTAGTTCGGAGGACGGATATTCCTTAGCCGGTATAATTGAGGACAGCCGGGTGAGGGACCTCAGAAAGGCATCTTATTTCTCTCTACTTATAGGAGACATCTTAGACAGATTGCTCTGGAGGATCAGGCCATATGAAAAGGAACCCGGATTAACCGATGCCTTTATTGAGAGGTCCATGCATCTCATGGCGGAGACCCTGGAGCGATTAGGACCTGCCAAGAATTTTAATAAGATCCTTGATAAATTAGAAGAGATAATAGCGGAAGGGAAGAGGATTATTGATCCCGCGGTGCCCCCCAAGCCACTCATAGGAATTGTCGGCGAGATCTATTTGAGAACGCATGTGCATGCAAACCAGGATGTAATCAGGGTCTTGGAGGGATACGGGGCCGAGGTCGTGAACGCCTCTATTGCCGAGTGGGTGAACTACACGAGTTATGACGGTCTCAGGGCGGCCAAGGCGGGATTTGGACTTGCCTTAAGGCAGTTCCGTTTAGGACTGATGAAGAAATATCTGAAAGATATGATCAGTTTTGGGGGGGATCTTTTTTATCAGGAATTCAGGCAAAAGAAGGTTTACAGCCGGGTCAGCTCTATGATTGATCTGGCAGAAGATCACAGTGTGGGGCATCTTGAAAAGACTTTGATGGAAGAAGACCTTCTCAATTTTGATGTGGGTACTGAGGCCTGCTTGAGTATCCCTGGAATAATAGAGTATGCCCGGGGAGGATACAATGGTGTGGTAAACGTTTATCCCTTTACATGTATGCCGAGCACCATCACCTCAGCTATTGTCGGACCTCTCATGAATGAACTCGGGGTTCCTTACTTAGATACCCCTTACGATTCCAGCACCCAGCCTGGCAGAGAGGCTGCTATCCGGACCTTTATGTACCAGGCGAATCAGCACTTCAAACGGAATGGGAGGAAATAGATTTATATGGCAACAAAAAAAATGCTTATCAATGCGGTTGAGGAGGAAGAGTACAGGATCGCAGTGATCAAGGAAGGATTGTTGGATGGGTTCTACATTGAATCCACCACAGCAGAGCAAAAGACCGGGAATATCTACAAGGCGGTGGTGGAGCGAATAGAACCGAGCCTGCAGGCATGCTTTGTTGATTACGGAAGCGACAAGAACGGCTTTCTTTCTGCCAATGATATTCATCCGGAGTATTATTTAGCCGGGCAGGAACCTTCAAAGGAGGGAGCCATTCCCCCCATAGAAAAGACCTTGAAAAGGGGGCAGGAACTCCTTGTACAGGTAACAAAAGAGATGCCAGGGCACAAAGGCGCCCAGTTGACGACATATTTATCCATTGCCAGCCGGTACTTAGTCCTGATGCCCGGGAGCAAGGGCGGAGTATCAAAGAAGATCGAGGACGAAGATGAGCGGCTCAGGTTGAAAGACATCATGGGGAAGTTCAAGCTCCCGGAAGGTGTGGGATACATTGTCAGAACCGCGGCCCTGAAAAAGAACAAGAATGAACTCTCCAGAGACCTCAACCGTCTCTTGAGGATGTGGAAAAATATCAAGAAAAATGTGAAAGATGCCTCACCGCTTTCCCTGATACATAAGGAGCAGGATGTCTGCTTGAGGACTTTGAGGGATTATTTTAACAGTGAGATCGGTGAAGTGCTCGTGGATGACAAGGAAACCTTTGCCAAAGTAAAGCGATATATGAAGATCATTTCTCCGAGGCATCAGAGGAGGGTCAAACTCTACAAAGAGAAACGGCCCATCTTTGCCCAGTACGAAATAGAAAAACAGATCGATTCTGTTTACCAGAGCAGAGTCCCTTTGAAATCCGGTGGGTCTATTGTGATAAATCCGACAGAGGCGTTGATTGCCATAGACGTAAACTCCGGGCGCGGACGGCTCGGGAAAAATATAGAAACCACGGCGTTTAAGACCAATATCGAGGCCGCCCAAGAGATTGCGAGACAGCTCCGGCTGAGGGATATGGGTGGGCTTGTGGTTATTGATTTTATTGACATGAGAGACAAAAAGCACAACAGGGAAGTGGAGAAAATGGTGCGGGAAGCGACAAAGGATGACCGTGCCAAGATCAGCATATCCAACATCTCCAGGTTCGGGCTTCTCGAGCTTTCGCGCCAAAGGCTGAGCCCTTCAAAGGAGTCAATGACCTATCAAAAATGTAATTTCTGCCAGGGCCGCGGAATTGTGCCCTCCGTAGAAGCTGCATCTCTATCGTTTTTGCGTCAGATCAGAATGGGTGTATCGAGAAAGGGGGTCTCCCATGTCCAAGGATCGCTCTCAATGGAGGTAGCGACCTATATCCTGAACAAGAAGAGGAGGGATCTGGCCGAGTTAGAGTCTCGTTACGGGGTAGGAATCAATCTTCAGGCCGACCCTACCATACCGCCCGGAAACGGCAGTTTAGAGTTCCTCAAGGAAGATCATAACTGAAATCCGATTCACAAGCCCTGAACTGTGACGCCATAAGAGCTAAGTTGTGACGTTCACTTTTTTCAGTAAACCTTCCGCAATCCAGGCGGCGCAAAAACAAGTTAGCGTTTATGGCTCCTGACCCCTGACCTCCGCGAACTGGTACTAATCATGTTCAACAACATCATCTACTTCATTGTAGTTCTCCTAATATTCAACATCAGCTATTCTGACTCTCCACCAGACGATTTTTTATTTTCTACCCTTATCCCGCTTTTTTTGAGCTGGGCGCTTTTTGCCATCTACAGCTCCAGGGTCTTTGCTTCCCTGCTCAAGCGATTCAGGGAGAGAGGCGGGGACGACGGAATCCTGACCGACCAGTACCAGCGGGTAAATGTAAGGCTTTCTGTTTTGGCCATAACCCTGTTCGCCTTGGCAGTATATTTCTTTAACCTGAAACAGTGGCTTAGTCTGATTCCGGGTTTCGGGAGTTTCTCCGTACTGCAAGGGGTCCTCGCCCTCGCCCTCTTTTTCTTTTATCTGTGTACGATCTGGTATCTTGGCTATCCCGTTTACAGGGCCATTTTCCGGGTGGCCATCACAAGACGATCGTTCATCCGGTCTAACTTCAGGTTCAATCTTCCCATCCTGTTCCCGTGGTTAGCCCTTTCCCTTGTTTATGACCTCCTTGCCCTGAGTCCATGGGCCGGCCCCAACTCCTTCCTGAACAGCCTATACGGGCAGATCCTCTTTTTCGCTATTTTTATCACCCTGTTAATGGTCGTTATGCCCAAATTTATCCAGTACTGGTGGGGCTGTAGGCCGCTTGTGTCATCAGAAAAGGGACAGCAATTAGATCTTTTCCTCAAGGAGATGAAATTCAAGTACCGCACTCTCCTTACATGGCCGATTTTCGAAGGACGGATGCTGACGGCAGGCATCATGGGGATTGTCTCCCGTTACAGATATATCCTTGTTACCGATTCCCTTTTGGAAACCCTCTCTTTGGACGAACTCAAGGCGGTGCTTGCCCATGAAATAGGGCACGCCAAGTACCGTCACCTCCTCTTCTATATCCTCTTTTTTGTCGGCTTCATGGTCCTCTCCTTCGGGCTGAGCGATCTATTTGTTTCCCTGGCTTTCCTGCAACCTAACATTATCGACCTGATTTCGGGCAATGACTCCCGTTCCATAAGTCTTTTGTACCTGATTATGTCTGTTCCGATGCTGGTAACCCTGTTGGTATACTTCAGGTATATCATGGGCTTTTTCATGCGCAACTTTGAACGTCAGGCAGATCTTTACTCTGCTGTAGCCATGGGAACCCCAATGCTTACGATCAGCTCTTTAGAAAAGATTGCCTTCCTTAGCGGGAAGAGCAGGGAGATCCCTAACTGGCACCATTTCAGCATCAAGCAAAGGGTCGATTATCTCTTAAGGGCGTACCGGGAACCGGGAGTGATACAGAGACATAATCGCTTTGTTTTGAAATCATTTCTGGTCTATCTCGTCTGTATCTGCTCATTGGGCTATCTCCTGAATTTTGGTCCTGTGAAGAAACACATGAGGTACATGATAATAGAAAGGGCGCTTAACCAGGAGATCCTGAAAGAGCCAAATAACCTTGATCTGTACCAGCACCTGGCAATGATTTACCAGCGGATGGGGAAAGATCGGGAGACAATCGATACCTATGAACGCATTATCGGTCTGGACCCCAGGCGGGCCGTTGTGCTGAATAACCTGGCCTGGGTCCTGGTTACGACTCCCGATGAAAGGTTGAGGGACCCTGACCGGGCGGTTTATCTTGCCAGGAGGGCGGTGGCATTGGATAGGTCACCGGGGTTTCTCGATACATTGGCAGAGGCCTGCTTTGCAAAGGGGCTTGTAGATGAGGCGATCAAGACCATTCAGGAGGCAATCGCCACCGCAACCGAGAACAGGGGCTACTACGAGAAACAGTTGAAGAAATTCTTAGGGTCCGGAAACTAAAATGAGGCACTTTTGCCGAAATTTTACAAAATATTTTCGCAGTTGTGATCGTATTTGTCAAAATGTTCTGCCGGCCTGGGAAAAGCGCATAATGACGGCTAAGGGATCAAGAGCATCTCCACCAGTTCCGCAAAGCCATAACCAGCCGGCTTACTTGTTATCCACGCAGGTTTCGAAGAGAGTCTGTCTTTGAATTGGGAAATGTTTGCTACACCTACCGCATTGGGGAAATAATCAAACATTGGCGCATCATTGGGGGAATCACCGCAGAATATAACCATCTCTTTGATAGCCTCCAGATCCATTTCGAAAATTTCACGGAACATAACTCGGGTCATACTCAATTTATTATAATTTCCAAACCAGGCATTCACGTGAATCGAGCTAATTTTGGCATTTGCTCCAGCTTCCCTTAAAATCGCTGCTATTTTCTCCACTTCAGCCATTGGCAAAGCAGGGACATCTTCACAGAAATCTATTGCAAGGTCTGCTTCCCGGTATGCCTGATCAGAAGCGACCAACGCGCCCGGAACTTCTTTTAATATCCGATCCCGAAGTTTGTCCAACCGGATACGATCTTGCAGGCGCTTTTGTGCGGATTGCCAATATCGGCGAACCATTTTGCGCTTTTTACGCTGATAATGGAAATAAAATGCGCCATTCTCCCCGACGATGCCGTCTACGGGCCACATGCGTGCGATATGATCACACCACCCGGCTGGACGACCTGTGATGGGTACGACTTTTATTTCGGTATTGTGAAGCCTCTCAAGCGCATCATAGGCAATGGCGGGTAATTGTCCATCAATTGTAAGCGTATCGTCGATATCAGTTAAGACATACTTGATTTGTGCCAGATTTTTGTTTGGAAATTCTTTTAGCGGGCGCATTTTCGATTCATTATGTACACACATTTAGGTGTTCATCGTAGTATGAAATTATTTTTCTGGATCTACCAACCCCTTCACAAACCAGCGTTGCATTAAAAGTACGACTAAAACAGGCGGCAGCATGACAATCAATGTGCCTGCAAGTGCGACATTCCAGTATGGGAGGTCATCAGCCGCCGGTATCAGATTCTGAAGCCCGATAACCGCGGTCAACATTTTGGGATTGGTGGTGATGAGCAAGGGCCACAGATACTGGTTCCAGCCATATACGAACTCTATGACAATCAGGGCCGCAATATTGGTCTTGGAAAGGGGGAACAGAATTTTCCTGAAAAAAACCATTGGGCTGGCCCCGTCCATTTTGGCCGCTTCACAGAGTTCTTCGGGAATGGTCAGAAAAAACTGACGAAAAAGAAAGGTGCAGGTTGCCGATGCCACCAGAGGCAGTATTAATCCAGGGTAACTGTCTAAGAGACCCCATTCCAGCGTAACCTCGATCTCATGCCCGGCAAACCAGCTAACCAGACCATTGAGGTGAAGCAGATCCCATATTGACTGAAGCGGGCCGAGTAAATTGGCGGCCATCTCATAGGTTGGAAGGATTCTTACCTCTACGGGGAGCATCAATGTACAGAACACGGTTATAAATGCCACTGTTCGAAGACGGTAATCAAAATACACGATAGAAAATGCACCGAGCATGGATACCACGATTTTGCCAAAAGTGATTCCGGCGGCCATGATGAAAGAGTTGACCAGGTTGGTTCCCAGATTCCCCTTTTCCCAGGCGGTCTGGATGTTCACCCAGAATTGATCCCCCGGTATCAGGGGCATTGGAACTTTGGACACCGCTTCTATGGGGAGGGTGGCGGCAATAATGGAGTATATTATGGGAAACCCCACAACAACAATTCCCAGCATTAGAAGTATATAGGTTAATGTATCTAAAATAGGTGTTTTCTCAACCATTATTGCCTATCCCGCGTATTGAACCTTTCTCTCCACATATTTAAATTGCAAAACAGTTATGACGATGATCAGGGTCATCAACACGATGGACTGGGCTGCCGAAGAACCAAGGTCCAGACCGATAAATCCATCCTGGTATACCTTGTAAACCAAAATATTGGTCGCACCTCCCGGTCCTCCCTGAGTCATCATATGAATCACCCCAAAGGTCTCAAAAAAAGAATAGATAATATTCATGACCGTAACAAAAAAGAGTGTTGGTGAGAGCAGGGGAAGGGTGATTTTCCAGAACCTTCTAAATGGACTTGCGCCATCCATGGCAGCGGCTTCGATCAGGGACCCGGGGATTGCCTGCATCCCGGCAATAAAAAAGACAAAATTATAGCTGATCTGTTTCCAGGAGCTGGCCATAATAACCATAAATAAGGCATCTTTTCCGTCCAGTACCGGATTCCAGTCAAGCCCGAGCCATCGTTTAATGGCAATGGCGACCACACCGTAAGACGGGTGCAGCAGAAAAAGCCATAGAATACCGGAGATGGCCGGTGCAACCGCATAGGGCCAGACCAGCATTGTACGAACCAATGCCCTTGCTTTTAAGGCACGATTGGCCATGGTGGCGATAAAAAGCCCGATGGAGATAGAAACGGCAGCCACGGATGCGCTGAAAAATAACGTAGTCCCGATGGATTTGAGATAGAGCGGATCGGTAAAAAGCGCGATAAAATTATCCAGCCAGATAAACGTACTGTGCTGCCCAAAAGGGTCACTGCGCATAACGGACTGCACCAGACCCTGCAATGCCGGCCAGTAAAAAAAGGTTGCCGTAACCAGAAATTGGGGCAGTATTAGAAAATATGGAAGGAGTTTAGATGTAAAGAATGATCTTTTTATCATACACGAATGTGTTTTGGATATTCATTATCTCTTGTATATTTTTTCAAACTCACGCAATTTTTTATTACTCCGTTTTACTGCGTTATCAAGACCTTGCTTTGGTGTCTTGGTGCCGTTCCAGACCAGTTCCAATTCCTCATTGATGATATTTCTAATCTGGATAAAATATCCCAGACGAAGACCGCGGGAAATCTTTGTGGGATTCCGGCGGGTCAACTGTTTGATACCGACTTCCTTGAGTGGGTTTTCCTTATAATATCCCTGTTTCTTAAGTGTTTCATAGGCTTTTAACGTGATGGGGAAATAACCCGTTTCCTTATGCCAGTACATTTGCATTTCAGGGCTGGAAAGGTGTTCTAAGAATGCGGCAACCCCTTTATATTCTTTTTTGCTGTGTCCATTGAATACCCACAGGGAGGCACCCCCAATAATGCTGTTCTGGGGTTCTTTCATCCAGGATTCAACCGGGAGTGGTGCAACATCCCAGGTGAAATCTTTCACGGCCTTTTGCAACTTGGCGATGGCACTGATGGAATCGATGTAAACCCCGGCCTTTTGAGCAATAAACTCGGCTTTCGGCCCTTGAAATTTCTGACCTGCATAAACAAAACGTTTGTCGTCAGCCCATTTTTTTAGCCGGGCAACATGATGAGTTACCTTTGGATTATTGATGACCAGTTCACAATCAAGACCTTCGTACCCATTGGCCCTGGTGGCAAAAGGGATATTATGGATGGCGCTGTAGTTTTCAACCTGGGTCCAGGACTGCCATCCGGTTACCATACCGCCGGCCACGCCGGATTTAACCAGTTTGGCGGTTATTTCGCCGAGTTCGTCCCAGGTTATGGGTTTTGTCTTTGAAAGCGGTACGGGGATTCCCGCCTTTTTAAACAGATCCACGTTATAATACATCACCGGTGTGGATGAGTTAAAGGGCATGGACATCAGATTGCCGTCTGCGTTCATGTAGTAGGACAGAACCGGTTGAAGATAACCGGACCAGTCAATATTATATCCTTCATCTTTCATGAGCTTGAACACGGGGTTTATGGCCCCGGAAAGCATCATGGTCTGTGTGCCCACTTCAAAGGCCTGAAGTAAGTGTGGCTGTTTCTTTGCACGATACGCTGCAACACCGGCATTGATCGTTTCGTCATAATTCCCCTTATAGGTACCGACAACCACATAGTCAGACTGTGAATCATTAAATGCCTTGATCATCTTTGCGACAACTTCGCCTCGGGCCCCTTTCATGGCGTGCCACCAGTTAATAGTAATGGGCTCTGCCAAGGCCTGGCCGGCCAAAAATATCAATGCTATGCCAACTACACCAACCATTAAAAATCTACGCATTTTCATGACTATATCCCTCTCTATTTAATAGGGTTAATCTTGCGATGTTAACGGGGTACAAGATTAGGGTCAATTTACAGATGAGTCAAGAATTAAATTCTTAAAAAAACTCTGCGTTGTCAAAAAAAACAAATGCTTATATTTCAAGTACATGGGGCATTGTTTAGGGTGATACGATTAGCGCTACATAAAAAGCCGGGACAAGAGGTCAAAAATTGGAGATTCATAAAGAATTCTTGACTTTATTATACAAAAAATGGTTGTAACCGTTCAAGGGTTCAGAGGTTCGAAGTTCCATGCAAATCTCAACCATTGATACGTTAAGGCTGGACTTTGGTTGCGACTTTGGGCTAAAAAAAAGCAAATTCATGACACAGCAGGCTGATTTCTACACAAAAAGACAACATAGGTCATTATAATGGCAGGCGTAACCTTAAAGAATATTGTAAAAAGATTTGGCAAGACAGAAGTTATTCATGGGGTTAATCTTGATATCAGTGACCGGGAATTTATGGTCCTTGTAGGTCCTTCAGGATGCGGTAAATCCACGGTATTGCGTCTGATTGCCGGTTTAGAGAAAATTACAAAGGGGGATATCCTTATTGATGGCCGTATTGTTAATGATATTGCGCCAAAGGACCGGGGTGCGGCTATGGTATTTCAAAACTATGCATTATATCCGCACATGGACGTATTCGGCAATATGAGCTTCGGGTTAAGGCTGAGTAAGACACCTAAGACAGAAATCCAAAGGCGCGTCAATGAGGTTGCAGATATTCTGGAACTGAGTGACCTTCTCAAACGGAAACCGTACCAATTATCAGGTGGTCAGCGTCAAAGGGTTGCCATGGGAAGAGCCATGGTTCGGAAGCCGTCCATCTTCCTGTTTGATGAGCCACTTTCCAACCTGGACGCCAAGCTGCGCACGCAGATGCGCACGGAAATGAAGCTGCTGCATCAAAAAGTTCAAACCACCATTATTTATGTGACCCATGACCAGGTGGAGGCCATGACGCTGGCCGATCGGATTGTCGTCATGCGTGACGGATACATTGAACAGATCGGTAAACCCATCGAGCTGTTTCAGAAACCTGATAATACCTTTGTGGCCGGATTTATTGGCAGCCCACCCATGAATCTGGTTAAGGCCGGAATCGTTAATTCCGACACCGGGCTGAAGCTGAATTTTCGTGGAACATTACAGATCCCCATACCGGAAAAACCAGATGCCAAAATTCAGGATGGGATGGAGGTTGTCATGGGTCTGCGCACGGAAGATCTGACGGTAGATAAGGGTGACAAGAGATTTCCGGAAGAGTGGAATGTGGATGGCGTTGTTGAAGTCGTCGAACCTCTGGGCGGTGAAACCAATATGCATATAGATCTCCAAGGAACAAAATTCATAGCCAAAAGTGAGGGTAGGAGGATTATTAATGTTGGCGAAAAGATGAAACTGGCCTTGAACCTGGAACATTTGCACATCTTTGACGCTAAAACCTCACTCTCAATCTATTGATCTTCCATCTCACCTTTCAATAATTTGATTTTTCTCTTGACAAAGATTGTTATATCCTATTATGTAGCAAATACAACACGTTTTCGTTTTCCGTGTTGCCATATCAACCTTGCCATCTTATTTGATAACCGTTCACAGGTTCAGGGTTCAACGTTCAAGGTTAAGGACAAGGCCCTCATGAAACGTCCAATTGATTTAATAAACGAACGATACAACTCTCTTCGCAAATCAGAAAAGCGCGTTGCCGGATTCATACAAAATCATGTGGAAGAAGTTGTCTTATTATCCCTTCAAAGTCTGGCTAACAAATGCTCAACCAGCGATGCCACCGTTCTTCGCTTTTGCCGCTCACTCGGCTTTTATGGCTTTTCTGATTTTAAGGCATCATTGGTACCCCAGCTTATTAGAAATGAGCACACTTCCTATCTCGAAGTAGATCCGAATTTGGACTGCAAAGATAAAAAGTCTCAGTTTCTACAAAACTTTCAGCAACAACTAAAATCAACAATGAGAAATTGCGACTATGATCAAGTGGAAGAAGTTGCCACTCGTATTTCGCAGTCAGAAAAAACACTCATTGCCGGTCTGGGAGGTTCAGCCGGTGTGGCACATATATTCAGTGACTCACTCGGCAGTATTGGTGTCTTTAGCACATGTCCACAGGATACGACGATGATGCTGAATTTAGTTTCGATGCATCACGATAATGATGTTTTGGTCTGTATTTCACACTCCGGCGAGACAGAGGAGATCGTTTTCACAGCAAAACAGGCAAGAGAGCAGGGCATGTTCACGGTGGGCATAACGAATTTTTCCCCTTCTCCCTTAGTCGAAAATGTTGAAGTTTCCCTGATTACAGGTATTCCTGATAACTTATTAGGCTCCTATTCATGTCAATCTCGTATTTCACAGCTCGCGATTCTTGAATTGATATTATATGAGGTTTCCGGGAAACTGGCTGAAAAACGCCTGATCGAAACAAATCGGTAACATAGTCTGTGAATTTGAGGACCCAAATGAATCAAGGTATAAAAACTAAAGATAAAAGATATGAATTCTGGCGCTATCGAATATTCTTTATAACGTGGGTCAGTTATTTCGGCTTTTATTTGACCAGAAAAAGCTTTTCAGTTGCCAAAATAGGGATGGCAAAGGACCCGGATATACTCCTTACCAAGATACAAATGAGTCAGATTGAAGCCGCTTATCTGATCGCTTATGCGTTTGGACAATTTGTTTGGGGAATATTCGGAGATAAATTTGGCCCAAGAAAAATTCTACTAACCGGTCTGCTGTGTTCAGTGCTGGTTGCTGTTGTCATGGGTTTATCGTCAACGGTCATTCTTTTTGGGGTGCTCTTTTGTATTCAAGGTCTCTGCCAATCTACAGGTTGGGCGCCTCTTGTAAAAAATATGAGCTACTGGTTCTCACAAGAGGAGCGTGGAACGATCATGGGTTGGTGGGCCACAAATTATGCGATTGGTGGTTTTGTAGCATCTCCATTTGCCGGGTTATGTGCCGATTATTTTACAAACTGGCGCTATGGTTTTTTCGGGCCTGCTACAGCACTTTTTGTAATTTGGGCCCTGGTTCTTGTGCTGCAAGAGGATAAACCCGAGGATGTAGGTTTAGAATCAATAGAAGCGTATCATAAGGTGAAACAGGCTATTTTATCTGACGATAACGGTGCTGTCAAAGAAGGCTCTTTGAAGTCCGCTTTGGTTGTCATTAAAACCCCAATGGTTTTAATCTTGGGTGCATTTTACTTTTTTCTAAAACCGGCACGTTATGCAATCCTGTTTTGGGGCCCACTCTATATAAGCGAAAAACTTGGTACAGGAATGACCAGATCTGCCGTTGTAAGCGTTTGTTTTGAGCTCGGTGGGCCACTGGGTATCCTTTCCGCCGGATATATTTCGGATAGAGTATTTGGGTCGCGGCGTATGCCGATAAGTATCATTTGTCTCATCGGACTTTCAATACTACTCTTTTCATTTAATCATTTAGCGGCATATCAAAATACCCTTTTGGTGGCATGTCTGCTTTTTGCAATTGGTTTTCTTCTTTACGGGCCCGATTCACTTTTGAGTGGTGCGGCCGCTGTTGATTTTGGTACAAAAGAGGGGGCTTCAACTGCCAGTGGTTTTATAAATGGAACGGGCGCAGTAGGGGCAATACTTGGGGGTGCACTTCCTGGTGTTATTGCAACAAGGTGGGGCTGGGAGCCACTTTTTATCATCCTTGGGATTACGACAACCCTGGCAACAATAGTGCTGATCCCCAAGTGGAACGCCTTGCCGAAAACACTGGATGAATAGGTTATGGAGCTTTCATAATGTATGGTTTTATGGGGAAAATACTCGTAATTGATCTTACCATGAAAACTTTTCAGGAAATTTCGAAAGACGAAACTTTCTACAGAAACTATTTAGGGGGCTCCTTTTTATGCGCAAGGCTCTTTGAGGAAAACCTCAACGTTGATGCCGATGCCTTTTCACCGGATAATCCGCTGGTTTTTGCAACCGGACTTTTCGCCGGGGGAAATGTCTGTGGGGCAACCCGTGTGAATATTTTTTCCATATCTCCGGAAACAACGGGAACATATCTAACTCAAGCAGGCGGTGAATTTGGTCCTGAAATCAAAAGAGCAGGGTATGATGCGCTTGTTGTTAAGGGAAAATCAGAGTCTCCTGTTTATCTGAAGATCACGACACTGGGAAATCGCTGTACCATTGAATTTATTGAGGCCGATCATATCTGGGGTATGGAAAGAGTCAAGGCGAATGGTATTCTGAACAATGAGCTTGGCGCCAAATACCGGATGGCATCCATCGGACCTGCCGGCGAAAACCGGGTCGCCTGGGCCAACATCATGTTCGAGAAGGACCATTACGCGGGCAGAGGTGGTCTCGGTGCGGTGATGGGGTCTAAAAATCTCAAGGCGATCTGTGTGAAGGGGGATAAAAAACCTGAATTCAAAGACCGCAAGAGGCTGCTGGAAATTAATAAAAACGGCGCTACCCGATTTAAAGATGTAACACCAGGCGGTTTTATGGGTGTGCTCAAGAATTTGGGTACATTGGGTCTGCTTGCACTCAATCAGGCCGCCGGTAATTTGCCAACCCGGAACTTCAATGAGGCACATGTTGATTCAGCTAAATTTAATGGAGAAATCAGCCACCCGAACATCCAGGAGACTTTTGTCGGAAAAACCGTTCCCTGCCAGGCCTGCTATGTCGGCTGTAAAAAGCAATACAAAAAGGACTCAGCTCATGCGGATAAGACTTCACTTGCAGAGTATGAAAGCATCGCGATGCTTGGGCCGAATATCGGTTTGGAAGAGCTGACTGATGGTCTCAACGCCTGTGAAATGTGCAACCGGCTCGGTCTGGATACCATATCAACCGGTGCGATTATCGCCTGGCTCATGGATTGTTATGATAAGGATATCCTTTCCGCGGATAAATTCGGCTTTTCCATCAAATTCGGCGATGGTAAGAAGGCCTGTGGACTCATCGAAGATATTGCCCTGAGAAGGACCAAAATGGGCAATCTACTTGCTGACGGTGTTTTAAAGGCAATATCTGAACTGGGAAATGGAACCAAGGCCTATTTGCGGGCTTCGAGAGGAATCGGCCTGCCTGCACATATGCCGCGAAAAAAACCGGCTGTGGGCTTTGGTTATCTTCATGGCCCCAATCCCGGCGATCATATGAAGCTTGAGCATGACTGGATCGCCAGCGATGAAGCCGGTTTGCAGAGTCTTGGCCTGGATATTCAATCCGAACCAGATGCCCTCGATAATAATAAAGTCGAAATCGCCCGTATGACTCAAATTTACTATTCAATGGTCGATTGCATGAGTTTGTGCATGTTTGTCTTTGGCCCGGGAAATATCTATTCTTTCGGGGAAATGACCGACATGGTTAACGCAGCAACCGGGTTGAAGTTTACTTTCAAAGATTTAATGAAAATCGGCGAAAAATGTCTTCAGCTTCAACGAAAGCTTTATGTTCAATTTGGTGGAAAGGATGAAGAATTTTTAAGCTATCTGGAAAATGAAATTCCCTTAGGCCCATCAAAAGGTGCCAAAATTAGCGAAAAAGATTTTAACGAAGCACGAAAGCGTTATTATTCCCTTTGGAATTGGTAATCGCTTTAAATCTATGAAGGAGTATCCTTATGCCTACAAAAAGACATACCTATTCGTACCCGACACAAATTGAATACGGCCCCGGAGCCGTCAGCGACCTTGTGACAATCGTACAACAGGCAGGTTATAAAAAAGGAATTCTGGTGACGGATGAAGGGATTGTAAAAGCCGGGAGTCCGCAGAAGATAAGTAACCGCTTCAAGACGGCAGGAATTGAAATTACAACGTTTAGCGCTGTGAAAGCCAACCCTACAGATGATAATGTTTATGATGGTACGAAAGTGTACAAAGAATCAAAATCTGAATTCATTTTGGGTCTTGGCGGTGGTTCACCACTTGACACGGCAAAAACCATCAAGTGTCTTGCCACACATGATGGTCCGCTTGAAAAATATGATGATATGAAGGGTGGCGACAAATATATAAAAAATAATATGCCGCCATTCTATGCAATACCAACTACCGCTGGAACCGGAAGCGAGGTCGGGAGAAGCAGTGTGATAACCATTAAAAGCACGAATAAGAAAACAATTATATTTTCTCCCTTCCTCATGCCGACAATCGCAGTGCTTGATCCGGAGCTTAGCGTATCAATGCCCCGTAAATTAACGGCAGCAACCGGTGTTGATGCGTTTGTGCACAATCTCGAAGCGTATATCATCGACGCTTTTCATCCGTTTGCCGACGGTATTGCAAAAGAGGGGATACTCCGGAGTTTCAAAAATCTGCCTGTAGCCCTTGAGAACGGAACTGATATGAGCGCCAGGGGAGAAATGCTGATGGCTTCGGCAATGGGTGCTACAGCCTTTCAAAAGGGCCTCGGACTCAATCATTCGATCGCACACGCACTGGGAGTCCTCTACGATGCCCACCATGGTCTGGCAAACGCGGCCGTACTGATTGAAGTCATGAAATATAATCTTGACGACAACCATGTGAAAGGGAAGCTGGCCTCACTCGGATCACTGTTAGATACGAATAACAATGCCAATGCCGTGATTGAAACCATAGAAAAATGGCTTCGTTCCGTTGATATGCCAACTGATCTTAAGGATTTTGGTATCAAAGAGAATGAAATCCAACAGATTGAGGACTATTCTCTCGAAGATCCCTGTTGTCCATTAAACCCGAGAAAGGTTGAAAAAGGAGATGTTGTTCAGATTCTGAAAAATTTACTATAAATTTTCCGGTGCTGACCTGCCGATTTAAATTATGATAAGAAAGATTAAGGCTATTACTTTCGATCTCTGGGATACTGTATTTGTTGACGATTCCGATGAACCGAAGCGTAAAGCCTCGGGAAGAGCGACTAAAGCAATTGAACGACGACGACTTGTGCATGAATTTGTAAATAGACATTCCCGTGTATCTCATAAAATCGTAAACGCAGTATATGACACTGCCGATGCAGCCTTTCGCTCAGTCTGGCATGACCAGCATGTGACCTGGACAGTGGCAGAACGATTGTCAATTATATTGAAAGGGCTGGGACAGACCTTACCGGAATCCGAAATGGACGAACTTATCCGGCACCATGAGGAAATGGAGCTCGAGTTTCGTCCAGATTTTGTTGCGGGTGTTCATGACGCAATAAAGAAGCTCCACAAGAATTATAAACTCGGGGTTATATCCGATGCGATTTTCAGCCCGGGCCGGGCACTCCGCACACTATTGGAAGGAGAAGGTCTTTTACAATATTTTGAACTATTCGTCTTTTCCGATGAAATCAGATATTCAAAGCCGGAACCGGTTGTATTCCAAACAGCGTTTAAAGGCTTTGATATAGAACCAGGTGAGCTGGCACACATCGGCGATCGCGAACATAACGATATCGCAGGGCCTCAGTCTCTCGGGGCGAAAGCAATCCTTTGTACTGCCGCAATTGATCGTGACAGCGTAAGCACCCATGCAGAGGCAACTTTTAGCAATTATGAAGATCTGCCAGATATTATCGAAAAATTGAACCAATGAACATTATAGGAGAAGAGACTGATATGACAGATTGTTTGCGATTTCTTATTATAGACGGATATCCGAAACCGAGCAGAGAGCAGTTTAATACAGTTGGGATGGAACTTGCCGGGCAATTGTACGGAAACATGCTTGATCAACACCTTGAAAACGTTAAATACCATATTATGTATGCAAGTGATCCGGGTATAGTGCTGCCCGGTGAAAAAGAGCTCCAGGTTTACGCCGGCGTCCTCTGGCCCGGATGTAATCTTACAATTTATGACACGCACGATGAACTCGTCACCAAAATGCTTGACCTGGCCAAAAGATGCTTTGAAATAGGTATTCCCCAATTCGGGAGCTGTTGGGGCGCACAAATTGCTGTTTATGCAGCAGGCGGAAAAGTTGAACCCAATCCGAAGGGAAAAGAAATGGGAGTCGCGCGAAAAATTCGCCTGACTGAAGAAGGACGGAATCATCCGATGTATGAAGGGAAACCATCAGTATTTGATGGATTTATCAGCCATGATGACCATATTACAGAACTTCCGCCGGGAGCGCAATTGCTGGCGACTAATGATTTCACGCAAGTCCAGGCCGTCTCTGTCGAATATCTTAATGGGACTTTCTGGGCGACTCAATATCACCCGGAATATAATCTGTATGAAATGGCCAGACTTATAATTGCAAGGGAGGAAAAACTCCTAAAACAGGGCTTTTTCAAAACTCATGAAGATATGATACGATTTGCTGACAAGCTGGAAACAATTTACAGGAATCCTGAGCGGAAAGATCTACGCTGGCAGTTAGCAATTGATGAAGATTTGATTTGCGAATCTATCGTACAGTGCGAGTTTGTAAATTGGCTAAGAAAAATGGTGATTTCAGCTTCAGATCAGACTTGAAATTTGAATTCATTTTGCGATATGTACAGAATAATTTTGTTAAATTTTTTCAATAATTTGATTTTCCTCTTGACCTTGACATTTGTTATATCCTATTTTGTAGCAAATACAACATATTGTCAATTTTTGTGTTGCCATGCCAACCTTGCCATGCTTATTTGATTGTTTTTTTTCATAATCACTTGAGAAAGGAGGTGAATCGGGTCCACAGGAGTCTCTTGACAAACGACCAAATCTACTCAATTATTAACCCAAATCAGATACCATTTTGTTTTGTAGTGTAATGATTCTATGAATTGAGACATTGTCTCAGAAACGCGCCGGTTTTTCTCAAAAAGCAACCGGAGGATAAGGAGGAAAGGCATCATGTTGAAAAAACGTAATAGACTTATTGTATTAGGGCTTGCATTATCGCTGGTTTTGTTCATTTTTTCCACAAGCTTCGCCTTCGAAAAGGCGAAATTCGCCGTGATTACCGATACCCATATGGCCCTTTATGGGGAAGATGGGATGAAGATGGGGGCTTCGAGTTGTAAAATTGTCGAAAATACCGTTAAAGCATTGAACAAGATAGATGATCTCGATTTTGTTGTCGTAACAGGGGATTTGCTCCTGGATGGGGAGCCTTGGAACCTGGATCTAATAAAGGCCTATTTGGATGACTTAAGGGTTCCATACTATGTACTATGTGGAAATCACGATTTCGCTCAAGCAAAAACAGCAAAACCTGGAGCGGCCCCATATGTCGCTATAAATAAGGCTGCCGTTATCTGGACGTTTCAAGGTCATGGGTATAGGGGAGCTGATGCCTGGTGGGGCATAGATCCAATGCCCGGGCTACATCTCATCGGTCTTGATTCAAATAGGATCACTAATTGGGGCGGCCATATACCGCAGGCGGAGATGAAATTTTTAGACAAAGAGCTCTCCGCAAATCAGGATAAGGTAAATGTCGTATTCTGCCATCATAATTTTGTACCCTGGTGTAAGGACGATGAATTCGGGGGGAAGTTCGAATGGTTCCAGGTCGATAATGGCGCTGAAGTGAGAAAAATTTTCGAGAAATATGTTCCTTCTGTGCAACTTGTGTTGAGCGGACACCGTCACATCGGTCTCCGTCATAAAGAGGTCAACGACGTAAATTACATTGTCAACCCCCCATCCATCTCATATCCAAACCAATTCACTATCTACACATTGACTCCCAACAGCATTAGCTATGAGACGAAATGGGTTCCTGTGGAAAAGGAGATTATTAAGACTGCCAAAATAAACCTGCTGGGAAAGCCGGGTAACTGGTGGAGGCTATCGGATGCACCTGTCGGGCCTGAAGGTGATAAAGTGATGGAGGCCTTTTTCGAAGGGCCCGGGGATCTACTGAAAAAGGGAACTATCGAACTCAAACCCATTGCTCAGTGAAAATTTTAAATGGTACCAGACCAACATTGAAAGGTCTTGGATCTTGACGGAATATCTCATTATGAATCCTAATTTGAGTCTCAAACCCGGCAAAAAGAAATAAATATAGTTTTTAACTTCAATGGAGATACAAGAAAAGGGGCAAACCTATAAAGATTGGTTAGGTGATGCCCCTTTTTTCATCATTTCAATTATATTTTTTATGGGAAAAAGGCCTTATGGGATTGGATAGGAAATCGGCGGCAGTATTGGTATCAATGGGTACCAATACTTTTTTAGTATTATTAAAGGTTTTGCTGTCAATGCTTTCCGGAAGTTTGGCCTTATTAGCTGACGCCATTCATTCAGGGTCTGATATCTTAGTCGATGCCTTAGTGCTTGTAGGAATTAAGGTCTCCGGGAAAAAAGCAATACCTTCCCCCTTACGGACAAGAATCGAAAACAGCATCGCTATTATTATCTCCATTGTTATCTGGTATTCAGCCTATGCCGTTTTTAGAAAGGCATTGGGGGAAAAAATAATAGAAATAAAGATGCTGCCCATTGCAGTCCTGGGCACATTTATGTCCATTATTACCTCTTATTTCCTTTCCCGCTACAAGATACATGTTGGCCGCGCCACGAACTCCCCGAGTTTGGTCGCTGATGGGGAGCACACCAGAACAGATATGTACTCGTCAATAGTCGTGTTAATCGGATTAACAGGGTATATGATGGGGTTTAGGCTGGATCCTATCGCTGCGATAGCGGTGGGAGTTCTTATTATCAAAGTCGGTCTCGACATGTTCCAGAGTGGTTTAAAGGCGATTTTGACCAAAACCTCACTTCAATTCATTATTTTGAGACTGGAAAGGGTGCATTTTTTAAATAGAATTGAGTTTGCAAAACAGTATGAAAAGATCGCGCTTCACATGCGGATAATTATCTCGGTTACAGCCACCTGCCTTATCCTTATTTACTTCTTGACGGGGCTTTATACAGTGAAACCAGGCGAGGAAGCGGTTGTGCAGAGATTCGGAAGGATTATTAAGCAGGGTGTTATGCCCGGGATTCACTATTGTTTGCCTTTTCCTTTTGAGCAAGCAATAACAATAAATACAAAACGAATAAACAGGGTGGAGATAGGTTTTCGAACTCGGGAGGCCTTTGATGACGAACCCGATGCTTATTTGTGGGAGACTCGCCATATAAAGGGAAGGTACGAGAAACAGTATGATGAAGCTTTGATGTTGACTGGAGACCAGAACATCGTAGATGTGTGGTTAGTCGTCCAGTACAGGATCAGGGATATGGCCGATTATCTGTTAAGGGTTGATGCCCCCCGAATCTTGATGAAAGGGGTTTCCGAGGCAGCAGTCAGATATTTGATAGCAAAGGAAGATATCGACGCACTATTGACCAGGAAGAGGCATTGGATCGAAGAAGAAATAAGAAAAACTTTACAAGGATTTTTGGATATATATGATTTTGGAATAGAGGTTACGAAGGTGGCTATCCCCGTAATACACCCCCCGATTGAAGTAGTGCCGGTCTTCAGATCGATTACCAGTGCCAGTGAAGACAAGGAAAGATATATCAGGGAAGCAGAGTCCTACTTTAACAGGATTGTACCCCTGGCAAGGGCAGATGCGGCCGCGACCCTTGAAAAGGCCAGGGCCTACAGGATTGCAAAGGTCAATAGAGCCAAAGGTGAAGCCGGACGTTTCACAGAACAGTTAGATCAATTCAGGGATTCAACGGACATAAGTATGACCAGAATCTATCTTGAGACCATGGAAAATGTTTTACCCGGAATAAACAAATTCATTCTCACCCCGGGTGCATCAAATGATGTTTTAGATCTAAGACCCTATATCGGAACACAAGGTTCTTTTGAAGGCTTGATGGGAGGAGAAAAAAAATGAAGAAGGGGTTATTTTCACTCATTTTGGCCGGTATAGTTGTTATTTATGTGGCTTACACAATGTTCTTTTCCCTGGACGAAACAAAGATCGGGATTATCCTGCAATTCGGGAAACCGGTAAGGATTATCAATGAGGCAGGTTTATACTGGAAACTGCCAGACCCTATTCAGACAAAGATCTTATTTGATAAAAGGGTTTTAGTCTATGATCCCCCTGCTTCGGAATTCTTGTCCGGTGATAAAAAAAACATAGTAGTTGATATGTACCTGTGCTGGAAGATAATCGAACCTCTAAAGTTCTTGGAGGCCCTAAGGGATAGAAGCGGCGCAGAACTGAGATTGGAAGACATTGTCAGTGCGGAGGCAGGCGCTATTTTCGGCAGCTATCCCCTGACTGCCTTTGTCTCCCATAATGAGGGAGAAATGAAATTGGAAAGGATTATGAAGTCAATATCTGAAAAATGTGACCGGAGCGCCCGGCAACAATACGGGATTGAGGTGATAGATGTAAAGATGAAACGATTAAATTTTCCTGACGAGAACAAGCCCAGCGTCTTTGCTCGCATGTGGGCGGAAAGAGAGAGAATAGCAAAAAAATACAGGTCAGAAGGGCAAGAAAAAGCGGCCAAGATAAGGGCTGAAGCAAACAAGCAGAAGGAAATCATCCTATCGGAGGCTTATGAAGAGGCAGAGAAAATTAAGGGAGAAGGCGATGCAGGTGCGATGCGTATATATGCCGAGGCATTTAGTAAGGACCCTGATTTTTATAAGTTTCTAAGGACGTTGCAATCCTATGAGAAGTTCCTGGATGAAAAGACGACTATAATACTTCCAGGAGATATGGAATTGCTTGAACTATTGGAAAAAAGAGGGACCGGGGCTACTTCCCATGGGGATAAGTAAGAAAAACGCCATACAGGAAGACTTAAGGGGGGTTTTTAAACATTTAAAAAGCCTCTGTAGGTTATGCATAATCGGCACTACCCTGGTGTGGGTGCTCTCTGGCTTTTATATAGTACAATCCGATGAACAGGGGGTGGTGACGAGGTTTGGCAGGATGGTGAAGGGGGCGGTTCCTCCGGGGATACATTACCACCTGCCATGGCCAATGGAAAAGGTGGATAAGCCCAAAATAAGGAAGATAAACAGGATCAGCATCGGTTACATGGATAAAAAGGGTAAGAAAAAGGAAGGCACTGATTCAGCTATAATCCAGAGACTGACCGGTGATATCAATATCATAAACATTAGGATACTGTTACAGTATTCCATAAAGGATACTCCGAATTACCTGTTTAAGACGGAAAGCCCCGATTACTTGGTCAACGTCGCAGCTGAGGCCGCTATTACCGAGATAGTTGGGAAGTTGGCTGTGGATGAGGTTTTAACCATTGGAAAATTGAAGATTCAGAATAAAACACAAAAGATTGTTCAGGAATTCTTAGATAGTTATGGATGCGGGATTCAGATATTGACTGCCAATTTACAAGAGATTCACCCACCCAAGGACGTAATAAAGTCTTTTAAGGATGTTATTAATGCACATGCCGATATGGACAAATTCATAAGCGAAGCACATTCTTCCAAAAACATAATCATCCCTAAAGCCAGGGGTGAAGCTGAGGCCTTGATCAAGTCGGCAGAGGCTTATAGAGAAAACAAGATAAATCAGGCTACGGGGGATTCCAGCAGGTTTGTATCAGTATTAGAGGAGTATCAAAAGGCGCCCCAGGTAAACAGAGATAGACTGTATCTCGAGACCATGGAAAAGATCGGGCCCAAAATAAAAAAGTATATCATATCTCCCCGATTGGATAAGGGTCTAAAGAAGATTTACGGAATTACTGAATAACCTTATGAACTTTTCCCTTCCCGGAGTATAGCTTCACCAATTTGAGCGAAACCCTCTCCCCCCTATTGTCTTGCGACAAAGGTGGACAAATGCTTCATACGGTCGGTAAAATTAGGAACGTACTTCACTCCTACCGAGTTTAGAAAATACCAGAACATGGGTTCGTCGTTTGGGGTGAGACAAATTAATGTGGATCAAGCTGTTTCCGGAGGACCTGACATGGGTAAGACTAAAGTTATAGCCTTTGAGGCGAGGGGGCAACTCCTTCAAAACGCGCAGATTTATCTCGAATCAGTAGAGCTGTTTCTCGAAGAGAGGGGTAAGGCGGTCCCCCTGCTTCTGAAGGCAATGAGGCATGCCGACCGCGAATTGAAGCACGAGATAATGCTTCTTCTCGGCAGTTTTGCCAAGCAGGAAGTGTCATGGCCCTTGTACGAGATAATGGTCGACCCAGATGAATCCAAAGACAGGTTACACCCCTGAGGGCACAGGAAATAAAAGCATTGACTTTCTGGTCAGACCTGGTCAGACTATATATCAGGGGGTGATCGTTATGCTTATAACCAATATTTCAGAGGCTAAGGCCCAGTTGTCGGCACTGGTCGAGAAGGCCATGGCCGGACAAGAGGTGGTCATTGGCAAGGCGGGGAAGCCGGTTGCAAAGCTCGTGCGGTACGAACAAAGCGAGAAACGGCGTCGGCCCGGTGCATTAAGGGGAAAAATCAAGATAGCCGATGATTTTGACGAACTGCCTGCGGACATTGCTAATGCCTTTGGTACGGTGGGTAAATGAACCTCTTGCTTGATACCCATGTCCTTTTGTGGTGGCTCAACGGTCATCCTTCACTTTCAAAAAAGTCACAGGCTGCAATTGCCGACGGAAAGAATCTGGTTTTTGTCAGTGCCGTTGTAGTCTGGGAGATAAGGATCAAGGAGGCGTTGGGAAAACTGGAAATCCCCCGGAATTTTAAGAGGGTGTTGGAAAGTCAGCCGTTTGAAACGCTGGATATCACCGTCGACCACGCGCATGCTGTGAGAGACCTTCCTGACCATCACAGAGACCCATTTGACAGGATGCTCGTGGCCCAGGCGAAAGTGGAAGGCTTTACCCTTGTGACACATGATGTCCGTTTAAAGAAATACAAAGTCTCGCTACTGGAGGCCTGACGCACCATATATTATTTCCCACCTGCCTTTTGAGACCTTTGAAAAACGCCCCATTTCGCTCAAAGTCCGGGATCTTCGACCTGATCTTGAATCCCGCTGACAGCGGGAAGCCTTTTGCAAAGATCTCCATTCGTTTTGGGACAAAAAAGCCATTAAAGGTTTATGTGGAAAGCACCATAATGGATCTTCCCTTTATCTATATCAATGCGGGGAGAAAAGGGCTGCTGGCGCGGATATCCTCGGAAGATCTGGTCAAAGTTTTAAAACCGATATGGGTAAACGTGGCCATATGACGTACAACTTTTTGATTGATGCCCGTCCACAACCCCCCTCGAAAATAGCCCCCTTTGGGGTCACCATTCAAACTACCTCTCTTAAGGAGAGTGGTTGACAAATGAGAGGAAGGCCGAGAAAGGGCATGGGGAGTCTGCCCTATGTCAAGGGCTGACCCCTTTCCCACACGAGAAACAGTTGAAAAGGTTTTTGGGTTCAGGGGATTAAAAAAGAGCAGACCCCTTTACAGTTCTGTAAGCGTTCACAGGTTCCCCGCAGGGCTGGCGGAAAGAAATGTGTAGAGGATAACGAGTATGAAAATCGGTGTAGTTGGTGCCGGTGCCTGGGGCACTGCTTTAGCGAACCTCCTTGTTGAAAAGGACTTTCAAGTCGATCTTTGGGCCTTTGAGGATGAAGTATGCGCAGATATCGTGAAAAATCGTGAGAACAAGTTATTCCTGCCGGGTATCCGTCTTTCAAAAAATCTGAGACCATCAAACGATATCGGGAAAGCGGCTACTGGAAAAGAAATATTGCTCCTTGCAATGCCTTCACATGTCTTCAGATCTGTCTCAGTAAACTTGGTCCATCATCTATCGGAAAAAACAATCATTATAAGTGCCTCAAAGGGAATAGAAAATAAGACACACCTAACTATGACAGGTATTTTGCAACAGCTCCTTCCGCCAAGGCTCCATGATCAACTTGCTGTTGTTTCCGGTCCGAGCTTCGCCGAGGAAGTGGCCAAAAAGATTCCAACCGCCATAACTGCGGCTGCTCGCAGGCTCGATGTGGCGGAACAGGTCCAGGCAGCGTTTGCCACTCCCTATTTTAGAGTATACACCAGCCAGGATATAATCGGAGCACAGATAGGTGGTGCCGTAAAGAATGTTATGGCTATTGCAGCGGGCATTTCAGATGGACTTGGTCTGGGCCTAAACAGCAGGGCAGCGCTTATCACCAGAGGAATTACTGAGATCCAGCGCCTTGGTATCAGACTTGGCGCCAATCCAAAGACATTTATGGGGCTGGCCGGTATAGGGGACCTGGTCCTGACCTGTACGGGTACATTGAGCCGTAACTGGACAGTGGGGAACAGATTGGGGCAGGGTATGAAACTCGATTCCATCATATCGCAGACCCACACAGTTGCTGAAGGAGTCAGGACAACAAAATCGGTCTACAATCTGTCCAAAAAGCTTGGGGTTAAGATGCCCATTGCGGAACAGGTCTATCGTATATTGTACGAAGATCTCGACCCAAAGGAGGCACTTCACACCCTTATGATCAGAGACTTAAAGCACGAATATGATGAAGAAATATAGGTTTCCGGATAATTAATTTCGATTTTTTTATCTTAAAACCTATCTTGGAAATCTGCGGATTAAAGAAGATATTTTTATTGACTTATTCCTTATTTTCAACAATATTACTTACCATTAACCCTTAAACCCCTCTTCCGGAGGTTCTTATGGAGTATCACCTCAAATACTGCCCTACCATCTCCTGACAGGAGCCATTTTTCCTGTTGGGAGAGGAATCCTTGTCACAAGTCCGGAACTTTAAATCGCAAAAACCGTAAACCCAAGAACCCCACTTATTTAGAGAATGCAAAATTGATGCAAAATTGATAAAGGGGTCTGGGAAACGAAAACTTAACGCTTTTTTAATTTTGCTCGACCATAGGTAATGGGAAGTGAAGCCAACTCTGAGCCTAACACATTTTAATGGTTTTTGGGAGAACCCTGTTTCATGAGGAATTTGTATCTTGTGGGATTTTACGGTTTTCCGGATAACTTTCATATGTGATGATAAACGGCTAAAAAAATCCCAAAAATAACAACAATGCTTGTGAAGGCTAATAGTTTTAGGAATTAACCGGAAATCATATAATCACTTGTTCGCTTAACTCATTGCAGTTGGATGTGAGGGGGAAGAGAGGGTCGTCACCATGCCACCTCTAATATTTCATCGATAAGGAGGAAAAATGATGGATACTGAAGTAAAAGTTCAAAATTTCAGGCGATGGGTCTTATGGACCGGAATCTTTAATATTGTAGCTTACTCTCCCCTGGTTTGTCCTTTCACTTTAAAACAATTTTTCAACGTCTCGAATAAGTTAAGTCAGGCTTTTGGATTAGGTGGTACAGCATTCACAATACCGCCGGACATTAACAACCTTCTGATGATCAATATGGTGGGACTTTTCGTCATCTTTTTCGGCATTTGGCTGATCATCGCTTCATTCGATATCGTAAACCGCGTCTGGTTTATTTTCTATGAAGGACTTCTCAGAATCTTGGTGTTTTTCTTTTTTTTGTATTTTGTGATTTTCAACAATGCAGCCGTCGTTTTAATTGTCTTCGGGACGATAGACCTGATCTTTGGTTGCATATATATGTATTACATTTTCTCCATCCAAAATCTAAGAATCAAATGACATCTGCTTTCGGAACGGCGGCATTTGGTTGTTAGGAGGGGAAGAGAGAGGCGTCCCCATGCTCAAACATCTATAAGCGAACAACGCCTGGATCGGACGCGAAAAACATGCGCCGCTCAGGCACACCGTTCGGCGCAGACCAAGACAACAATCTGTGCCTGTCATTTGACACCGATTCTTGGAAACCAAGCCGAAAGGAGGCAGAAAATGTCAACAGCACAAACAGTAAGGGAAGCTGTGGAGCAGGTCGTTGTAGGGACTGCTACGGAGCGTGAGAAGGCCATCGCACTACACGACTACGTTCGTGAAAACGTCAAGTTCGGTTTCAACAAGTACTTTGACGCGGCCCAACCGGATTACACGTTGGCCTGCGGCCAGGGGCACTGCAATCCCAAAAGCTTGCTGATGGTCGCCCTGTTTCGAGCGGCGGGCCTGGAGGGTCATCAACACTTCGTGGTAATTCCGAAGGAGATTCTGAAAGGCGCGATCCCCGCTAGCCGGTATTGTATGATCCCCGCCGAGTTGTCGCACAGTTATGTCGAGGTCAAGGTAGAGGGCACCTGGTGTGCGATTGATAGCTATATCGTTGATACGGCCTTGCTGAGAGCCGCACAAGCCAGATTAGCGAAGGAAGGTCGCTCCCTCGGTTACGGCGTGCGCGCCAACTCGACCAATGTCTGGGACGGTCAAA
>Ga0307424_1000267_pt1 | contig 27311 bp, 27 predicted proteins | sample SalMarWE160320MG_FD_202157 | JGI IMG/M metagenome (GOLD analysis project Ga0307424, IMG submission 202157) | Salt marsh sediment microbial communities from the Plum Island Ecosystem LTER, Massachusetts, United States - WE1603-20 | ecosystem: Environmental > Aquatic > Marine > Intertidal zone >... | reverse complement strand
GCAACAACTCCAAAAACTAGACCACTAATGATCGACGCTCTTTACTCTTATATAACTGAGTTTCCAGAATCAATTAAATCAGAACGATTAGCACTTGAACTGACCGGGCTTGTTTCAAAGAAAAGTGGAAAAGTAGAAGCTGATACAGGCTGTCATGATGATATTGCTTTAGCAACTGCTTTATGTATGTATGTCCGAAAATATGATCCACCAGTATTAATAGACTTTACCAGTACCCCAACAATGGCAGGAGATCTTAAAGATGTGATTAATCTCAATGATCCAGAAACAAGTACTGGTTTTTCAAATAATGAAATTATGAAACATGTTAAAAAGAATTATGATGATTATAGTGGTTTTGTAGATACACTATCTTTTTTTAAGGAGTAACAATGATTGATAAAAAATTACAAGAATTATTTTCAACACCTACTGGTTTAGAATCTGAAATAGATATTGCAGGTACTACATTTTTCTCATCTGATAAACTCAAAAATAATTTTATCTTAGCATTACAAAAATCATCTAAAGCAAAAGTAGTTGCTCCTCAACTAGAAACATTGGTTCATAAAGGAATTATAATTCCGTGTTATAAAAGTAAAAATGTTTTTTCATTTATTAAACATAAATTATCAAAAGATCCAAACAAACATGTTTTAGCATTTTATAGTGTAGATAAAAAGAAAGTTATAGTTCTCATTGATAATTCAACATCAATATTTGGAACATCATCAAACAATACTCTTTCTTCTACTACAATGCATGAATGTATGCATCTAGTAGCAGGAATGAATTTATCAAAATTTATACAAGTTTTTAAACCATATCTACAAGAGTATTATTCATCTTTTTTTGAGGATTATTTTATGCTCACAACAAAACCAAATATGAATGATTTGATAACATTTTTATCTAGATATGAAAAAAATGGCTATAGTTATGCAAATAGAGACTTAGCAAACTATTTTAAATTTATAACTAATAATTTTAAAGATTTAACAAAATTAGATGAAAAAGATTTTCTTACTAGGGCACAGCTTTATATAGTTGCCGCAAAATTATTTATTGTTAACATGCAATCTTTATTTAGAAATGCAGCAAAGTTTTCAATGTTATTTACATCTTTAAATAGAGCGTATCGACAGTCGTTTGGTAAAAAGAATAAATACACCACTCCAATTCAAGAAACTATAACTCTTTCTGAAGTAGCTTGTGTGCTAGCTGAAATGAAACCGCAAGACCCAGTAATTAAAAAACTATTTAATATTATAACGTAAGGGGTAACAAATGAACAAACCAAGACCTATACCAGGAGCTAGAGGAATTTATGGCAGATAAACCAAAAAAACCAGGAAGTATAACACAACCAGCAGATTCTAAAAATGAACGTATTGCTGAAGTCAGTAATGTAAACCGTGTTGTACAAGAGATGCAGGAAAAGACAAAACAAGATATAAAAGAAACGCAGTATGACGTTGAAAATGCTAGAGGCATTGAAGATGTTCAAAATTCAATGGTTAAAGTTTTAAGTTCTCTTAATAGTACTGTTGGTAACATTGGTTATGGATTTGCAAAAGTTGCAGCTAGTACATCAAAAGCAAGTGCTGACGTTTTAAAATCAGTAACTGAAGATATTAAATTGAACAAACAAAATACTGTGGCAACTGCTCTTGCAACAGCGTCACCTATTTTTGGTTATTTTGCAGCAAAGTTTGTTGAAACAGATGTATGGAAAAACGCAAAAGAGAAAATGAAAGCCAATATCTCTGATGCACTTGGTTCAGTAACCTCTAAATTTAGAGAAGGTTTTAGTGGGTTAATAAGTCGAGCACGATTAAAAGGAAGAAAAGAAAGACCTATAAAAAGCATAACTAGCAACAAGGGTATCCCAAAAATGCAACATGGTGGATATGTTAAGAAAGAAGGGCTTGCTCATTTGCATCCAGCTGAAGTAGTTATGCCTATTGAAGAAGTGCTTGGTAGGATTGATAAAAGTATTGGAATAACTGAAGAACTTGCAAAATCAGTTAGACGAACTGAGCTACACTCACTAGCAAGAATGCATACATACGTTGCATCGCAACAAAAGTTTGAAAAAGTTGGTTTGTTTAAAGGTTATCTAAGAGCTATGAAGCAGGTTCATGAACAGTATACTGAACCTTCTGATATTCGTATGTTAAGGGCTTTATTGGCAATTCAAGATGCAATAGGAGCTCAAGTTAGTTCATATCAACAAATTTGGCAAAAGATGCTTATTGAACATCCATTCTTTAGACATGTAGCGTTTGCTTTAAAAGGTCTAGGTAGTGTTTTTGGAGCGCCTTTTAGATTTATTTATAGTATCTTTAAATCTAGAGGTGGTTATAAAGCTCATCTTTCTAAAGCAACTAATCCTCTTGAAGCTATGGTTGAAAATTTAGGAAAAATATATGCTGAAGGTATGTGGAGACTAGATAATATAGCCTTATATACTAAAGCAACTGCTGAGGCAACAAGAGATTTATCAAGTGCTTTTACTGGTAAACAGTATAAAACACTTGAAGGAATTCCGTCCGGAATATGGAGTTTCTTTAGAGGTGGCAGATCTATACTGAATTGGATGACAAAACAATATTTTCTTAACCGAGAAAAGTATGGAAAATCTAAAGCAGGGACAGCTGAAAAATGGACTCGGGAACGAGAATTTTTTGTTACAACAATATTGGATAAATTGTCGACCCGAAGAAGACTTTTAAAAGAAACATATGGTGAAACAGGTTTTTCTAGATTAATTACACCTGGTATGGAACAAGAAGGAATAAAACTTAATGCTATACCAGTATCTGAAATTCATATAGCTAAGTTTGTAAAAAAATCAGAAGAATATATGAATGAATCAAGAAACGATCAACAAAAGCTTCTTGGTTATACTTCAGATATGACAGATGTTATAGAAGCTGAATATACTATTGAAAAGAAAAGGGAGAAAAGGGAGAAACGAAAAAGTCTCTTTGGAATGTTTGGTCTTGTTGGTGGAGGAGGATTAACAGGAATACTTACAACATTACTTCCCGTTATTTTAGGTGGTATTGCAGCTGCTTGGGGTGGAGCAAAAATAGGACAATGGTTAGATAATACATTTGGAATTTCAAAAGGTTTAAATAAAATTTGGAGTACTTTTAATGCTGCTGCTAACAGACTTAATAAAGAACAAGGTCAAAAAACACAACATATGCTAGTTGCTGCTAAAAAAGGTGGCATTAAGGGATATGCTGGAATGCAAGGTTCAAAGATTCAGACTGGTGTTGGAAAATATAATGTTGGTAAAGGTGCTTTCTTATATGAAGTTGAAACTGGTCAACAAGATTTTTTGACTAAACACTTAAATGATTATTTGAAATATACTCCAGATGAAATATCAAGAGTTCGAACTAAATGGATTCAAGAAGGTGGATTTCCATCAAAACATTTTTGGCAGAACCCTATAACATATGGAAAAAAACGAGAAGGAGAATTTTTAAAATATCTTCAAAAAGAAGGTAAAGCACAAACAGCAGTTTCAAGAGCTGCAGCGCTTGGAAAATATGAATTTCAATTACATAATCCACATCTTGTCAGAAAAGCAACTGAACAAGCTAAAAGTACATATACATCTGCAAAGAAAATAGCACATATAGAAGCTCAAAAAGCAATAGTAGAAATTAAAGAATTTGAAAAAGTTATAAAAGATCAAACTAAGAAACTTGGATTATCTAGTAAAGAAATGGGAAAAGAAATATCACACGGAATAACACAAGCAACAACAATTGCTCACTCTTCAATACAAAATATTTCTAGTACTGTTTCAAACGCTGCACAAAAAACTAGAGAAACATTTTCAGAATATGATCGCGCAATAGTTAGAGGTGATTATTTTAACGAGGGATTTTAAAAATGGCAACTAAAAAAACATCTATAGATTTTACAATAGGATTACCACCTGCAAACTTAAGAGGTGATACAAACACTGTTCTTAGAAATTCAATGCCTCTAGTTCGTATATATCCCGGTGTACCAAGTTTTACTAAAGGAATTTCATTATTTACTAGAAGAGATCTATTTTCTTCAGGTGGAAAAAATAGTAAGGAATTGTCTTATACAACACTTTTATCACAGCATGGTTTTACATTACAACAAACTTCAGCAACCAGTAATGGATACCTTGAACTTGCATTTCTAGCTGATAGTTTTCCTACAGATAGTTTTACAAATGAATATGGAGAAAACTTTTTACAATCGTTTACTGATGTTGCTTCAGAAAAATCTGCAGCAATTATGCAGATGATGGGTGCAAGTAGTGCTGGACAAGCATTTGATAAACTCACAAAAGGATTAAAAACAAAAGGTGGAACGATTGGAAAAACTATAGGAACTGCTTTATCTGCGGGAAGAAATGCTGCAGCTGATTTAGTTAAAGCTCTTCCTGGTGGAGGAACTCTTGCTGGAGGAATTAATTTAGTTTCGTCATTAGCAGCTGGTTCAAGACTTGATTTTCCAATGCTTTGGAAATCTAGCGGATTTCAACCGTCTTATACAATGACTATAAGACTTTATAATCCAAACCCTTCAGATGCAGACACAACTCGAAAATATATTATTGGGCCAATAGCTGCATTGATGTTACTTGGAATTCCAATTTCTCATGATGGCGTTACATACAGTTGGCCATTTATACATAAAATTTACTCACCTGGAATTTATAATTTAGATCCCGCATTTATTTCTAATATTACAGTTATAAAAGGTGGCGATCAACAACAAATTTCTTTTAAACAAAAATTGGGAATTGTTGATGTTCGTATAGATTTTGGCAGTTTATTTAATAGTATTTTAGCAGGAAGGAACTCTTCCAATCGTCCAACATTACAAAATTATATTGATGGAATGAGTAATGAAAAAAGTGGAGTTAGAAATTTTAGTACTTATCAACCAACATCAGCACAAGCACAAGAGCATGCAGCAGCGGCACGAATAGCCAATACAACAACTATCACTACTAAAAGACAAGCTCCAACTGCTATAGAAAAAACAGACGAAGAAAAACAAAATCCAGCCGAACGAGTTGCATCATCTGTAAAAGCAATAGCAGATGCAATAGAAGCAAAAATGCCAAGTGCATTTAAAATTTAACAAAGATTGTTTCGTAGAATAGATGTTACATAATAAGCTAGAAAGGTGTTTATAATAAACTGAGTTTGAGATGTATAACTGTCATATAATTTATTCATCTTTAAATTAGTAATAATATCTTTTAAAAGGATGGAAACTTGCGCTTTAAAATACAGTTGAGCTGAGGTTCTTTTTAAACCCATAAGATTTTTAACATATTTATAATATTCATCACCACAAACCATTTGTACAGAAGTTAGATCTTTTATAAATAGTTGTAGGAGTATTTTTATTTTATCGGCGTATCTTCTATTTATTAATTCATTTGCTATTTGCGTAGCAATTGATGTTTTTATTTTACTTACATTTTTTGCATCATTCAAAGCTTTAACATCAACAAGTTTATACATTGTTATTTTTTTTGTAACATTATCAATAACTTGTTGTCCACGTTTCAACACCACGTATTCTGGTTTATACTCTTCTTTATCATCTGTAGGTTCTTGTTGTGTTTTAATTCCAATTTTAGATTTTTTAATGTTATAATAACTTGTCGCAAAACTTTTAACACTTTGAGAAATTCTAGTTCTAGATTCTATCATAAATGCTAAAACTCTATCTTCATCCCATTTTTGTATATCTTTAGTAAAACTTCTTTGTAGAGCTTTAGATAGAAAATATAAACTGTTTGGGATTGTTTTTTCTCTTGAGAATAAATGCGTTTTTGTAAGAGTATCAAGAGCATATCTAAAAGCATCTTCATCACAATATTGAATTTGTTTATGCATCAATCTAGCATATTGAACTATTAAATAATAAACCATAGTAGCTGCATATGAAGAAGTATCTCTGTTTTTTAGAAAAAGATGCATTATAAATACTAGCAATCTTGATGTTGGCTCATTTGCAATTAACCATTTCTCAGCTTTAGTGCCTTTAGTACTTCTCTTTACAAAATCTTTTACATCTTTATCAGATATTTTAAGAATATGCAATAACTCTATATACATCTTTTTTGTCTTTGGATAATAACATGGTTGAGAAAGCTCTGCTAATTCTTTAGATGCTTTAGTTACAATATATCTTCGTAATTGTGGTAAATTTGCATCAATTTTTTTAAGAATCTCTTGCATTATTAAAATGTCCTTATAGAGATAGAATCCTCTGTAAAATATACATATTCAGGACTATACTCAAGTAATTGTGTTTGTGTAAAATTATCAATATCAAAATTAAAGAATATACTAGATTCTGGAGATATAAGCCTACAATGTTCTACTCCATCTACTCCTTGTACAGTTTCAATTATTTCAGATCTATAAATATCAGCATTTATTCCAAATCTTTCTTCAAATGTAGTTACTAATTCTGTTTTAATTGCTTGTGTTAAATCAGATAGAGTACCAGAATATGAATTAGAAACAAAAACATCAATACTAAGGTTTAAAGGAATATCATAACTTGGAATAATCCATCCTGCATCTGAGTAAATATATTTATATCCCTTGTTTGTAACATAAACCATTTGCTCAGTTTTTGGCGAAGTAAATACCCATGTTAACGCTGTTGCATCTGATAAAACTGCTATATCATCATCATGCCCATTCCAAGATCCAGTACCATTTAGAACTATATATCTATCGCCTTGTAAACCAGATGTAGGAGGATCAGATAAAATATCAGTAGCAGCAGTAAGATCAACATCATTTAATTGCATATTATCAAGACTACCAGTTGTATTTGAAAATTTAAAGTTTACAAAATCAGTAAGCATTCTATAATCTTTAAAAGTCATTGTAGTTAACAACTTCTGCAAAACATCGCTTTCAAAATCTCGTTGCACTATACTGTCATAATAACTTTTTCTAACCACAGGAATATCATAAACAATATTTGACGTACCATCAGTTATAACATTTGATAATTCAAAATCATCCAAAGACAATCTAAAAATAAATTGAGATGAGTATTGTGCAAATGTTCCTTTTGTTGGATTTGTTATAGTAAAAAAGTATGTTAGGTTACCCTTTGGAATAACTGAATTATTAGCAAATGTTAGAACAAAAGCAGTACCATCATTAACCATATTATAAGTAGAGCCAGTTTCAGATATTTCCATTGTACAAGTATTGGCTAGAAAATCACTTTCATTTGTAGTATAATGAAGTTCGTATGTTGCAGCATTTCCAGAACGAGTCACTATTAGATTATCAGCAACAAGATCATAATCTACGCCATAACTAGTTACTAAAGTGGGAATTTGTTCAATTTCATATAAAATATATGTATAATTTGCAACTGAATTTAAAGCATCAATTTCCATATCAAAAACTGTATAGTAATCAATTGAATCCTTTGTTATAATAGTTTTTCTTGGAATAGAAGTATCAACAAAAGATTCATAAACATTTTTAGTTGGTACTAGATCACTTCCAAATAGGATAATTGAAAATAGTTCAATTTCATTGACTTTTAAATCTGATCGTTTTAATACTGGAAGCGAATTTTGTCCTATTGGAGAATTATCAATAATAGTATTTGCATGAATAAAATCGTTTTCACTAACTAATCTATTTAAAGCTGTAAGACTTGAAATTGCATTTTGACGAATTTCTTCTAGTGATTCTTCATCTGCACCATTGGTTGCTGGAGATGTATTTGTTATATCATATTGAACTATTTGTGCAACTCCGCCAGATGTTGTATTATAAATTCGGTCACCAGATGTAATTGACCCAGATATAACATTACCATCAGAACCATCTGTTAATTCAAGAGTTACTTTAATTGTAGAACCAGCTTCTGGTTGATAACCGATCAAGCCATTACCAAATTGTAAATTTATACCTGTATCTGTTCGTCTTGAAACATAGCCTTTTGTTGACGTATCCATAAGAAATAAACTTGCAACTTCAGAATATGTAGTATACGCTGTACTTCCTGGTGGACGAATCTGTATATTTTGAGTTGAAATCTGACCGGAGAATGGAACATCAATAGAAACAAACTGATATTGTTGTAAATCTTCAGATACTTGAAATTCTTGAATACTAGATGTAGTTTGCTCAAATGGTAAAACAAATAAGAATTGATCTGATTCAATTGTTACTGGTAGATTATATGTTCTATTTCCTTCTTGAACAGTGACAGTTATTGACGACTGGCTATTTTTTACACTTATGCTTGTATCATAATATGTCGAAAATATTATCCCACTATCTGATGTAACTTCAAACCCATCTGGAATTGTAAAAGTAGTATCTTCGGAAAATGTTTTTGGTATAGTAAACAGAACATTTACTGTAGAAGGAGTTGCATCGCTTGGTGTATAACCCAAAAAAGCAGCGAGATTATATATTGACGATGGTAGTTGTGCTTTTGTTAAAAAGAATTCTCTATATGCAGAAATTTGGTAAAATAATAAGTTACTAGTATTTGTTGCTAAGACCTCAACAATAAATGATAGAAATGATGACTTTGTTAAATCTACATTCTCTAGTTCCATATACTGTTTTAAGAGAGTTGTGATTTGATTTCTTATCTGATCTCTCGATTTATAAACTTGATATGAAGTTGAATTGTCTGCCATTGTTGTCTCCAATTATATAAAGTAATACCCACTAGCTGAATCAAAGAGGTCATCACTTGCTATGCTTTTTAAATCTTCATTTTTTGCTAAGAGCCTTGTTAAAAATTGTGTATCTGCAAGAGTATGTATTTTTTTATCGTAATCAAAGAATGAATACACATCTTCAATTTGGTCTTCCACTTGAGTTATTGTCACACTTTGCTCAACATGAACTTTCATCTTCCAAAAAAGTCTGTCAGCATTTACAGATTTTTCTATACCACCAACATTAAAAACAGGATATACATCATTGGTTGGTCTCAAATATGTTTGTTCTAATTTTATTTTATCGTTAACTAATGGAGTAAATCCATATGTACTTGGGATAACTAATGTCGAATCATTTTCTTTAATATAACCAATATCTTGAGCATCAAATGATGTTGTAATTTCATCAATATAATAAACTGGCAATAGTAAAATTTTATTCCACTTTACTCCAGAATATTCACCAACACGATCATACGATCCACCAAACATTTTTTCATCTTCCCAAACAGTTGTTTGTGTATCAACATGATAAAATGTAGTAAGAAAAGCAACTACATCTTTACTATAAAAATCATATAATAAATTTTGGTATTCATGAATATAATCATACAATCGTTCGTAATGTTGTGTGCTCATAATTATCCTGTAATATTTTGGTCTATTGTAGTTTCATCAAATTTAACTGTTAAACTAGATTCTTCACCTGCATAATCAACCAGCAAATCCACAGTAAATCCCTTACCATTTGAATTTAAAGTAACTGTTATATCTGTAATAGATGCGCGATCATCATAATAAGCAATTCTTTGACGAATTTCTGTTTTTATTCTATCAACAGTTGAATCGTCAGCAGGTTCAAAAATCATTAAATATAAATCACTGCCATATTCTGGATCAAAAATATAACTTCCTCTGGGAGTTAATAGAATATTATTCCATGATGTTATTATAACATCAATATCTTTAACTCTTTTAAACTCACCGCTCGACGTTATTTTTGGAAGATAGTCATGTAGTGAAGTATCAGAGCCTATGACCTGCTTTCTAAATCTGTCTAACAAATTTGCCATTTAACATCTCCTGAATATGCACTCATAACTACTACTTGCCTGTATGTTCTAAAATCATTTTTTGTTTTTCTTCTTCTAACTTAGTTTTCCATTTTAAATAATCATAGAACTTGTTAACCGGCATCAAAGTAACTTCAGAATACCCTTGTTTACTCATCTCCATACATGAATAAATATTTGAAGCAAGATTATCTCGATATTCTGAAACAGTATTAGATTGAGTGCACCATACGAAAAAAGTTTTCCACCAAGTCGATATCTATCTCTTCTCTTTGAGAGCAGTGAATACAACTAGATTCCATCTTTAGAATAATACCATATTTACCAAACTCTTCTCTAAAAACTCTATAAATTGCTCGTTTATCTTTTGCTGGAAGAGACCTATATGCATCCATAATATCTTCTCGGTCTGTATAAACAACTGTATCGCCTTCATTTGGCTGATACTGAAATTTAGTAATTATTAGAGTTTCCATTAAGAGGTCTATGTTTGATTGAGTTAAACCAGTTTTGAAATTTACAGTTTCATCAAACAATGTTGGTTGTTTAAAAAACACTGTAACCTTATCTGAAGATGGTAATTTAATATCAATTACTTTCTTTAAAATATCATTTCCTGGATAGAAACTGATATTGAAAGTATCTGATGCTTGAACTGTAACCGAATATTTTTTTCCGCACGAACCACAAATTACATCATAATTTCTGATCTCTTCATATGTAATATGATATAAGCCATAAAGAAGTGCATCACGATCTTTCAGAGTTGTATTCTTTAAAAAATCGTCAAACGTTTTTATATGCTCTGGTTTCTTGGTCAGAGCTTCATAAATACATTTATTGAGATGCTCACTTATTTTAGAAGTAGATAACAAACTTCCTTTTAATCTTTCTTCTTCTTGGACATTTAGAGATCTAATATTGTATGATAAATTTGTTTGTGGAGTGATTACTTCGTATTCGGGATACTTGAAATCGAATCCTTTAAACATTTTACTTTATCTCCTTTCTTTCACTTTTATTTTTAAAAATTAGGTACCAGAACTAAGAGCACTACTTCCGTATTGCTCAATATCTGATTTAATAGCATAAACTTGGTCAGCTAAACCTTGACATTTGGTTTTCACCCAATCTTCATGCCAAATATAGTCAACGTTGAACTCAATTTCCACATCTAGTCGTCCAACTGTTTCAACGTCACTTGTGAAAAGATCTTGTGGATCTTTTGTTGGAAAAATTCCATCATATGCTGCATAGTATTCAACTGTTTTAGCATCTGGCGCTGTTGTCCAGTAATACATAACTGCTGCATATGTTTTCTTTGAGTAACCATCAAGATTATCTCCATCAACCAAAACAGATGTTCCAGTTCTATAATCTCGAATCATTTTTACCCAACCATGCATGATGTTTAGAATTGGAGTTCCATTAAACTCTAAGAATTTTACTGAAACTGAATTTCCATAGTCAATATTTGCAGGAACTGCCCATTTTAATCCACCAAGCCCTGTAAACTCTACTTTATTAAGAGTTCCACCAGGCGGTGTGACAGATAAACATGCTCCAGCTAATAGGTTCTGAATTGTACCTTGATCTGGTAACAACGCATAACCTGGAAGAGCAGCAGGAATATGAGCCATATAAATAAAATGATAACCAGTAATATACGGATCGGCAACCCCAGCAACTGTACCACCAAAATCTCTAGTTAGTCTATTGTTTGGTACATTAACAAATGAATTTTTTATAGCCATTTTCTTCTTGACCTCCTAAGTACTAAAAAGTACTAGCTTAAAAATCTCTCTTTAATAGTTTTCATTACTTCATCCCAATTACCATCTTTGATATATACTGCTCTATCATCAATATAAAAGTCAGCAACTAATTTTTCAGCAGTTATACGATCATAATAGATGTCATTGTCTGTTAGCCATGTTTCAATATCTTGAATTTGCTTATCTAGATCATAGCCACTTTCTAAAGCATTTTGTTTAGATGCTCTAGATGTAAAAATTACAATTTCAAAACCTTGTGCTTTTAACCAATCAATTGCTTGTTTGGCTCCATCAAAAGGTTTATCATAAATTGTACCATCTAAGTATCCCTTTGAGTATTTGTGTATTGTTCCATCTAAATCAATCATTGCTCTTCTAACAGGCAATGCAGATTCTAGTGGGTATAATGTTCTAATTACTTGACGTTTCTTTTTCTTCTTTTTAACTTGAGGAAAAGAATCTATAGCAAAACTACCTACTGCTTCATCTGCTTGTAGTTTTTCAAGATATTTTTTAAGAGTCATAATTAATTCCACAGGATACTAAGATTTATAATTTGTTCTGAATTTGGAACCATTTCGTTTAAAACTGGAGTGCTATATATATTAATTACTGAAGATAGAAAATCTTATTATTTTTTACAAAGGAGAAAAATATTGATTTGTGAGGAATGTATAGTTAATACTATTTGCACCATATCATGTGAATTACTGGAAGAGTCTCTTAGAGACTACCGCTATACTTCAAGAGAATTTCCAATTATTTTTTCTCGAATAACCAATAACGGAAAATGTATTGTGTTTGATTCTGAACATAAAAAAATTTTTGTTATAATAAAGGCTTAAAAATGATATGTGATAAATGTTTAATTAATTCAATATGCACTGAGATATGTGACCAATTTATTATAGAAATTCATGATGTACCAATGGGAAAAATTATACCAGAAATAATTGGAAAACGTTATAAGCAGGGGCTTATTTCTGAACTGCCTTTAGGATATAAAGTAATAATTGATTATAAAACCAAGATAATAGAAAGTATAGATAAATATTTATTATAAAGGAGAGAAAAATAGTGATTTGCGATAAATGTTTAGTTAATTCAATTTGTACAACAGCTTGTAAAAAGTATATAGATGATGGCGTAATTGGTAGAATATATACCAAAGAAATTTCTAAAAAGTTGAAAAATTATATAGTAACAATACAAAATGATAATGATAGAATTATAGGAGTTATGCAAAAACATGGAGTTATAGGAGTTGTAAAAAAGCATGGTATGCGATAAATGTTTAATTAATTCAATATGTAATACAGCTTGTAAAAAATTTGTTACTAACATAATCGGAAAAAAAGCTAATTTAAAGTATATATTAAGATTACAAAATATAAATGCTGCTATGGAAATTAATTTTAAAACAAAAATTTTTTTACATGTTACACCAGATAGACCAAGTTGGACAATAACATGGGTATACCCACCAAAACTAGTAGAAAATAAATCAGAAAGGAAATTATGAAAGTTTTTTTCACAAAGAAATTTAGAAATTCAGAATATGAAATTTTATTCAATGAAATAAATGGTTTTGAAATTACAAGAGGAATAAATGGCAAACAAGATCCATTCTCATTGGAGCTACCATCACTTCTAGATATAGGTATTATGGGCTCATGTAAAAATAATTGTAAGTTTTGTTATCAAGGCGATTATTCAGAACCTGATATGAAATTAGATGATTTTAAAAGTATTATAGATCAAACAAAGCATCATGTTAATCAAGTAGCTTTAGGAGGCAGAGGAGATCCAAATAAACATAAACACTTTAAAGAAATTGTTGAATATTGTAGAAAGAACAAAGTTGTACCAAACTATACAACTAGTGGGGTTAATCTCACAGATGAAGAAATAGAAATATCTAGAATGTGCGGGGCAGTTGGCGTAAGTGACTATGGAATGGATTTTACATACTCAGCAATAAGCCGATTAACAAATAAAGGAATAAAAGTTTCTATACATATAATTTATACAAGAGATAATCATGATAAAATCATAAAAATATTAAAGGGTGATGATGTATGGAACGGAAAAGTTAATAATAATTACTCTGTTTTATTTCTATTATTTAAACCACAAGGGAGAGGAAAAAATTTAGATTGGCTTCCAACATCAGCTCAGATTCAACAATTTTCTAAGTTAATATTTAGACCAAACACTGATTTTATGGTCGGTATTGATAGTTGTTTAGTAAACAAAGTTCTTACATTTGAACAGCCAAACAGAATTCAAAAAATAAGCATTGATACTTGCGAGAGTAGTCGTTGTTCAGGTTATATAACTCCAGATATGAAAATGATGCCATGCAGTTTTGCAGATAAAGATAAATTTTCTGTAGATATTAATAATGACATTTATTCAATTTGGAATAGTTCAAATGTTTTTAAAAAGTTTAGAAAAACTTTAAGAATAGATCCAAAAAAATGCCCATTATTTTAAGGAGTAATTTTGAGAGAGAAACAAAAAGACAAATTAAGATTTATAATAGCTTGTATAATTTTTGGTATTGCTTTACCATTTTTAAAAGTAATTGAAGTGTGGCAAAGGAAAAAATATGAAAATAAAAATAGGGTTTGTAACTAATTCGTCAAGCACAACATTCATAGTTGCGTTTCCAAAAAAGATAGAAACTATAGATGATTTAGAACCATTTATTGATAAACGTTATAGTGAATATATTTTTAAAGATACTAAAAATACCTTACAAGCAGAAGCAAAAGATTCATTTGAAATTATTAGTAATGAATTTTCTTTAACAATGGATGAGTATGATAATATTACAAAAGAGTTTTGCGAAAGTGAAAATATTACTAAAGAATTAATATATAAACAACATGTCTGGAGGCAAATATTTTGGGCTCATGAATGTATTATGCACAAAAGAATTAAAGATAAAAGAGCAAAAGAATTTTTAGAAAGGATACCTGATGATTCTTACATCTATATCTTCAATTTTGAAGACTATCTCGACGGCATTGAAGCTGAACTCGAGCGGGGAAATATTTTTAAAAAATTGCCGCACATTAGAATCAGCAAACACTAAGATAAGGAAAAGTCTTAATATGAATTTAGATAAATCAGAAAACAACCCAGATCTAATTACTAATATTTCAGAATATTTTTTATTAGAATTTGTAGCAGTACCTCAAAACTTTAATATTGAGTTACATTTATCAATGCATGAACAAATAGGAGCATTTGAATATAAACACATAAATTTAAAACAAGTTAAAAAAGTTGCTTCTGCCATTGCATTCTCACCAGTTGTTTCTTTGTTAAATAATGCACTATTAGATCCAATTACAGGATTATATATAATTTCAGTTCTTGATGAACTGGGATTGGTTCTAAAAACAATTCATAATCCTTTAACAAACCGTGAATGTCGTTTTGATAAAAATTTTATAAATAGATATATACGAAACTATGAACAAGGTAGTAGAACTCATATTCGGGGTCAAAATGCAAATCATATTAATATCGTAATAATAAATGTATGTATGATTTTGCAACAAAACGTTATTGATGAAGCTATACAGATTGCTAATAAAACTGAAGTTGACCAGAACAACCTAGATGGATTAGTAAAAACTTTAAAGGATTTACCTTAATGAAATATAATGACCTTCAAGATGGAATTAACGTAAAGATTGTATCTGCAGAAAAAACTAATTTTATATTTGGTATAACTGAAGAGATGTCAAAAATGGTAGGAAATGTTTATCGAATTAAAGAATTTTATGAGATTCACGGTGAACAAACAGTAATTATTAAAACTTGGAAATGGCATCCAGCTGATCTTACAAGAGTTGATAAAATAAAAAAGAAAAAAATCGAAACCGTTATGTTTGATTCAAACAATTTATTTTCAGAAAGGTAACTTATAACGGAAAAAAGAGTCGCCTAAAAAATAAGCGACTCTTTTTTTGTACAAATTATTCAATAAAGAAGTTCAGTTCAATTTGTTCAACTGTTCTAGTAGGTTGAAGAATTACGTTAACATGAAAACGTTTAGTTTTTCTTTCATAGTCTGTTGCTCCAACATCTATTGAGTAACTATCTAAACCTCTTCTATTCTTAATTACTTCAAGGAATGATACAATTTCTGTTGATACTTGTCCCCAGGTAATAGGATCATTTTGTTCAAAAATAAAATTTTTACAGAATTGACCAATAGCACGTTTGCAATATAAAACCAATCTTACTATATTTAAATCTTGCAGACCACTTGCTTTTGATTGTGATGTTAATTGACCCCAAACAACGTAACCCTGAGCAAACTTAACAATTGGATTCAACTGTTTTAAGTATAGTTGATCTCTCTGACCCAATCTTGGATTAAATCTTAGATCTTTAATTGAGTCAATTGCAGCACGTTGAAAACCGGCTGCTGCATACCAAATCTCTGCTACATTATCATTTCTAGGAATTAAATAAGACATATGGTAGATTGGTGAAAACCAAATATCTTCTCCTGTAAATGGATCGGAAACTTTATTAAACGATTCATATAATGCTACTAAATAAGTATTAAATGTATGATCGTTTGTTCGTGCAGAAAGAGCCAAATTAACAGTTGAGTTATCACCATTATCAAGAATTCCTACACAGTCTCTTCTTGTTTCGCAAAGATTTGCAATTGCAGTTTTAACATCAGTTGGATAACCAGCATCATATACCAAAGTAAAATAAACATTCTCTGGATCAAGAATTGCGTCATCAGTTAAACCAGCATAACCATCTTCAAGAAGAGTTTCAGCTTCAGTTGTATCTAATGAGCCATCAGATTGTCTTAATGTTCCTTCAGATCCTTTTCTCAATGGTTTTGGCTCTGAAGAAGTAAATGCTGAATCAACACTTCCATATGCTTGTCTGATAAAATATGAAATATCTGAATCAGTATCAAATGATGCAGTACTACCATTCCAACCTTGACTTGCTCCTGTTAGATTTTTATCTGCAAATACATGAATTTCATCATTATCAACTCCAGCTGCAGCACCTAACCAACCCCAAATTTCAATTCCTTTTGCATCTTTAGCAATAACAACATAACTTGCATCTCCGGTTTCAGTAGGATTTTCCCAATCAGAAAAATCTTGTTTAGTATCTGAGATATAAGCAGTTCCAGCAGTTAAGTCAACAGTCACTGTTCCAATATTTTTATCATAATTTTTAGCAATCAATTTATATCCATCAGTATACTCGCCACTTGCTAATGTCATTTGTGCTCGAAGAACTGTTGAATATGTTTCTAGAATATTTACAATAAAGATTGAATCTCCAGCTGTATCAACTGCTTGAGGATCTAGAGAAACATCAAACGATTCAATAATTAACTCATTTCCATCTGATTGTTTTTCATAGATATCTAGAACATATACTCCAGTTAAGGTTGGATTTGAATGAACTGTCATTCTTACTCCAAGAGCGTTGTAATAATCTCCACGGCCAATTGGATATAAGAACATAATTGGTTTTGCTGAACCAGCGGCGATTAGATTGGTTTGTATTTCGGTTTTGCTATTTAGACTATCTACATAAGTAATTGAGATGCCAGCAGTAGAATCTCCTAAAGTAGCATCAATTCTCATATTAGAATATGTAGCATCATCTGAAAGCAAACGAATCCAGTATAGAGCTCCAGATTCGCCTAAATGGTTATAAGCAATATAAGGACCTTGACCATAAGCTTTTGTAAAGTCCTGTATATTTGGCTCGCCCCATTCGTTAATAAAATCAGCTCTTGAGCCAACAAGAACTAATTCATTATCTCGGCCTTTCTTTGAAAAACCGCAAAGAAAACCGATTGTTGATGGTACGACCTGAACAAATGTTGACAGGTCTATAATTTTAGTATAAACACCAGGTGATACATTTGACATGGGTTAAACCTCCCTAAATTTTAAATTCTTATTAAATTCTATTAGTGTTTTTTCCTTTATAATTAGTAGTATAATTTCTCTATTAACCCAAATCAATATCCTTTACTTTTTTTTGTTTATAATTTCCTTATACGTATAAATACCATACAAAAATTAAACGTCTGTCTGAATTTTTAATTAATGATGGAAATGTAACTCGAGCAAATAAACTGAAGTTTCCATTATATCCCGCACCGTCACTTTCTGCTGAATATAATCCCGCTTCGCTTAACTGTTGTCCATTAGCATCATTAGTTCCGATTGTTGCTGTAATTTTAATAACTAAATATCTATCATCGTTTAATGAGTCAGATTCAAATGTTACAGAATCAAATTGTTTTTTATAGTAACCAGTATCTGGGTATGTTGCACCATCATATACATGATAGTCTCCGTATGATGAAGTAGTATCGCTCATCATTACTAGTGAAGATAATTCATCATCTGCATTGGTTGGTGGTGTTGGATCAAGAGGATCAGCTGGCTGAACTCCACCATCACCCACTCCAATCCATGAGATAAATTCATCTTTAGTTGGCGTAACTAAAGTATTATCAGTATTGACTATTCTTTGTGCCAACATTTCTCGTCCTAAATAAACAACTAAGTTACTCTTATGAACTAATTTTTTCTTTCCATCTTCTGTAGCTTCAAAAATATGAACTTCGCCCTGAGGTTTTCTATCTAGAGATCTTTTTCCATTAACGGCATCAACTAAACAGTTTTCACCATAATAATCTCTAGCCTCTATGGTTGTATCCTTTATTTTTTTCATAGTCTATAATCCTTCTGCAAGAAGTTAATTTATATTTTGTTCTAGAAATATTCCGTGTTTAGATGTAAAAAAAGGTCACAAAAACAATGAAGCTACATCTGTTCAAAGTTTTGTGACCTTTTGCAATTACCTACATAATTTTTTTTAAATTACTCTAAAAATGTTCCACAATTTGAGCAAAATTTTGCTGATGATTTTGATCTTCGTCCACATGAAGGACATTCGAGTTTAGTTGAAACTGTAACTGGATCTTGAACTACTGTACCAGAATTAGTAATGCCTTTCATTTTAATAACAATAACTTTAGATTGTTCTAATTCACCTACTGAACCATACATAAATTGCTGGTTACATTCAGAACCTTTTACTGTTATTCCTTCATCATCCAATGGTTGTCCAAGAGATTGAACCCCAAGAGATTCTTCTTGAACATTAAAACACCTAGCAGTTGGTTCATCTTTCATTGATGATCCAATAACGTCTCCACTAGAATTAGAAAGAGTATAATCGTTCATACATTTTTTAGTTCCATCGCTACTAATATTACTATTATATGTCCATTGTGGCCACCAATGATATATTGGTGTAAATTCATGATGCTCGTGATGGTGATGGTGATGGTGATGTTCTTCATTTATGATTTGTTTTTTTACTTCTGGAAACGGTTTTTCAAAAGCAAATTCAACTCTAATTAAGCCATCATCTAATTTATCACCTCGATGATCTTGAATCTCTTTTGTTTTATTAATAAACTTAAATTTATTTTTAGCAACGTTTCCACTTAAAAATCCTTCTAATTCTGTACTAGAATTTCCATTAAGAATTAACGAACTGTAGTCAAGAATGTCTTGACCATCAATGTGAATTTTTACTGAGGCACGTCTAGAATCTAAGTTCTTTAAAAGTAGTGAGTATTCACTACCAAACGGAAGGGATACTGTGTCTTCTTTTATTCGTAGGATTTTCCCCCTACATTTTACTTCGACAACGAAATTATCTTTATAAGTCATGATACTTCCTCCTTATAGGCCAATGGGTTAGAAGCCTAAGTTATTTTTTAAACCCATTTGAGTATTATCATGTAGGCAATTCTCATATATATGTTCTAGTTATTTATACAGATTATAAATTTTTACCATAATAAGTTCCATTCCACATAAATGTACCATCAATTATGGTTATTGGAGTAAGATTAAAATAACCAGTTGCTGGCAACCATTCTACAACACCAAATTGATTTACCCAAAAGTTAGGTAATCCTTTTTTATAATCTGGCTTTATGTTACATAAACAACCAAGACAAGCTGCCATATGATACCCACGTCTATCTACTGGAGAAACTTTTGAATATATTTGAGGATTGTGAACGTGAGCATAAACTACGTTACCTTCAAATGATTCTAAAGTTTTTGCAGCGTGATATTTATTCCAGTAGTATCCATGGATAACACTTAATTTTCCAAGTTTATATATTTGATTGAATGGAATAATATTATATCCTCGTTCTGTTAAGTTCAAGTTTCTATCAATATCTATAAGTTGTTCAAGTTCTGGATGTTCTTGAATATACCAGTTAACTCTTTCTTCATGATTTCCAATTAAAAATGTTCTTCTTGTGTCATCTGCTGTAAGAGTTTCATGTACTCTTAAAATATCTCTGTCAAAAGTTTCATAATCATTTACTAACCTTTGCCCTTCTTTTAATAATGGTTTTCTTTTGTTCCATCCAGAAATACAGTCCAATGACATTTGGTCTCCCATATAGACTAGTTCATGTGGTTCATATTCAAAAATAAATTGGTTGACTGATTCCATAACTTTGGGATCAATATGTGGATAGTGTATATCTGGAAGGAGAACTGTTTTTTGGATTTCATATAATTTATCATTCATAGAAGACTTTTTCTCACATCTACTTGCAAAACTTCCAGCATATTTATATACTGTTTTTTCACCACAACCAACAACTTTAGCAATTTGTTTATTGGTTAATAATGTGGTATCAGCAAGCTTTATTATCTCTTCCTTGTATTGTGACATATAAATTATATCCTCCTACTATAAATTTATATTTTGTTCTATATAATATGGAAAACTACTGAGATAAATAGTGGGAATTAATCTAAAAAAAATAGAAATACACTAGGAAGGATATTTAGTTATAGTAAGATTCCACTTCCATTTTCTTGTAGTAAATGATCGTTATTTTCAAGTAACAAGTAGCTTAGTAGAGCTTCTTCAACTGTTATAAATACTAGATCAAAACCATGTGTACAATCGAATGTTCCTTCTTCATCAAAATCTCTAAAACCACCGGATTGCCAATAATCCATACTAAATACTTCTTTTACTTCAAATTCAAGTTTAGGTGAAAACCATAGCAGTGAATAACTTGTTGAATCTGTAGCTCCTGATAATTCAACAGTTATTGAATCTATAGTTTTTGAAGTTATCAAATGTGAATATAATGATGTAGGTGTAGAAGTTGGAACACCGCCACCTCCTCCAGTTGAGTATGCTGGACCATCTGAGGTTCCAGTTAAACCAAGTACAGCTTGTGTTAAAACTCCAAAACTAGTAGAACTACTAGGTGAATTTATTGTAACATATTCAATTCCATCTGATGTTCCTGCAGAACCAAGCCCACCAGCAAACAAACCCCTTTGGTCCGTTCCGTTTGAAGTTGAAGCTAAGATTTCTTTATCAGTTGATAAATTTCCAAAATTACTAGCATTGCCTGTAGTATTTATTGTTACATAATCAATAATATTAGTTCTTATTGGAGCAGTATTAATAACACCACCACCAAAAATAGCTCGTTCATCAGTAGCATTTGATGTAGCTGCTAAATTAGCTCTACTAACAGTAAGATCACCAAAATCATTAGCATTTCCCAATGTATTAATTGTAATATACTCAATTACATTTATGAACGTTACAAAGCTAATAGCACCCCCACCAAAAACTCCTCTTTCATTAGTTCCATTTGATGTTCCACGAAGAGAAGGTTTTGCAACTGTTAAATCACCAAAATTAGAAGCAGCTGATGTTGTACTAATAGTAATATAATCAATAATATTATAAAATGTATATGTACCTGCACCTGAAGCACCTCCACCAAAAACTCCTCTTTCATTAGTTCCATTTGATGTTCCAGCAAAGTTAAATCTTCCTGCTGTAAGCGTTCCAAAAATAGACGCATTACCAGGAGTATTTATAGTTACATAATCTATTGTAGAAATGCTTGAATATCCTCCAGCAAATGTTCCTCGTTCATTATTAGAGTTTGATGCTCCTGATAAATATAGTCTGGCTAGTGTCAAATCTCCAAAATCTGCAGAATTTCCTACTGTTGAAATTGTTACATATTCAATATTATTTATAGCACCACCACTACTACCTCCAGCAAATAATCCTGTATCTCCTGAACTTTCACCACCTCCTCCAGAGACAGCACCAGCATCAGATGTTGCTAATAATCCTGCAAGTGTATCGTCTAGATCTCCAAAATCATTAGCATTACCAGTAGAAGAAATTGTAACATAGTCAATTACATTAGTAGAAGTAGTAAGACCAATAATACCACCACCAACTATTCCTCTATCGTTAGTACCATTTGAAGTTGCTCCAGTTGCACCTTTATCTGCTGATAAATCTCCAAAATTAGAAGCATTTCCAGTAGTGTTAATTGTTATATAATCAATAGTATTAGTCCTTGTTGGTGGTGGATTAATAGTTCCTCCAGCAAAAACTCCTCGCTCGTTTGTTCCATTAGATGTTCCAGAAACATCACCTCTAATTATACTTAGATCTCCAAAATCAGTAGCATTACCTGGTGAACTTATAGTAATATAATCAATAACATTTGTATAACCCGAAATATATCCTCCGGCAAAAACTCCTCGATCATTAGAATTATTTGATGTTGCAGCCAATCCAAATCTTGCAAAAGTTAAATTTCCAAAATCTAAAGCATTTCCTAATGTAGAAATGCCAATATAATCTATAACATCACTAGCGCCTCCGGAAGTTCCACCACCAAAAATTCCTCGATCAATATTAGGGTTTGACAATCCTGAAAATAAATATCTTCCAACTGACAGATTTCCAAATGAAGAAGCATTACCTGGAGTATTTATTGTTATATAATCAATAGTAGCATTAGATGTAGTTCCTCCAGCAAAAACACCTCGCTCATTATTACCATTTGAAGTTGCTGCTCCATAAGTTCTTGGATTAGTTAAATCACCAAAATTAGTAGTATTTCCTATAGTCGAAATAGTTACATATTGGATTGTAGTAACATTAACAGAACTGCCATTTCGTCCACCACCAAAAATACCTCTATCTATTCCTGAGCTTCCTGGAGAATCGCCTCCGTCTCCGCCTCCGCCTTCAGAGATTATAGTTCCAGGAGATTGAACAGATACAAATATTGGATACTGTTTATTACTATAAACTGTAGTAACGGGAATAGTTACTTCTGATACTCCAAGTGGAAGATCATATTTACCATGAGTTCCTTTTGAATCACAAACACTCCACTCAATATTATAGTTATCAGAATCCATAGGTTCAGAGAATCTAACTATAAAATAACCTGGCTTCTTATCAATAATATCAAACAAAAATAGAGAAGGAATAGTATCAACATAGTTTGATAAAGTTAATGCTATTGCATAGTCTGTTGATGTACAATCGCTTGTGAGTAATACTATTGCTGTAGAGTCTCCAGCAGATAAATTATATACTCCAGTAATTCCAGTTGAATCAATAGCCCAATCTGCATAATATCGATCTGATTCAATTTTTCCTGATAGAAGAACATCAAAACTTGTAGTTCGTTTATTAGTAACTATTGATGCAAAGGATGCACCGCTTCCAGATTCATTTCGTATACTTACAAAAGGAATATAATTTGTAGAATCAATAGTTCTATCAAATAATATTGTAAACGATGTTGAATTAGGATCTAGAGGAGAAGAATATGGAATATGTTTTGTATTTGTGTTATAACTATAATCATTTAATTGAGAAACGACAAATGCGCTACTATCACTTGGGCATCTCATATGGTCATAAATAGTATCTTCTTGATAAATCTCAGTTGTTTCATTTACTACTGCGCCATAGTCAAAATTAGAACCGCAATCAAATGTATCTCGTGAATAATACGTAGCACTTGTATTATCTTGGCAAACTATCTCACTAAGTTTATCCCAATAATTTGCATAGCTTATACCTGTAGGCGGTTTTGTTGTAGTAAGAGCATAATGTGCTGATGTACAAATATATTGATTATTATCTTTGTCAGGTATTACATCATTAAGTTCATAATACTCTCCAAGCTTCCAAAAACCTCTAAATCTGATTGAGGATGGATTCTCCAAATAATGTCTTGTACATTTTGTAGAGTTTTCGCATTGAATTATAGAAGTAGCATCTACAGGTGTATCAGAGCTGCAGCAAGGGGTGCTATCGCCAGTTACAAAATCATATACATTAATATCTGCATCATATGAAACCTTGTCTTCTACTACAATTGAGTTTAATAGTCTATCAGATATTCGTAATGATTCTAATAAAACGATCCTTGCTCTATATGGTTTAAAAAAATCTATAACTTGTTTTATATCTTCAAAGAACGCTTGAATACCAAATAGAATAAAACTAAAATTTACAAAACCAAGACCAAAATTAGTTCTTACCCACGTTGATAAATCTCTAAGCAGCGAAGATAAAACATCTTCTAAATCTCCAGAACTATCTAAATCAGCTTTAATGTCTGGAGCTATTTGTTGTAGATATGTACCAGCATCACTAGAATTTTGTAAAAAGTTAGTTGAAGTTAATCTTGAGAAATTATTTATATACTGGTCATATTTAGTTATTAAATTACTTCTACTTGTTGGTTGTGTTGTTATTGAATTATATTCTGAAACTATATCAATAGCATTTGTATTAGTTCCATCATAGCATTTAAATCTGTCTGCTACAACACCAACAGAATATAATTTATTAAATACATATATTGTTGATAGATATAATTCTAATAAACTTCTTGTTTCTCCAACAACTGAAATATCAGCATTTGCTATAGGAGTAGTTGCATATGTTGTATAATAATCATATTGGTCTTGAACTGCTCTTGCTAAAATTGATATCTCAGGACCATCAATATCAATTATAGGTTGAATAGCCAAATAAGGAGTTTTAGATGGAAGATTAATTTTATTGATATTGTTTAGTTGTAAAATTTGTTGAGCAGTATATAACCAGTGCGGATCAGATGCTGTTAAATTTTCAAACGGAAGAATAATTCTGTTTGGTGTAATTGAAGATCCTGTAACTGCTGTTCCTTTGAATTGAAGTGATGTTGCAGATTTAAGTTCTAGAAAAAACTCATAGATATCTAATGATGTTAATCCATAGTAATTTAAAACATCATAGATAGATTGTGGTGTGCCTTTTACTTTATATAGATTTACAAGATCTAAAAAAAACTGAATTTTTTGTTCTAGAGGGTTTTCATCAAAACCATGAAGTGATGTTGAGTACGGAAAACCAAAACTTCTAAAAAGTTCATCAAGATCAGAATTTGATAAAGAGTGAGGATCTGAAGCATGAATAGATGAAGTTGCAAATGTTCTATGAGAAGCATAAAGATCAATAAGAAATTTTCTTAAACGATCCCAATCAGTAGTATCAAATGACGATTGATCCACAACACTACTAAAGAAATTCTCTAGTTTTGCTTTATCTGATTTTGCTAGGGAATCTAATGCATCTGTAATATTACCGCTGCCCGTACTGATTGCATTAAAGATTTCCCAAAAAGAATCTATGTTAGACATTTAATCTCCTTAACAGATCTCAAATGACACTTCTCTATCTGTCATAAACGTAAAAAACTCGTCAACTAATTTTAGTTCAAAACAAGTTTCAAGTAGAGTTCCGGTTGTAATCAAATTTAAATTGTTGTAATTGCTATAGTTATTATAAATCTTCAATTGTAAATATAAATAAATTAACTTCGATAATGGAGTATTTAATGTCTCAAAATTCGCATATAAAATCGCTGGTATGGAATCAACAAATGATACAGATGTTGAATCAACTATAGTCAATGATGTTGAATCTTGTCTATATTTAAGTAAAGAATCTAATAATATAAAGTCATGTCCTTGTAAATTAAAAATATTTCCGCCTGTAGTCGATGGAATATAATATTTTGATGAAGGATAAAGCATTAAACGTTGTCTGGTTAATACTGGCCAAGATGCTCTATCTTCTTCCTTATATAAATATGTATAAGTACTAGATGAAAAAGTATCAGCAAATAATAACTCTACAACAGTTCCAGGTGTTAAAAAAATTTCATCTACAGTAACTGGTACAGGAACTTCATATTTATTAACGACGGATGAAATTACAAAATTATTTATATAGTACTGAAGTTCTGGTACTAAAGCTGTACTTGCTAATGTCATTAATCCCTCACATCTGTTTGAATTAGATCATTTGTACTTAACATATCTAACATATGGAGCACCAGTGTTTCAGGTTTATAATCTCTAAAAGTAAATTCTTTATTCTTAGGAGCATCAGTACTCCATCTACCACTATGAAATCTAACAGATTCTTCTAGTGTATAAAACTCATCTTCTGTAAGCAATTTAAGAAAAGTTTCTCGATTTGAAGCTATCATATCTCCAGCTTCTTTATCATGTTTATTATCAGTATGTCTTCTTGTACCCATCTGACCATATTTTATTGCGTCATGCAATGCTACAGCAAATAATACTTTATCAGCGCCCGATGTCTTTTTAACTATATTTAACATACTAAATAGCTTAACTGCTACATATAGCATTTCATAAACATGTTCAGCAATTGTAGCTACTTCTCCATTCGCTTTTCTATGGTATTTTCCAGTTGATGATGTAGGTTTATTCCATATGTTGGGAAGCATTTTATCTATTCCTTGCCATAAAGAAAAACTTTGATCTGTCATATTTTCTTTTAAAAGTGCTTCAATTCTTTTTCTATAACCCATTACAGATTCCTTTCTTTATTCTTTTGCTCCTCGTTTTGAAAATGAACTTTGAGATTTTTGTAATAAAGCAGTAGCTTTTCTTAAACCTTTCTCTGCTTTAGAAGCTTCTTTAGCATTTCCTGCTTTCTTAGCAGCAGCTAACATAGCTTTATACTTATCTACTTTACATTTAATCATACAATGTTGTCTTCTTGAAGTATTTAATTCATATGACCCACATGCTTTTGTGCATTTATCAAATTGTGATCTAATAGTTCTATACACAAGCCAAAATGCGTTTAGTCCAGCCCCTGCACCAGCAAGACTAGCATATGTTTTTCTTATTTTTGCAACTCTTCCACCAGCTTCAGAAACTTCAAATCTATCATTAATAATACCTTCTGTTTGTTCATCAATTTTTGTAACTATTTTTCCATCTAACAAAAGGGCTTTTACTTGAACATCAGTAGCTTCATTTTGAATAAAATTAAGTAGTTGTGTTTTAGCACCTTTGCTTAATTTTGATTCTGTAACTATCGCTCCAGCAATTATTCTTAATTGTTTATCCATTATCTTTTACTCCTCCATAAACACTAACTTTTCTTCTTAAGATTTTTTATAGATACTTCTTGTTTCTTTATTTTAGTATCTAATTTAGAAATTTTATCATTAAGTTTTTTCGTACACTTATCTGGATTCTTTGTATTTTTACATAACGTCATTTTATTTTTAATAAAATTTTGTTGCGTTTTGTATTTCTTTATTAATACGCCCTTCTCACATATTTTCCAGCCTTTACTTCTGCCTTTATAGTCTTTACATTCTTTACTAGTCGAGATTTTTTCCAAAATTTTCCAACTCATGAAAATAATTGCTGCTGCAGCTAGTAGAGATTGAGTTACATATTCTCCGTGACTTAGCGTATAGTA
>Ga0307424_1000266_pt1 | contig 27327 bp, 26 predicted proteins | sample SalMarWE160320MG_FD_202157 | JGI IMG/M metagenome (GOLD analysis project Ga0307424, IMG submission 202157) | Salt marsh sediment microbial communities from the Plum Island Ecosystem LTER, Massachusetts, United States - WE1603-20 | ecosystem: Environmental > Aquatic > Marine > Intertidal zone >... | reverse complement strand
ATTTTCTGAGACAGACCGTCTCAAAGAGCTTCATAGGTTGGGTGCGGGAGCGTATATAAGAAAGCCATTCTTGCTGGAAAAGATTGGACTTGCAGTTAAGGAAGAACTGGAAGGATAGACAGTTTATGACCCTCAGTTTGGTTGGAGATTTCCTATTATTTGTAAATTAAATCTGGAATTTGGGTCCTTGACGCCAACAGTTTAATAATCAGGTATTTTTCGGTTCACTAAAAGTGAAGGATTATGCATATTAAATGGCTTTTCAGGAGTTATTGGGTTAAATTCCCCGAAACTTGCTTTGTTTAAATTGTGAGAATCAGATACGCAATACCCCATAGATTGCTGCGAGGTAGTTTATTTGTGAAATCTGAGACTATTGATTTGGAAGGCGTCGGGCAGATTTTATTTGAACGAAGCAACCGGGCAAAAAATATCAGTATTTCTGTAAGACCTTTCCATGGCGTCAGGGTTGCGGTTCCCTTTGGTGTTTCTTTTAAAAAGGCCAGGGAGTTTGCCTGTTCCAAGAAGGGCTGGATACAAAAGCATCTGGCAAAGATGAGAGAGGTGGAACAGAATCATCAGATCCTTTCCCAAAATTTCAAGAATATAAACAGGACAGATGCCCGAAAAATCCTTGTCCGGAGGCTGGATGAGCTGGCGAATAAACATGACTTAAAATATAACCGGGTTTTTGTCAGAAATCAAAAGACACGGTGGGGGAGTTGCTCATCCAAGAACAACATCAGCCTGAATGCAAAACTCGTCAAATTGCCTGAAAAACTGATGGATTATATCATCCTCCACGAGCTGGTTCATACCCGCGTCAGAAACCACGGTAAGGAGTTTTACGCCGAGTTGGGACGGCTTGTACCCGACCAAAAATTGTTAACCAACGAATTGAAGGAATATGGAGCAGGTTTGTTGTGAAAGAAAGGACACGACTCATGGAAAATGAGATTATCAAACAGATACGTTCCGAGGCCGCGGATATATTTAAGAGTTCTGTTGAGGCCGTCAATCCCTATCACGCTGTCAAACGCTTTGTTCGCGTGGAAGGAGAGAGGCTGGTTGTGGGGACAGAGGACCAGACCACGGTTGAGCTTGATTTAAGCGGGTACGATCGTATCTCGCTTGTGGGGGGAGGAAAGGCAACGGCCCCCATGGCCAAGGCCATGGAAGAACTGCTTGGCGAGAGGATCAACAAGGGGCTGATCAACGTCAAATACGGCTTTGGATCTGATCTCGCCTTAACTGAGATTACCGAGGCGAGCCATCCGCTGCCCGACTTGAGCGGTGTAAAGGGGACTACCAAGATCCTCGATTTACTTCAAACCGCCGGGAAAAAGGACCTGATTTTTTCTCTTATATCGGGGGGCGGCTCTGCCTTACTTGTCCAGCCTGCCGGGGGGATTACCCTCTCTGAGATGCAGGATCTCACCCAGAGCCTGCTTAAATGCGGGGCGAGTATCGATGAAATGAATTCAGTGAGAAAGCATATATCATTCTCAAAGGGGGGGCAGATGGCAAGGGCCGCAATGCCGGCAACCACCATCAACCTGATGTTATCGGATGTGGTTGGAGACAGCATGGACGTCATTGCCTCAGGTCCCTTTGTCCCTGACACATCCACATTTGAAGATGCATCGGGGATTCTCAAAAAATATGATTTAATGGATGTCCCCTTAGCAATTCAGTCTCATCTGAAGAGAGGGATGGAAGGCCGGATTCCTGAGACGCCAAAGGCAGATGATCCCATATTCGATCCGGTCCATAATTTTATCATTGGGAGTAATATCTTAGCCCTGAAAGCCGCGGAAGATAAGGCCAGGAATCTTGGATACAACACCCTGATCCTCTCCTCTATGGTGGAAGGTGAAACCAGGGAGGTTGCACGGGTTCACACCGCAATTGCCAAAGAGATAGTAAAGACGGGTCTGCCGATCCCTTCTCCTGCCTGCGTCATTTCAGGAGGTGAGACCACGGTGACTATTCGGGGAAAAGGCCTTGGCGGGAGGAATCAGGAATTTTGCCTTGCGGCGGCTCTTGACCTGATCGGACTACCACCGAGGGTGGCTGTATTGAGTGGCGGTACGGATGGGGACGACGGACCTACAAAGGCGGCAGGGGCCATTGTGGACCCACTGACAGTGAGGCGCGGAAAAGAGGCAGGGATAGAGGCAGTCGATTTCTTAAATAGCAATGATGCCTATCATTTTTTTGAAAAGACAGATGATCTCCTCATAACAGGTCCCACTGATACCAATGTAATGGATGTCAGGCTTGTCTTGATTCGATAAACTGCTCATCCCCTATTGAGCTGCCCAGTAAACATCAACCGGCACTGTGTGCTGGCCAAGCACACCCCGGATTGGCATCTTTTCAACTGAATCACCTCCCAGTGCCCTCTCATACACGTCACGTTTTTCCCTGCCGGATAAGTGGATATAGATCTGGTGCGAATCAAGCAGGACAGGAAGGGTAAGAGTCATCCGGTCATGGGGAGCGCTCACCGAGGTCATGGCCATACAGAGCCTTCCTGAACCCATGTCAAGGGCCTCGCTGAGTCGGGCTGCTCCGGGAAACAGAGATGCCGTATGCCCATCCGGCCCCATGCCTAAAATTACGATGTCGAATGGCCTGGGAAGGTGTGCTAACGTCTCTTCACACTCTTCTTCCCCGTCCACGGCAGATGTATGGGTGTTTTTAAGCCCATGAAAATGGACGTCCCTTGCCTGATTGCACAAGAGGTGTTCGCGCACCAAGGTCTCATTGCTGTTTCTGTCACTGACCTCAACCCAGCGTTCATCGGCCAGGGTGATAAAGACCCTGTCCCATTCAATGGATATCTCTGACAGGGCGGCAAAGAGCGGGATAGGGGTTTTTCCCCCGGATACAACCAAAGCGGCTCTCCCCCGAGCCGCAATCGCTTCTTGAAGGGCTGCACATATCCGTTGTGAGAGCTTTTGACACAGAGCCTGCTGGTGGGCAAATTCATGAAATATCGGGATGAGCTTCATCGCAGATTATCATCAAGAGGTAACAGTTTTGAGCTAAAACGGCTTTAGAATTTAGCTCTTAGGTGTTCGCCTACCCGGAGGGCTGGCCAAGGTCTATGATCTCCATACGGTTTGTGCCGCCCCTGTGCCCTGCCGATGGCCCTTGAGTAAGGATGACGAGCCCCTCGGTCAGGCCAAGCAGGCCAAGTCTTTTACGTGCATAATCTTCCCAGTTTTCAGGATACTTTGGCTCATGCACCGGATAGACACCATATGAGAATTGGAGTTTCTGGCATGTCGGTTCATTGGCGCTTACTCCCGCAATCCAGACCGGTAGGCGGAAACGGGTGATACGCCTCGGTGTTGTCCCGGTCTCGGTGGGGGTAATTACGGCCGTGGGGGTGAGACGTTTCACCGTGGCATGAACACTCATCGATATGAGATCCTCCACACTTATCTCGCCCTCTGTCTCAGCGGCAGTAAGGGCCTCACGCACGGGCTGGGCACCAAAATGCGCCTCTGTGATCTGAGCAATGCGGGCCATTACCCCAACGGCTTCCACGGGGTAAGTGCCGGAAGCCGATTCTTCGGAGAGCATGACACAGTCCGTGCCGTCCAAAATAGCGTTGGACACGTCCGTCACCTCGGCACGGGTGGGGCGCCGGTTATTGACCATGGACTCGAGCATCTGGGTTGCGGTGATGACAGGCTTTCCCACTAAGTTGGCCTTTTGGATAAGGCCTTTCTGCACCACCGCTATCTCCTCTATGGGGACTTCCACTCCAAGGTCGCCCCTTGCAACCATGATTCCATCCACCAAATTCAGAATTCCGTCGATATTTTTGAGGGCCTTGGAACGTTCTATTTTGGCAATGATAAAGGGATTGTACCCTGCCTCATTTGCAGCTTTCCGCAGGGTCAGGATGTCATCAGGGCCCTGGACAAAGGATTCACCTATAGCGTCAACACCCTGCTTCAGGGCGAATTTCAGACATTCGTGATCTCGATCAGTAAACGCGCTGATGCCGAGATCAATGCCGGGGAAGTTGACTCCCTTGTGGGAACGGAGTTGCCCCCCCACCATTACCTCGCAATGTACCTCTTCGCCATCCACCTTTTCTACTTTGAGCTGAACAAGCCCGTCATTGACAAAGATGGTATCACCTGGGTGTACTACTTTGGGTAGCCCTGCAAAGCTCATTGAGACACGCTTGGAATTGCCTTCAATCTCGCCAGGCACAAGCGTGAAGGCCTGCCCACGTTCCAATTCTATCGGCTCTTCGGCTAAATGACCTATTCGCATTTTAGGGCCTGGCAGATCGGCTAATATGGCCACCCGCTCACCCACAGTTTTTGCCGCGGCGCGTATATCCGCTATCAACTCTTTATGACTTTCAAAATCACCATGGGCAAAATTAAGGCGAGCCACGTTCATGCCGTTTATAATCATCTGCTCCAAGGTTTCCTTAGACCGGCAGGCCGGGCCGATGGTGCAGATAATCTTGGTTTTCTTTGCGGGCAAATTCATGGTCCTATCTCCTTGAGTTTTCGAAGAAACAATTTACCAAACTCCATGCATGGTATGAATTTGTTTGGGAGCATGTTGAGGTTGTTTGGTTTTTCATCCTAAAATTTCTTAATGGTAATCTTACTCTTAATCCTAATCTTTTTTGGTAGGATTACGATTATGATTACGATTGACCGTGCAGAGGTTGATTCATGATTTTTAGATATTTCTGTCTGTGTGCGGCCCGGTCTTCAATCAGACAGTATACCCCTACCTTGATAAAATCCTGGATGAACATCCATACGAAGTTGTATGCCCAGACAAGGCCGATCAATGCCCACGGCAAAGGTGGAACCAGCCAGCCAAAGGCACACATGAGGATTGCAAAACCCTGGGTGCCCACGATGGCGCAGAACAGGGGCCACGAGGGAAATGGCGGTGTAAAGAAAAGCTTCTTTGTGCGTGTTACAAAGAGCATTAGATGCCCGCCTGCCGCTAATTGAAGGAAGAGCATGGTCTGTAGGTGGGGTTTGTCTATATGCATCCACTGCTGCCAATCGGGGTTTTTGAGCCACTCCCATCCGATAAGGAGGAGGCCAAACGTCTCGGCAACGGCAAGCAACCCGAGGACTGAAGATATGGACAGGACCCGGCTCATCTGCCAGCGCACCGGTTTGGGGTCGATACGGGTATTATCATAGGCAATGGTCATGATCGGAATATCATCCAACAGGGCCAGGATGATGATCATTACCGCTGTGAGGGGTGTGAATTTGAACGATAACATGGCTAATACGACAAAGAACATGATATCGATAGTCATTGCGATACGGTAAATGGTGTAGCTCATCATTCTCTCAAAGATCTTTCGAGCCTCTTCAATCGCTTTGATGATGACAGCCAGACCGGGTTCGGTGAGTATCAGGGCAGCCGCGGCACGGGCCGCGTCAGTGGCGCCGGACACTGCAATCCCCGTGTCGGCCTGTTTCAGGGCGGGGGCGTCGTTAACTCCGTCACCGGTCATGGCAACCAGATGTCCACGGTCCTGGAGGGCCTTGACAATACCGTATTTATGTTCCGGGAATACCTGGGCAAAGCCGTCGGCATCTTCTATCTTTTGGGCTGTCTCAGGGCTCAAATGAACTGGGTCCACGTCGCTTTTAAAGAGTTCCGTGGCCGCCTGGATGCGCGTGCCCATACCTAACTGACCGGAGATCTCCGACGCAATGGCAACATTGTCGCCTGTGACCATGTGGACCTTGAGTCCATGCTTCTTGGCCTGGGCAATGGTTTCAGCGGAATCGTCCCTCGGAGGATCAAATAGAGGCAAAATACCCGAATAGTCCCATCTACCCTCTGTCCTGGACTCTGCCACGCTTAGCGTGCGATAACCCTTGACGGCCATTTCATTAACGACTTTTTCGGCCCTGTTCCGGGTATCATCGTCCACATCACACAGGTCTAAGATCACCTGCGGTGCTCCTTTGGTATATTTCACGGTTTGGCCGTCAGGACCTGTAACCGTACCCTCGGTGCGTTTGCCTACAGGATCGAAGGGGATGAATTTCGTCTGATCGTAATTATCAAGTATAGACTTGTCTTTAAGAGCGTCAATAACGGCCAGGTCGATGGCATCCCGGTTCTCTGCCTTTGATGCAAGGGCCCCGGCTAAGATCAACGCTTCAGCGTCTTTTGCCCCAAACAGCACCGGCTCACCCAAGGTCAGCTCGTTTTTCGTAAGGGTGCCTGTCTTGTCAGAACAGAGGATGTCAACCCCGGCCATCTCCTCAATGGCCTGCAGGCGGGATACAATTGCCTTCTCTTTAGAGAGGGATAGCGCCCCGAGAGCCATGGTCACTGAAAGCACTGCGGGCATGGCTACTGGAATCGAGGCTATAACCAGGATCAGGATGAACTGGACAAGCTCAAGGACGGGTTCTCCACGATGAAGTTCCACTGCAATCAGTATAATACTCAACCCCACAGCGACAAAGATCAGAAAGTCCCCGATCCGCATCACCGCTTTCTGGAAGTGGGATACTGCCCCTGCTTCTCCCACCAATTTGGCGGTCCGGCCAAAAAATGTATTGCTACCTGTGCCTGTCACCAGGGCGACCATTTCCCCCTGTTTGACCACCGAGCCTGAGTAGGCGATGTCCCCCAGCTTTTTGTTTACCGGCAGGGACTCACCGGTCAGTGCAGCCTGGTCTATACTAAGGTACTCGCCTTCGATGAGTTTTACGTCTGCCGGGATGATGTCGCCCAACCGCAGCCGGACAATATCGCCCGGCACAAGGTTCGCGGCCTCCACCTCCTCCCATTTGCCTCCCCGCAGGGCCCTGGCCTTGAGCGCTAATCCTGCCTTGAGTGCGGCTAAGGCATTCGAGGCCTTGTGTTCTTCCCAGAAGCCGATGCCAGCGTTGAAAACCAAAAGGACCCCGATGATAACCGCATCCACCCAACGCTTCACCACAATTGAGAGGATTAGGGCTACTTCGATCATCCAGGGGATGGGCCCCCAGAAATAACCTAAAAACTTCAGCAGGGGGCTCTCCTTTTTTTCTTCTAAGGTATTTGGTCCATACTGCTCAAGACGCTTTCGGGCCTCATCTACTGATAACCCTTCACTGCTTGACGAGAGAGCCTTAAAAAGCTCCTCAGGGCTTGCGTCCTCGACCTTTTTACTGCTGACCTGTTGCGCTTCCACGGGTTGTCCTCCTTTCCCTCAATTCCCTAAATTCCTGCGCACTTGAATGCAGCATGAACAATCGCCACGGCTTCTTCAAATACGCTTTTCAGATGGTCTTCTCCCTTGAAGCTCTCGGCGTATATCTTATTAATGGCCTCGGTCCCTGAGGGCCTGGCCGCAAACCAGGCGTTTTCTGAAACTACTTTGAGCCCGCCGATGGGGGCCCCGTTTCCCGGAGCGCTGGTGAGTTTGGCAGTGATCTTTTCTCCAGCTAACTCTTTTTCCGTAACCATGTCCGGAGATAGTTTTTCCAGGGCGGTTTTCTCTTCGGGAGATGCAGCTATGTCAATACGTTCGTAAAAAGACTTACCGAATTTCTCTTCTAAATCGCTGTACAGCTCATCGGGGTAGCGGCCCGTCTTAGCAGTTATTTCCAAGGCGAGAAGGTCCATGATGATGCCGTCCTTGTCCGTCGTCCATACAGTGCCGTCTTTTTTCAGGAAAGAAGCCCCTGCGCTTTCTTCGCAGCCAAATCCCAAGGAACTGTCGAGGAGCCCGTCTACAAACCACTTGAAACCCACAGGCGTTTCGTAGAGTCTGCGCTTCAGGGATGAGGCCACGCGGTCAATCATGGAACTTGAGACTAATGTTTTTCCTATGGCGGCCTCGGAATTCCAGTCAGGGCGGTGCTGGAAGAGGTACCAGGCAGCCACGGAAAGATAGTGGTTAGGAGTGAGTAAACCGGCGCCTCGGGTGACAATGCCATGACGATCGGCGTCAGCGTCATTGCCGAAAGCGACATCAAAACTGTCTTTAAGCCCTATGAGATTTGCCATGGCGTAAGGCGAGGAGCAGTCCATCCGGATTTGCCCATCCTTGTCAACGCTCATGAACCCGAAGGTGGGATCAATGAGCCGGTTTACCACCTCTATATCAAGTCCATACCGTTCCCTGATAGGCCCCCAGAAGTTAACGCTCGCGCCGCCTAAGGGATCTACGCCCGCTTTCAGCCCTGCGCCGGCTATGGCTTCCATGTCGATGATGTTTCCCAGGTCTTCCACATACGGGGTCACATAGTCGTGTTCTAAGGTGGTGTCCTCGGAAATTGCCGTCTCATATGGGATCCGGCGCACGTGCTTGATTCCGTCGCGTAAAATCTCGTTGGCCCTCTCTTCGATAATGCGGGTGGTGTCTTTATCTGCCGGGCCGCCCTGGGGAGGGTTGTATTTAAAACCTCCATCGGCAGGGGGATTGTGGGAGGGGGTGATGACCACGCCGTCTGCCAGGCCGCTTCTCTTTCCACGGTTGTAAGACAGGATAGCGTGGGAGATGACCGGCGTGGGCGTGTAGCCACCCCCCTCTTGAATCATTACGGTAACTGAGTTGGCAGCAAAGACCTCTAAGGCGCTTGCCATGGCGGGTTCTGAGAGGGCATGGGAGTCTATGCCCATATAGAGGGGGCCACTGAAACCCTGGGCATTTCTGTAATCACAAATGGCCTGGGTAATGGCAAGGATGTGATCTTCGTTAAAGCTGTTTTTGAAAGCGGACCCCCGATGGCCGGATGTGCCGAATGCAACTCGCTGTGCCGGATCAGAGACATCTGGGTTGTGGGTGTAATAGGCAGTGATAAGCTTGGGGATATTCTCGAGAAGCGAACGCGGGGCCGGTTTTCCTGCAAGTTTGGAAACGGGCATGAGGTACCTCCGAAATTAAAGTAGTGGAGCATTGGAGTAGTGGAGTACCGGAGTGTTGGGAAAAACCATAAGCGGCGGCGGGTTTTCAGGAACCGCGTTTGACCACTTCCACGATACGTGATCAGGGAGCCTTTTTAATCCCGCTGAAGACGGGATCTTCGACTCTTCAACACTCCAGTGCTCCATCACTCCATGAGCAATCGAAACGACATAAATCCCCTCTTGGGACAATTAAAGCCGTGTCCTCTGGGCTCCGGATCTTTAATAGTGTAATCTATTTTTACGGTCAATGCATCTACAAAAGTTATTCGGTTCGGACAATACCAAAAAACCCTTGTCTTGGCCCTCTGCATTAATTATTCTTATTCCACATATTGTTGCGCAAGTCCGAACCCTTACTCTGCCTTCTTATGGAGTTTTTCCTGATGAGTCCGATCAAGCTTTTGAATCAAATGAAAAAAGTTCTAAAAATACTCTATCCGGGAGAGGATGTTAACAAGATTCTTGGTGATCTGAAGAGCATCCTGTCCAAGTATGAAAACAACGAGACAATTCTTGCGAAAAGAAAGAAATATGATGATAAGATCGTGCTCAGCGAGGACGATGCGATTCTGATTACCTATGCCGACTCTATCCAAAGAAAGGGGGAAAAACCACTCTGTACACTTCACAGATTTTTGACCAACCACTTAAAATCTACTGTTAGCTGCGTGCATATACTCCCTTTTTTCCCGAGCAGTTCAGATGGGGGATTTTCCGTTATTGATTACAGGGATGTTGACCCGGAATTCGGCTCCTGGGAGGATATCCGGGATATTGGAAAAGACTACCGTTTAATGGCCGATCTCGTTATGAACCATGTTTCAAGCCGATCGGAGTGGTTTCAGGGATTCTTGCGGGGGGAGGAACGATATCGTGATTATTTCTTGAGCTATGACACTCCTGTTGACATGCCAGGGGTATTTAGACCCCGTGTGCAACCCTTGCTGACCGGGTTTGATACCACCATGGGTAAGAAATATGTGTGGACAACGTTTAGTGAAGACCAGGTGGATCTGAACTTTCACAATCCGAAAGTTACTTTAGAGATTCTCGATGTCTTTATGTTTTACCTTTCACAGGGTATTGAGATTATCCGTTTAGATGCAATCGGGTATGTTTGGAAAGAACCCGAGACCAGTTGTGTGAATCTTCACCAGACACACGAGATGGTCAAACTCCTCAGGATAGTGGCAGAATACATTGCTCCCTATACGATCATTGTTACAGAGGTAAACTTTCCCTATAGAGATAACGTGTCATATCTCGAAGCAAGACATGAGGCCAATATGGCCTACCATTTCTCCTTGCCTCCGCTTGTGATAGACGGTTTTGTCAGGCAGGATACCTCAATTCTTCAGGAAGAGACAAAGCGAATCCGGCAGGATCTCCTTTTTTTCAACTTCCTCGCATCCCATGATGGCATAGGATTGTTGGGCGCAAAGAAGATCCTTCCACCCCCCTGTTTTGAGGGATTGCTTGAAACAACAACCGGGCATGGAGGGTTGATATCATACAAGGCAACCCAGCAGGGCGAAGTGCCTTATGAATTGAACATAACCTACTATGACGCGATCAACGATCCTTCAAACCCGGATCAGGAGATCGATATCAGGCGTTTCATGGCTGCCAATGCGATTATGCTGGTGGATAAGGGGGTCCCCGGCATCTATATTCATTGTCTTTTAGGGTCCAGGAATTATTTGGAGGGTGTGAAAAAGACCGCTATAAATCGTATGATCAATCGTGAAAAACTTTCAGCCGAGGAAGTTTCTAAGGATCTTTCCGATCCTGATTCTTTGAGACATAAGGTGTTAGCGGAATGCCTTCATCTTTTGGAGGTGAGAAAAGGGATTCAGGCGTTTCACCATTCCGTGGAGAGAGACGTGCTTCAATCGGACAAGAGACTGTTTGTCATTGAGAGGATATGCAATGAGGAAAACCTGTTTGCTGTGGTAAACGTGAGTGACGATTGGATAAAACTCCCCCAATACAAAGGGATGACGGATCTTATCAGCAAAACCCTATTTGAGGGAAACGTTGCGCCTTACGGGGTCTATTTTCTCCAATAGTTGACAAAAGAAACGTATAATTGTGCGGATCGGGAGTCAGAAGTCAGAAAAACGAGTATCCCCGCTCAAACGGGATTTTCGACCAGCATCCAGGATCCAGCATCCAGGATCCAGAATGAATATATCACGGAGGTAAGAGGAATATGCGTGTAACAAGTATCCAGATTGAGATCAAAGAGAGGTCCAAAGAAGAGAATCTCGAGTCTGTCCTGAGACTTCTTACCAAGGCACCTGAAAGCGATTTGATATTGCTTCCCGAATTGTGGCCCTGCGGGTATTTTTCATTTGATCGCTACCGAAGTGACAGCGAGCCTGCAGATGGCCCAACTGTTGTGGCATTGCAGGAAAAGGCGGCAGAATTAAAGACGCATCTTCTGATGGGAAGTATTGTCTTGAGACAGGGGGAAGAGCTGTTTAATGCCGCCCTTTTCTTGGACCCTCGTGGACGGATTATTGCCGAATACCGTAAGGTGCATCTTTTTGGCTATCAATCCGAAGAGAGAAAACTTCTGAGTCCCGGAAAAGAAGCGGTCGTCATGGATACGCCCTGGGGCAAGGGTGGGATAACAACATGCTACGATCTTCGTTTCCCCGAACTTTATCGTAAGATGGTTGATAAGGGTGCAGTTTTTTTTATGATTCCGTCTGCATGGCCTAAATCGCGATTAGATGCATGGATCCTGTTTAACCGGGCAAGGGCCCACGAGAATCTGGCCTATGTTTTTTCCTGTAACTGTGCAGGCTCCAGCGCGGGGAAACCATTCGCAGGTCACAGCATGATAGTTGATCCATTAGGGAGGGTGGTTGCTGAAGGAGGCGAAAGGGAGTGTATAGTATCGTCAGATATCCAACCTGATTTTGTCAAGGCCGTACGAGAGGATTTCAGTGTGCTTAATGACAGGGTTTTTTGATTGACAACGGGTATTCTCCTGTTTTTCGCCTTTATCTATTGAATTTCCGAAAATCCCCGCTTCCTCGCAGGTTAAGAGCGATGGAATAGGTGGCATGTTCACTTTTTGCTTGCATTTCATCATGTTATTGTTTATATAAATCATGTTTTTCAGATTTGGTCGCTTGGAATCACCGTGCGGGGGCTGGAGAGGACGATTCCTGATATATGCCCGATCATCAAAACGTGGTCCCATCGGGGATTTTTAGGATGAACAGCATGACCTTACCCCCCCGGTGGAGTGATAATGAATATTTAGAAAGATAACCTCGAGATCTGTTTCTTTAACACAATATATTCACATGCGTTGATAGTTTAAGTGTTGATTTTATGAGGCATCTTGAGAAGTGGTCCTTTACTTCGGATGCCTTATTTTCTTTGGTGGACAGCTGAGATGAAAACTTTTTCCATTCGTTTGAAAGATAAATCCGACGAGCAGACTGAGGTAGAATCCTTAACCGCCCGGGATGCTTTAGAATACCTGAAGGTTGGAGGGTTAGACAGGGTAGTGGGCGTAAAGGTTAACGGGGAACTTCAGGATTTATCAACAGAATTAGAAACCGAAGTCGAATTGGAGCCTGTCTATTTAGCTTCCGAGGAAGGCCTCGAAATACTCCGGCACAGCACATCTCATGTGATGGCAATGGCTGTTAAGGAACTTTTCCCGGGTGTAAAGGTCACCATAGGTCCGTCCATTGAGAATGGGTTTTATTACGATTTTGATTATGATCGTCCGTTCAAGGAGGATGATCTCCCCGGAATTGAAGAGAAGATGAAGGAGATCATCAAGGACAATCTTCCATTTGTTAGAAAAGAGATAAGCAGCCGGGAAGCGGTCGATTTTTTCATGGGCCGGGGCGAAGATTACAAAGTCGAATTAATCAATGACTTGGGTGCTGATAGCGTTTCTGTCTATACCCAGGGCAGCTTCACGGATCTGTGCCGGGGGCCGCATATCCCTTACACGGGGATAATTAAGGCCTTTCATCTGACCAAGGTGGCAGGCGCTTATTGGAGGGGTGATGAAAAGCGCCCTATGCTGAGCCGGATCTACGGTGTGGCCTTTGCCGATAAGAAGAGCCTGAAAAAGCACCTGCACAGACTCGAAGAGGCCAAAAAAAGAAACCACACCAAATTAGGGCCTCAGCTCGGTCTTTTCAACACCTATGAAGAGATTGGGGCCGGGATGATCGTCTGGCACCCTAAGGGCGCCATGCTGAGGCATATCTTGGAAGAGTTTGAGACAAGCGAGCATTTGAAAAGGGGCTATGAATTGGCGAGGGGCCCTCAGATCTTGAAGACTGAGTTGTGGAAAAAATCGGGCCACTTCGAGAATTACCGGGAGAATATGTATTTTACAGAGATTGATGAGCAGTCCTACGGCATCAAGCCGATGAACTGTCTTTCTCATATGCTTATTTATGGCTCTAAGTTGAGAAGTTACCGGGACTTGCCAAAGCGTTATTTTGAATTAGGCACGGTTCACCGGCATGAACGTTCAGGTGTCTTGAACGGCCTTTTCAGGGTGCGAGAGTTTACCCAGGATGATGCCCATATTATCTGCACACCGGAGCAGCTCAACAGCGAGATAAAAGGAGTCCTTGCATTTGTAAAGGAGATGATGGGCATTTTCAATTTCAAGTATGACCTTGAGATCAGCACCCGCCCTAAAAAATCGATCGGAACAGATGAAGACTGGGATCTGGCTACAAAGGCCCTGATCGAGGCCATGGATGAGGATCATCTGCAGTATGATATCAATGAGGGAGACGGGGCCTTTTACGGTCCTAAGATTGATGTCAAACTCGAAGATGCATTGGAAAGGAAGTGGCAGTGTGCCACCATACAGTGTGATTTTACGCTTCCTGAGAAGTTCGATCTCCATTATATTGGCAAAGACGGCGAAAAACACCGGCCCGTAATGATCCATCGGGTGATTTTAGGGGCCATTGAGAGGTTTATCGGGGTCCTGATAGAACACTATGCAGGCGCATTTCCCACATGGATTTCACCTGTGCAAGCTACCATACTTACAGTAACTGACAGGAATATCTCCCATGGGGAGAAGATGTTGAAGGCCTTGAAAAGTGCGGATATCAGAGTTGAAGCCGATTTCAGGAATGAGAAATTAGGTCTTAAGGTTAGAGAGGCGCAAATAAAGAAGATTCCTTATATGTTGATTATTGGGGATAAAGAATGCGATAATAACGGGATAACCCCGAGGCAGAGGAGTGGTCAAAATCTTTCGCTTATGAGTGCGGAGGAGTTTATTGACCTGATTGTTGAAGAATCTAAACAAAGGAGGTAATGACCATAAGAAAGAAAACTGATGACGTCAGGATAAACGAACGGATCCGTTCGAGTTCGGTGAGATTGATCTCTGCTGAAGGAGAGCAATTAGGTATCTTATCGATTCGTGATGCCATACAAGTGGCTAAAGATGGCGGGCTTGACCTTGTAGAGGTTGCGCCCAATTCAGATCCCCCGGTTTGTCGGGTTATGGACTATGGGAAATTTCGATACCAGGCAGCCAAGAAGGTGCAAGAGGCTCGAAAGAAAAGTCGTGGCGGTCAGATGAAGGAGATTAAACTCCGGCCCCACACCGAGGATCACGACCTGGGCTTCAAGATCAGGAACCTCAAAAAGTTTCTTGATAAGAAACATCGGGTTAAGATAACGGTCTTTTTCAGGGGGAGAGAAATGGCCTATATGAATGCTGGTGTAGACCTCCTGAAGCGGGTAGCCGAAGAGATATCAGAGGATGGAACAGTGGAACAGCCTCCTACCAGGGAGGCAAGAAATAGGATGACAATGGTCATTATCCCAAAATAATAAATTCCGGGAATGATCCTGATGTGGTTCATGAATTCCAAATCTTGAGAGATAGGGAAGAGGGAGTTTGTGTCGTTATTGAGGTCATTGCCGTGTATGGAGGTAAGAAATGCCAAAGATCAAAACAAACCGTGGCGCGGCCAAGAGGTTTAAGACCACGGGTTCGGGCAAGATTGTGAGGAATAAGGCCTTTTCAAGTCATATCCTAACCAAAAAGAGTACAAAGAGGAAGCGGAATCTTAGAAAATCGACGTTGGTGGATTCTACCAACTTGAAACAGGTGGCCAAGCTGATTCCCTACCGCTGAGCGATCCATTTGGAAATTGGATGCTGGATATTTGTTTCTGGATATTGGATATCCATAAGGAATCCCCCTTTTTTTATCCAGGATCAAGGATCCGGAATCCAGGATCAATTAGATAACACCTCCGCAGACGGTTTAGAGCTGCGGAATAGCTAACCCAAAATATTTTTTTAAATAGTATACACCAAAGAGGGTTTAACAATGCCAAGAGTAAAGAGAGGCTTTAAGGCCAGAAGAAGAAGAAAAAAGATATTAAAGGCCGCGAAAGGTTACAGGGGAGGGCACAGCAAACAGCTCAGGACTGCTGATTCGGCTGTCAGCAGGGCCGGAATGTATGCCTACCGCGACCGGAGGACACGGAAGCGGGATTTCCGCAGCCTCTGGATTGTAAGAATCAATGCCGCTGCAAGGGAAAATGGGCTATCGTACAGTCGTCTCATTGGAGGTCTCCAAAAGGCGGGTATCCTCTTAGACCGAAAGGTGCTTGCTGATATGGCTGTAAATGATCCGGCGGCTTTTTCCCGATTAGTGAGTGTGGTACAGTAACCCGCTTCATATTTCCCAATAGATAAGCTGATGAAAGAACAACTCCTTGAACTGGAAGAACGTGCTTTAGAGGAAATCGGGGTGGTCGATGATCCGTCTGAACTCGAAAAATTCAGAATCAAGTATCTCGGCAAAAAGGGTCAGCTTACCTCGATAATGAAGAGTGTGGGAGGATTGCCGCCTGATGAACGTCCCAAGATTGGAAAATTTGCCAACCTTGTAAAGACAAATCTGTCCAAGCGCTTCAAGGAGGCGAAGGAGTCTCTACTCTCCGGGAAGGTGGGTCGCGATGGATCCATTGACGTTACACTGCCTGGTAGAGAGCCTGTCTTTGGACACCTGCATCCCATCACATTGGTAATAAAAGAGGTCTGCGATATTTTTTCGAGGATGGGATTCAGGGTGGTTAAGGGACCCAATGTAGAATTAGACTATTATAATTTCGAAGCCCTCAACATCCCTAAAGATCATCCCGCCAGGGATATGCAGGATACCTTTTACATATCTGATAATGTTGTCTTAAGAACCCACACTTCTCCCATGCAGGTCCGTGTTATGGAAACCCGGCAACCTCCTGTGAGTGTTATTGCGCCCGGAAAAGTCTACAGACGTGATTCAGACGTTTCACACACCCCTATGTTTCACCAGGTGGAGGGGCTTTTGGTGGACAAAGACGTCAGTTTCGGTGATTTGAAGGGGACTCTCACGAGCTTTGTTCGCCAGATGTTTGGCAGTGATACCCGGCTTCGTTTCAGACCCAGCTTTTTCCCTTTTACAGAACCGAGCGCTGAGGTGGATATCCTCTGTGTATTATGTGGAGGGAAAGGGTGTAGGACCTGCTCCAATACTGGATGGTTGGAGATATTGGGTTCCGGCATGGTTGATCCAGAAGTGTACCGGTTTGTTGATTATGACGCTGACATCTACTCCGGTTTTGCCTTTGGTATGGGTATTGAGAGGATTGCCATGCTAAAGCACGGAATAGATGATATCCAGTTGTTTTTCAAGAACGATATGCGGTTTTTGATGCAGTTTTGAATGAATTCAGGAAGTTAGTCGAGGGGTTGAGGAATTCGTAATCCCTCAATTGTGCAGGGCCATATGAAGGCAAGTCTGAACTGGATAAAAGAATATGTAGACGTTGGGATGCCGCCTGATGAGCTTGGCCATCTCTTGACCATGACAGGTTTAGAGGTGGAAGGTCTTGAGGCTGTTGGTCAAGGTCTTGATGATGTTATCGTAGCCAAGATTCTGAAAGTTGCGCCTCATCCCAATGCTGACCGTCTCACTATCTGCAGCGTGGATACCGGACAGGGGAGGGTAGAAGTAGTCTGTGGGGCTCCCAATGTTGCAGAGGGCGCCTTAGCTCCATTAGTCTTGGCCGGTGGAAAGCTTCCGAACGGCACCCGGATGAAAGAAAGCCGGATCAGGGGAGAGGTCTCAAGAGGGATGCTCTTAGCCGAGGATGAGATGGGTCTCACGGATGATCATACCGGCATAATGATTCTCGCCCCGGACCTGACTCCGGGTGCCTCGCTGCTGTCAGTCCTGCCATTTCCTGACTGGGTCTTTGACCTGAGTATCACGCCAAACCGCCCTGATTGCGCCAATGTACTGGGGATAGCAAGGGAAATTGCGGCTGTAACAGGAAGAAGACTCAGGAAACCGGAAATTGAGTTGGAGGAGAGCGGGCCGGCAATTGAGGATCTCACAAAGATTACGATTATAGAACCTGATGGTTGTCCCCGTTACGCAGCAGGTATTATCCAGGATGTTGAATTGGGCACGTCTCCCTTCTGGATGAGATACCGGCTTTATCAGTCTGGGATCAGGAGCATCAGCAACCTGGTTGATGTGAGCAATTATGTGATGTTAGAGATGGGCCAGCCCCTGCATGCCTTTGATTATGATCGTCTGAGGGAGAACAGGATTGTGGTCAGGCGGGCGGTTGAAGGGGAGACCTTTACTACTTTAGACGGAGAGGCGAGGAGACTTAATCACGAAAACCTTATGATCTGTGATGGAGAGCGGGCCGTGGCCTTAGCCGGGATCATGGGTGGACTTAATTCGGAGATCTTTGCCGGAACCAGGAATGTTTTGGTGGAGAGCGCTTTTTTTGATCCGGTGACCATTCGGAGGGGCTCAAAGCATTTGGGCATTTCCACAGAGGCCTCCTATCGTTTTGAAAGAGGTGCTGATATTGGGGGGGCTACCTCTGCCCTCAAACGGGCCGTTTCTCTCATGTGCCGTTTGGCAGGAGGAAAGATTGCCAAGGGTATCATAGATAATTATCCTAAAGTCTTTACCCCTCCTGTAATCCATTTCCGGAAAGACAAGACGAATCGAATTTTGGGAACCTCCATTTCAATGGGTGTCATGAAGGGGTATTTTGAGGCCCTTGAGATGGAGGTCCATGATGTAAATGGAAATACATTGGAGGTCAAACCTCCATCATTCAGGGTGGATATTAAACGGGAAGTAGATCTGATTGAAGAAGTGGCAAGGCTTTATGGGTTCGACAAGATACCTCTTACCTATCCGAGTATCAGACCTTCAGAAGAAGGGGACGCTCAGGAAATCCTGATCCGGGATCGGATAAGATCAATAATGAGAGCTTTGGGTTTTACTGAAATCATTACCTATAGTTTTATCTCTCCTGATTCTGCTGATATGCTTGGTGCTGAGGAAGATAGCGATTTGAGGTTATTTACCAGCCTCATGAATCCCCTTACGGTTGATCAGTCTGTGCTCCGAACCTCTCTGGTCCCAGGACTTATGACCACGGTCAAAACTAACATACTTCATGAGGGGAGGGATCTGAGGTTTTTCGAGTGGGGTAAAACGTTTTTCCGGAAAGAGGGAGATCAACAGCCCATTGAAAAGATCTGTTTGGCCGCAATAATGACTGGTTTGTGTCAGGAAAAATCATGGTACGAGGATGAGAGGCATTTCGATTTCTATGACATAAAGGGTGCGGCGGAGGCCCTTTTGAAGTCCTTAGGTCTTGAGGGTGTCCGTTTTCAGAGGAAGAATGGGTTTCCGGGACTTGACCCGGAGGGTTCATCAGGGATATACTGTTCGGACAGGCTCATCGGACAGGTGGGGAGGGTTGCTTCAAGTGTGGTTGAGGCCTATGACCTGAAAATAGATAGGGCATATCTTTTTGAACTCGATGTGGAAGCCCTCTTGACACTCCTTTCCGTGGTGAGAGAATTTTGTCCCTTTCCAAAATTTCCCGCTGTCTTCAGGGATATCTCCATTCTCGTAGAAAGACGGATAGAGAGTGCAAAAATTATTGAGATCATCAGGAAAGAGGGGGGCGAGCTGTTGGAGTCTGTCCGGATTTTTGATTTTTATGAGGGAGAGAAAGTCGATCCCTCAGAAAAGGCCCTATCATTCAGGATATCCTATAGATCCGCCCACGAAACCCTTGAGGGTGAAAAAGTAAACGGCTTGCATGAGTCCATTATTGACAAAATCAGACATGAGACAGGGGGAAGATTGAGGGAGGGCTGAGACAGTGGTCCAGATTCCTGACAACAGACGATATTTCCGTATTGGAGAGGCGAGCCGTATTGTTGGTGTTGAACCATACGTCTTGAGATACTGGGAGAGCGAATTCCACGAACTGAAGCCCAGTAGGGCTGATTCCAAACAAAGGACCTACCAGAGAAAGGATTTAGAAACTCTTCTTGAGATAAAGAGGCTGCTCTATGAGGAAAGAATGACCATTGAGGGAGCCAGACTGCGCCTGAAGAGGAAAAACGCCAAAGGATCGACGGTTTCGACTCCCTTTGTTAAGGAGATAAAGGGAGAACTGCACGAGATATTGGAGATACTCAGATAGGTGTTTCGTTCCAGTATACATGAAGGCGGCAGCCTGCGGCGGCTAATGAGACTTTGGATCAAAACAAAGTTCTAATGCTATCTTTTTGATCTTTTATTTATTTTGTCACGAAGAACACCAGATGTCTTAAAGACAACCACTCTCCTCGCCCTCAACTGGAGATCTTCACTGGTTTGAGGATTCCTACCCCTCCTTGATGACTTCTCTTTGACTACGAACTTGCCAAAGCCACTGATCAGTAGGTCTTCCCCATTTTCAAGGGTCTGTTTCATGATCTCAAGGAGACCCTCCGCCACAGTTCGGGATTGACTTTTGCTGAGTCCGACCTGATGATAAATATTGTCAATGATGTTTTCTTTGGTCAGGGCCACCTTTGATCCTCCTTATCCTATGCCGTATAATAAAATCATATAAGTCTCAAATTTCAGGGAAAAATATGGCCTATGCTGGCAGTGGTGTCAAGTATTTTTTGTCTGTAAGAACTTTTCTTTTAATTTGTCATTTACGAATTCTGGAACAAGCCCGCTTACGTCCCCCCCAAAACTCGCGGCTTCCTTGATGATTGTGGAACTGATGTAAAACCATTTGTAGTCGGTCATCAGAAAAACAGATTGGACGTCCCTGTTTAATTTTCTGTTCATGAGCGCCATCTGGAATTCGTATTCAAAGTCAGAGAGCGCCCGGAGCCCCCTCAGGATGATGTTTGCTTTCTTTTGAATTACATAGTCCACCAATAATCCGCCAAAGGTGTCTACTTCTATGTTTGGGTCATCTTTTACCGCCTGCTTAATCATCGATATCCTCTCATCAATGGAAAAGAGGGGGGCCTTTTGCGGGTTGTTCAAAATGGAAATAATCAACTTGTCAAAGATTTCCAAACCCCGGGTTACAATGCTCAAATGCCCATTTGTTATAGGGTCAAAGAAGCCGGGATAAATAGCGATTTTTTTGCACATTATTAAGCCCCGTTCAACTCTCGCTAAGTGGTTACACAAATAAAATCAAGGAATTGGGTGATTCGTCAATTGCCAAATTATTCAATCCCTGACCTCATAAATACTTATTTTCGTATCTCCGTATACCCGGGAATCCACCATTTCAAGGCCGCTAAAAGATAGGGGCAGGCTCGCGTCCTTGCCTGATTCAACAACTATCCGTGCCGCGTTTGAAAGCCTTTTTCCCTTTGAAAGTCCTGTAAGTATAGGGGTTGCCAGATTTTTCGCGTAAGGTGGATCAAGGAAAACAAGATCAAACTGTTTCGTCAAAAGGGGGTGTTCCCGGGGCAGCCCCCTTGACAAATCCCTTCGAAGGGTCACTCCTGAATCGCGGTAACCGCATAAATCAATGTTTTTCTCAATTAAATCAATCGATTCCCGGAGTCTATCAATAAAAACGGCATACCCTGCGCCCCTGCTCAAAGCCTCCAAGCCGAGGCTGCCTGTCCCCGAAAAAATATCAAGCACACTAAGTCCCGAAAGATCTTGGCCCAATATATTGAAAATGGCTTCTCGAACGCGGTCGGAAGTGGGCCGGATCAAGAGACCCTTCGGGGTTGAGAGAACCCGGCCCTTTGCCCGTCCGCCGGTAATTCTCATCTTATTCCTTTTCAACTATAGGAGTCTCTTTTAAGAGAGTGTCCTTCGTGGTCTTCCTTTTCCTAAGACGATACAGGGTAATGGCAGGACCCGACAAGAGGTATGTAACCAATATGAAAAAAAGCATAATCTTGGGTTTATACGCCACAACCACAAAGACTAAAATGGTGGTCACCAAGACATTAAACGGCTTTTGTTTTCTTAGCTCAAATTCCTTGAAACTGGGATAACGGATGGAACTCACCATTAAAAAGGATAAAATATAGACCAATGTAATGATTACGATATGTCTAAATTGCGGCAGTCCCCCTACGGCCGTTGTGAAGAGAACCAGGGAAGAGATAAAGCACGCCGCGGCAGGGATAGGCAACCCTTTGAAGAAGTTGGGAGCGACACGGTCTTTTTGCACATTAAATCGGGCAAGTCTCAAGGCGCCGCATATTACATACATAAAGCAGGCTAACCATCCCAACCGACCGAATGGCTCCAGCGCCCATTGAAAGGCAAGTATCCCTGGGGCAACACCGAAGGCAACCAAATCTGATAGGGAATCGTATTCAGTGCCGAACAGGCTGGTGGAGTGGGTGAGTCGTGCAATCTTTCCATCGAGGCCGTCAAAGACGCAGGATATAAGAATGGCAATAGCAGCGGTTTCATACCTCCCCTGTATAGCGGCAATTATGGCATAAAAGCCGCTAAACAGACTGGCGGAGGTAAAAAGGTTGGGGAGTATATAAATTCCCCTTTTTCCGCTCCTCTTGGATCTTTTTTTTCTCTTCGATCTCATGATATAGCGTTCAAGAAAACGTTCTTGGTTCTTGGATAGGCCGTTTTTTGTTTTTCAATCATCAATCCTAAAGGTATCCTATGACCGTTTCGCCTGCCTTGACCTTTTGACGCACCTGGATGGTTGTCTTACTCCCTTCGGGCATATAGACCTCTAATCTGGAGCCAAACCTTATAAGGCCGAATCTCTGACCGGCGTTTACACGATCCCCTTTTTCGATCCAGCATGCTATTCGCCTTGCAATAAGGCCCGCGATTTGTATAAAAACAATCTTTTTGGCACCAGCGGTCTGTAAGACTATTTCATTTTTTTCGTTCTGTTTTGAGGCCTTATCTAAATTTGCGGAAAAGAATTTACCAGGGTGATATGTGATCTTTTCGATGGTTCCCCCTATGGGAATCCGGTTAACGTGGACATTGAAGACCGACATAAAGATGCTGATCTTAATTGATGCCCGTCCTAAAGGGTTGTTGGTTCCTTTTAGATGCAGGACCTCTAATATTGTGCCGTCAGCAGGTGTCAGCACCGCGTCACTGGAATCAGAGGTCGGACTACGTTTAGGGTCCCTGAAAAAAAAGATGACAAAAAAAAGGACAACGCCCGCAAGAATCGAGATGAAAAAGAAATTAGTGCAGACAAAAAGGAGGGTCAAACTACCACTGATGACGATAAAAGGGACCCCTTCTTTTGCCACCGGCCATTTGTTGTTAATTCGCGAGTCTTCCACGTTATATTTTGATGGTGTTTACCCTGTATAGCCAAGCTTAGCCCCTAATCGGTAGCTTACGGTCTAACCCGCAAAGCGAAGCCGTGCTAAATTCTTTGTGACTTTATATAGCTTTAGAGCCCCTTTGTCAATCCACTTTCTCTACGAGGGATTTGCGCTAACTGGATTGGGCCTATTTAAGGTGGAAAAAAGAAAGGCCTGAAAAGGAAGAACCCTACGAACAGGAGAAGAGAATAAGATCAAAGCAGAATGGGCCCCCAAGTTTATTGCTGAAAAGGATTTGAAGAACGCCTTAAGATGATTGGGATAGAGACGAACTATGAGAATCCCTGTCTCGAGACATTCTGCCACCGGCCATTATTTCATCAATGTCATCGCTGTTCAGCGTCTCTCTCTCCAACAGGGCTTTGGCCATCCGGTCATGGATCTCCAGGTTATCTCTGATAAGCTGGGTTGTTTTTTCATAGGCCCCGGTCACGATATCCCTAACCTCCTCATCAATCTTTTGGGCTGTCAACGCGCTGTAATCCCTGTGCCGGGAGATCTCTCTCCCCAAGAATATCTGCTCCTCCTTTTTGCCAAAGGTCAAAGGACCCATATTCTTACTCATACCGTAATTGCAAACCATCTTTCTTGCCAGATTAGATGCTTTTTCAATATCATCTCCGGAGCCGGTTGTTTGTGTGTCCAGGATGATTTCTTCGGCAGCCCTTCCCCCCATCAATATTCGTATATTGTTTATCAAGTAATCTTTGGGGTATGTGTGCCTTTCATCCATCGGTAACTGCTGGGTCAAACCAAGGGTGCGACCCCGGGGAATAATCGTCACCTTATGGATGGGATCTGTATTGGGAAGTAATCTGGCTACCAGGGTATGCCCTGACTCATGACAGGCAGTGACCTCCTTTTCTTCATCGCTGATGATCAGGCTCCTCCGCTCCGGACCCATCAGGACCTTGTCCTTGGCATCCTCAAAATCCACCATCTCAACCGTCTCTTTTCCGCGCCTTGCGGCCATGAGCGCAGCCTCATTCACCATATTTTCCAGGTCTGCTCCGGTAAACCCGGGGGTCCCACGGGCAAGGACCTTAACATCCACGTCCTGGCCTGTCAGTTTCTCCTTGGTATGAACTTTCAAGATACCCTCGCGGCCCTTAATATCCGGAACCGGCACTACCACCTGGCGGTCGAATCGGCCGGCCCGCAGTAGGGCTGAGTCGAGAACATCGGGTCTGTTAGTGGCTGATATCAATATTACGCCCTCATTGGACTCAAAACCGTCCATTTCCACGAGGAGTTGATTGAGTGTCTGTTCCCGCTCATCGTGTCCACCGCCTAACCCCGCTCCGCGATGTCGGCCAACAGCATCTATCTCGTCAATGAATATGATGCAGGGCGCATTCTTTATGCCCTGCTTAAAGAGGTCTCTGACCCGGGATGCGCCTACACCCACAAACATCTCCACAAAATCCGATCCGCTTATGCTGAAAAACGGAACACCTGCTTCACCGGATATGGCCCTCGCCAGGAGGGTCTTACCGGTACCAGGGGCACCTGTCAAGAGAACGCCTTTTGGTATCCTTCCTCCCAGCCGCGTGAATCTTTTGGGGTCCTTCAAGAATTCCACGATTTCTCCCAGTTCTTCCTTGGCCTCATCGATACCTGCCACGTCGTCAAAGGTGACTTTTTTCTGGGCATCACTCATGAGTCTTGCCTTGCTCTTCCCGAAGGATAGCGGATTTCCTCCCCCGCCCTGCATTTTCTGCATGAAAAATATCCAAACACCTATCAGCAGCAGCATGGGAACCCAGGAGAGAAACATATGAAACAAGGAGGAACCCCCCGCGGGTTTTGCAGATATCTTGACGCCCTTGTCCCTCAGCAGATTTATCAGATCGGGATCTTTTGGGGCGAAGGTCTCAAATGGCCCCCGAGCGGACATGCCCGAAATGTTGTCACCTTGAATGGCGACCTGGGTGATGCTCCCGTCTTCTACCATATTTAAAAAATCACTATAACTGACGGAGACGCTTCTGATCGTAGTCTGGTTAGTTGTTCGGAACAGCACGACCATCATAAGGCTGATTATGACAAAAAGAGCAAGCTTTTTGGAGGATGGCTTCAATTTAATATAACCTTCATAGACTTTTCAGTTCGTTTTGCTCGTGCTTCGTTCACTTTATACTGGCTTTTTCCGGATGAACTGGTGCTGTACCGGAACCATTGGTTTCTTTATGTGCCAACCCAAGTGCATCCCGAAGCTTTTCCAGGATGCGGGTAGATACATCAGGGTTTTCCTTCAGAAATTTCTTGGCGTTCTCCCTGCCCTGTCCAATCCGTTCATCGGCAAAGGAATAACAGGTCCCGCTCTTTTCGATGACCTCCGTTTGAACAGCCATGTCAAGGAGATCACCATCTGTGGATATGCCCTCGCCGTACATGATATCAAATTCCGCCTCTTTGAAGGGGGGCGCCACCTTGTTTTTCACCACCTTCACGCGGGTCCGATTCCCGACAATATCCTGCCCATCCTTGATGTTTCCGATCTTTCGGATGTCAAGTCTAACCGAGGAATAGAACTTAAGTGCCCTGCCCCCGGGAGTGGTCTCGGGGTTCCCGAACATGACCCCGATCTTCATCCGAATCTGATTGATAAAGATAACGGCCGTCATCGACTTGCTGATGCAGGCGGTCAGCTTCCGCAATGCCTGTGACATGAGTCTGGCCTGCAGACCCATGTGGACATCCCCCATATCGCCTTCGATCTCTGCCTTAGGTACCAGCGCTGCCACTGAATCAATAACCACAACATCCATGGCGCCGCTGCGGACCAATATCTCGGTAATCTCCAGGGCCTGCTCGCCAGTATCTGGTTGAGAAACCAGCAGACGATCGAAGTTCACACCCAGCTTTTTGGCATACATGACATCCAGGGCATGTTCGGCATCGATGAAGGCCGCAAAACCATCCTGTTTCTGTGCTTTGGCCATGATGTGAAGGGCCAGGGTGGTCTTACCCCCGGACTCAGGACCAAAGATCTCGACGACCCGGCCTCGCGGACAGCCCCCCACTCCCAGGGCATGGTCCAGGGCAAGTGAGCCGGTTGAGATGACAGGAACCTCTGCAATCTCCCGGCCACCCAATTTCATGATGGCGCCCTTGCCGAACTGCCGTTCTATTTGATCCATAGCCAGTTGGACCGTTTTTTGCTTGTCCTCCGATATGCTACCCAAGGATATCCTCCTTCGCGGATTGCAGCAATTCAGGGAACCGGAACCAAATCACACCTTCACATAATAAATGCATTAATACATATTTTCCGATGACATAGCAGACGCCGAGGGGTTCCCCTTTTTTAGGCTTTTCAGAAACCATGGCCTCCGTGGTCATGAGAAGGCCGGCCACGGATGCAGCATTTTGAAGCGCAAATCGTGTTACCTTGGTCGGATCCACAATGCCGGCCTTCATAAGATCCTCATAAGTCCCTGTTTCGGCATTGAATCCAAAACTCCCTTCACCTTCCATAACGTGCTGAACCACAACGGAGCCCCCAAAACCATGAAATTACCCACTCCCACAATAGTCACTTTCACCGGATCGGCAGTCGTTTCCACAATGGCTTGTGCTTTCTCGCCAGTGCCCTTGAGGGCTCCAACAAACGCCTTCTTAGTAACTCTGCCAATCGCTGCTAATGTCCTTTCCACCATTTCGAACCTTCATTTTTCCCCTCTTCGCGCTTGCGCCTTTTCGAGCGCCAATTCAACCAAGAATTTGAAAACATCTATGCCTTTGAGATCGGCTGTTTTCTCACCGCGGACATATTGCATGACCCACGCAAGGTCTAAATCGTTCTCCGGCGAAAACGCTCCTTTCTTTAGACCCAGGGACAGGGTTTCTTCGTCGAAGAGGATGAGATTCTCAAAAGCAGGAACAGGTCCGTTTTTATGTCCAGGCCTGGCAAAAACCTGTAAATCCCGCTCAAGGACGTCAAGAAACACGGGCTCGAAATCCAGCAAGTCAACAAATAGATCCAGTGATTCCTCTATCTGCCCGATGGATTTCCGTTCCAGGCCACTGCGCGCATCCTCCAGCAGCAGCGTCAGGTCATCCTGCGTATAAGTGAGATCGAGTAGCGCCAGCGCATTTGCGTGTATTCTCTTAAGTGACTCCTTCCCCTTACTCACAAGCACATCATGATGGTTCATAATCTTTTTGATATTTCTAATGCTAAACATTTCCTGCCAGAACGGGCTTTTACGAAGGGCTACGTCGGCCACGGTCGTGTGGTAGATGGCCAATTCATTGTCGAAGACCAAGACTTCCGCGATCTCGCCATCCAGGGGACGTATGTAGAGATGAAGATCCCTGAACTTCTTGTGCTCAAGATCGGTCATGTCGAGAAGTTCCCGGATGAGGGCCTCGTCCACCCACCACTTTCCGGGCGGTTCTTTAATTGTGGAAACCAGTTTTTGCAAAAGTCTATCGAGATTGATTTTGGCTTTCAGGTTTTTTTTGAAGGACATGGCGGTAATTTCCTCGTAAGGAAGTTTGTGATGATTTCCTATCAAAACATGTGATCGGGGCCTGAACTCTATCGGACACTGGCTTCACCGATCCAAGCGTCGCCCCATAATGTCATCATATTGAACAGGCGATATATTATCGTCAAAGGAGTCCTTGATATCCTGACGAATGACTTTCTGCAACAAATCATAGTCTTCCTTGTCTATCATCTTAATC
>Ga0307424_1000265_pt1 | contig 27363 bp, 27 predicted proteins | sample SalMarWE160320MG_FD_202157 | JGI IMG/M metagenome (GOLD analysis project Ga0307424, IMG submission 202157) | Salt marsh sediment microbial communities from the Plum Island Ecosystem LTER, Massachusetts, United States - WE1603-20 | ecosystem: Environmental > Aquatic > Marine > Intertidal zone >... | reverse complement strand
AATACTGGAACTCCGATATAAGGATCAAAAAAAATTCAATTTTTTCTAAAAAAGCCGTCACTTTTTGATTTCCACTTCTGCTTCAGTTTTGCCACGAAAAGGCCTCTCAGGGCGCATGAGCGGCACGTGAAGCGACGATCACTTGCAAGCGCAGACGGGGTTATGCAAAAGAGATAGAAACGTCTCCAGGCCCATAAGAGAAATCCATATAACTGATTGATATCACTACATAAATATCGCACAGTCAGCTTGACACCCATCCATTTTTGTGCTTAACTTCCGGCCATGACCAGCCGGGACCAACTCCAAGAAACGCTCTGTAACCGTCTGTTCTGGCATACTGCCGAACGGGATGATGCTAAAGTTGCAGACCACCTCTACCATCGCCGTGAGATGGATGTGGTTTACGCCATGGATGAGGCAACCCTATTTGATTCCTTCTTCAATTATTTACAGGAGATCAAAGTCTTTCCTCATTTGGAACAGCTTGATCCACAAAAACAACGAAGAAAAAATGTTCCCTTCTTCCAGATAGTCCTTGTTTTTTTGATGAGAGTCGTTGGCTCCATCAAAAAAATGGATCAAATGACCGACCTGCTGCTCACCGATGAACTCCTCATGAGCATGTGCGGGTTTAATGCCCATCAAGTAAAGAAAGGCAGTTGCGACCGGGGAACAAAACTTCGCAAAACGCCGATGCCTGAAATCAGAGGTTCTTTGTGTGTGGACACGGTGGCCAACCATATTATCACCATTACCCCCAGACGAATTGAAAATCTCTTTAACCGCTCTATCCAGCAATTAACAAAACAGGGCATTTTCCCAAAAAAGATACATGCCGCATGTGATTGCACCTTGTATGAAACCACCAGCAAATTTAAGGGGTGTGGTTCAGTCACCCGTAAAGTCAAGGTTAAGGCCCGCGGTTATCGGAAAGTCGGTGAACTCAAAGAAGTTCTCGTCACCCTTTATGGGTGGAAAGTCTGGGCCATCTATGAAATCAAGACGGGCATACCCTTGGCTATCAAAATCGATACAATCGAAAAACCGGACAATCTCCATGTCCTTGCGGTCTTGGAACAAGCCAAAGAAAATGTAAAGATCTCCAGCATCATTGATTCTCTGGTCATTGACCGTGGGTTCCTTGACGGCAAGGTCCTCTATGAAATTGATCGACAGGGGATCGAGTTTGTCATTCCTTTAAAGAGGAATATGGACGCAGCCAAGGATGCCCGTCAGTTGGCTTTAGACTCTGAAAGTTTTCCTCCTGTTACTCGTGAAGTTGAAGTTGTTCATGGCTATGGCAAAAAGAAATACACCGAAAAAGTGCTCACCACCCTGGTAGGGGTGCCTGATCTTTTGACCTGTGATTGGTTTAACCCAGAGGGCTCCAAAGCCAATACTACCAAGAAGGATTACGAACCCATCCCTTTAAATGCAGTAGTTGTCAAAAAATGGGACAACAAAACTCCCCCGCTTGAAAAACAGGTCGTATTCGTGACAAATATAGACGTAAGAGATCCCTTCGTAACCTTTGATCGTTATGATGAACGTAGCCTCATGGAAAACAAGCTTTTTCGTGAGGTTAAACAAAACTGGCACTTTGAGCATCCCCCTAAAAAAACCAAAGAGGGCGTCTATATCCAGACATACATGACCATGGGCATGAAAGCCCTTACCACGGCCTTTCTAAAATGGCAGGAAGAACAATTACAATTGGAAGCCCTGGGTAAACCCAGTACATGGGAAATGTACCGGCGAAGGCTCAAGGTTCTTAACCGAAACAAACTGATCGTTTTTGTGGACCAGCACTTTGGGATTTTTCCATCCCATGAAGTCTTCATGTTGGCCAATGTGCCCGTTCACGATATCGCAAAAGAACTCAATATCACCAGGGATCAGCTCTATGCCAAGTATACACAGGAGATCTTAACCCAAAAATCTTGAGCAGGAGCCTCAGAGTTTTCTAGCGCGACACCGTTTCTCGTTTAATCCTTATATCGGAATTCCAGAGGGTCTCATCTCCCTTGTCAGACAAAACCGAACGTGATACAATTTAAGATCTATAAGCGTTGATGACGGCGCTATTCTTTTGGATCGGGAGGGTGGTCCCGGTTGCCTAAGGAAAAGGAACTAACGATTCTGCCTGCCATTTTTCCAAGGATAAGAGTCCAATCATGAGTGAAATAGATTTTTTGTCCGAGGTTTCTCTCTTTTCCCACATGAAAGGTGAAGATCTGAAACGAATTGCTAATCAGACCCGGCGCCAGCAATTTGACAAGGGAGAAGTGATTATCAAAGAGGGTGCTCATGGCAGTAAGCTCTTCATTATCATCAGCGGTCGGGCTGAAGCTATCAAGAACCTTGGCGGAAAAAGCGAGATGGTTTTGGGATTTTTTGGCCCACGTTCCTACTTCGGAGAAATGGCTCTGATCGATGATCTGCCCCGGTCGGCAAGTGTGGTCGCCAAAGAGGATACGCACATCCTAACCTTGGAGTGGGATCTGCGCAAAGAGATAGAACAATCCCCCGCAATGGCTGTTGAATTGCTCCAGATGTTGAGCCAGCGCATTCGGGCCAATGAAAAATTCATAAGAAACACCTTAGGATCATTCTTGCCTATTTGCGCTAACTGCAAAAAGATACGCGAAGATGACGATTCATGGACACCTATAGAAGAATACATCCGTGACCATTCCGAAACCGAATTCAGTCACGGAATCTGCCCTGAGTGCGCAAAAAAACTGTATCCTGAATTCTATAAGGGATGAATCGCGCTCAATCCAGCCGCAATCCCCGCATTGCACCTAATGCGGCCCGCTCAATGGCCAAACAGGCCAGCTTTCCGAGGCTATCCAAGAACTGCATTTCATCGTGGGAAGGGACTTTGTTGAAGGGAAAATAGGTCCTTAAAATAGAGTACGTTGTCTCATTCACGGTAAACGGAATACCAATAACCGATTTCAAGCCCTCTTCCTTGGCCGCATCCAGGTTCTGAATTCGGGAATCTGTCTCAAAATCACTAATAATAATGATATCCCCGTGCATAATCTCGGTTACACTTTTCCCGTAATCAATGGCCCCTGAGTTAAGGTACTTATTGCTGAGACCATATGACGAAACCACTTTGAGCTTGAAGTTGCCCTGTTCCAAGACCCGAATCGTGCTCCCTTTTGCGCCCATAAGTTCGGAAGCCAAGGATACTACGAAGTAAAGTACATCGCTGAGATCTTCCTCGTCCCTGTAAATTACGTCTATAACCCTGCTAAGGGCAAAAGAAGAGAGATCTAAAAAGTTTTCTGCCATATCCCTATCCCCTCAGGACTTACGCAAAAACAAACTATCATTTTTCCATTGCTGGGCCATCTTTGCCCAAACCCTCATCTCAGTATGGTATTAGCTAAATTTAGCATTATAATCGGTTTCCATTTTAATATTACTCTTTCATATTTATGAGCAGCATGCAACTGTTAAGTTGAAACCTATCCTCTCTGTCGCAAAAGCCTGTAAAATAAATGATGACGTAAACATGAATTCAATGTATATATTAAGATAATTTTTTCGGTTTTGCGATCATTGTATCATCAACTATGCCCAATTCATCTTTTCATACTGCCAGACCTCAGCCTAAAGCCCTTTCGGAGAAGGCATCTCTCAAGCTAATTGTTCTCTTGGCTGCCATTTTCCTCCTCTCTCTGCTCGCGATTTCTGCAGCCCGGGCAGAACGCCCCTTCCCAAAACCAAAGGGTCTTGTTAATGACTTCGCCAATGTGATTCCTCCGGCATATAAGCAGAAGATTGCCGCTGTCACAGGGGTATTGCTTCAAAAGACGGGAATTCCCGTGGTAGTTGTCACCATGCCGGATATCGGGGGCTCAGAGTATAACGACTATGCCAACCGCCTTTACAGGGCCTGGGGAATCGGCAAAAAGGGAGAAGACAAAGGCGTCCTGATCTTTGTAACAGTGAAGGAGAGAAAGATGCGTATTGAGACCGGGTACGGTGTGGAGGGGATACTCCCTGACGGCCTGGTCGGGGAGATACGCGATCGCTACATGACCCCTTTTCTCAAGCAGGACAAATTCGGTGAGGGGTTGCTTGCAGGCGCATTAGCCGTGGCCCAGGTCATTGCAAAGGCTTCAGGGATCGAGTTAGCTGGTCAGATGCCGAAAAAAGCTGTCAAGAAACGGGCCGGGTTTTCCTTTTTCCCAATCATTATTATACTAATAATAATTATGCTGATATCAAAAAGACGCGGCGGGTCCTGGCTCTTTTTTCTGCCCCTCCTCTTTGGCCTTGGCGGCCGGGGAGGCTATGGATCAAGATACTCCAGCGGCGGGCCCGGCGGAAGCTTTGGTGGTTTCGGTGGTGGTTTCGGCGGATTTGGGGGTGGCATGAGCGGCGGCGGGGGCGCTGGAGGAGGCTTTTAAAAGGAGCAGTTATGGGAAGAAATCAAAAAGATCCAAAAACGATATTACCGGATATCACCAACGCCTATAAGGCCCTTTTTGGCGATGACCTTGTCAGCATTATTCTTTATGGCAGCGCAACAGGGCAGAATTTCCAGCCTGGAAAATCTGACATTAATTTCATGATTGTGCTCACAGAAGATGGAATAGAACGTCTTGACCAGGCCTTTGATGTTGTAAATAAATGGCGAAAAAGGGGTGTGGCCTTTCCTCTCTTTTTAACAGAAGAGTACGTAAAGACCTCCTTAGATGTTTTTCCAATCGAATATCTCAATTTCCAGAACAATTACGTTCTGGTTTTCGGAAAAGACATCCTCAAAGATCTCGAATTTAGCCCCGAATTCCTCCGGCTCCAGTGTGAAAGGGAGATCAAGGGCAAACTCCTCCTGTTGAGGGCGGCATTTCTCGAGACCTCAGGCAAAGGAAAGGCCCTAAAAGGGCTTATCACACAAGCTCTCCCGGCGCTGATGGCAATCTTTGAGGCCTTATTGCACCTACTGAAAATAGACGTGCCGGGAGAAAGACGTGGGATTGTCAAGGCAATGGCTGACGCATTTGACTTGGACCATGGTGTATTTGAAGGCCTCCTTGATATCAAGGAAGAAAAGTCTAAGTTCAAAGATGAAGAAAGCCTTAATCTGTTTAAAGACTGCTTAAAGGAAATGAGAAAGCTTTCTAAACTAATAAACGCATTCGGAGGTTAACATGGGCAAAGGACTAAAGACCTTACTGGTCATTCTTGGCATATTGCTTCTTATAGTTTTTGCCGCTTATTCATTTCTAAAGGGGACATACAATACCCTTGTGACCATGGATGAGGGTGTCAAGGGGGCGTGGGCCCAGGTGGAAAACCAGCTCCAGCGTCGTTATGACCTTATTCCCAATTATGTAGAGACGGTTAAAGGCTATGCCAAACATGAAAAAGAGGTCTTCGTTAAAGTAACCGAGGCCCGCTCAAAAGTGGCAGGAGCTACCACCGTCAGCGATAAGATCCAGGCCAATAACCAGCTTAGCTCCGCCCTTGGGCGGTTGTTGGTGGTAGTTGAACGTTATCCGGAGTTGAAGGCCAACACCAATTTTATCCGTTTGCAGGATGAATTGGCGGGAACTGAAAACCGAATCGCGGTTGAACGCAGGCGCTTTAATGAAATGGTGAAGACTTACAACATCAAGGTGCGAAGGTTCCCTACAAATATACTCGCGGGTATGTTCGGGTTTGAAAAGGCAACTTTTTTCGAAGTCCCCAAGGAACGACAGGAAGCGCCAAAGGTCAAATTCTGATCAGCGTTTTTGCAGGTAATAATCTTCAATTCGGGTCAAAGTCCTGACATATTGATTTTGAAATTCAAAATCGGGGTAGTGACTGATCTCTTTTCTTAATGGTTGAATGTACGGAAATATATTTATCCCGTAGCTGTTCTTCCCTACTCTGTCTGCCTGATGGACGATCAGCACGGAATAATAGGTTAACAGAAGCCTCAAAGTCACTGAGCGCCGGAAAAGGTAGGCCCTTCCACCGGTGGTATTGAGAAAAAAGCCCGCATAGCGATACATAACATCAAATGGAAGTCTTACTTGGCCGGGATTCGGGCATAGTTTCCCCAACATAATCCATCTGTAGAACATTTTCAGATTGATCTCCAGGGTGTCGCGCTCGTTTATCGCCACTTCTTTGAATAGATGCAGGTCCTTTCGGTCCAAGGCACGGGAAAAAAAGAATACATTCTTCACCATAATAGTGGGGGCGAAGCCCTCACCGGCAGGCACGGGCGGCCGCGCGGCCAGTGCCTTAATAATCCTTTTAAAGTAGGCGTAGGTATTTGTCTTCAAGTCCAGTCGTTCGATGTACTTCTTGGTATTGAGATACGCAAAAAAATCGGCCACGTATTCATCAATTAGTTCACAGTAAATCTTGTCTGCCGGGGCTTTTCCAAATAACTCGCCTTTGCGTGGTTCAAATAGGCGTGTTACCCCTGCATCAGTTCTGAATAAGTCATCTTTGCCTAATTCAAATAGGCGTTCTATCTGACCTTCGGTCGCGCTTAGCATTTCCTCTAAAAGGGCCTCTTTCTCCATCGGCAAGGTCCCCACACCCAGACGTTTCTTGGGGAGGGCCTTTTCATCAATGGGAAAGGCCTTGCCACGAGCATCCTTTCCTGCAACATCCTCGGCGTCAGGGCGTTTCCCTTCAAGATCCTTTATTCCCGGCACTCCTTTTGAAGTCGCCTTTTTGTCAACCGGTGATAAGTCTCCTGCCACCAGTGCTTTTTCCGGTTTTGGTCCGGTTTGTGAATACCAGTAGTAGCCGAGCCCTCCCAACACTACCACTGCCGGAACCACCCACCACCAGATACGCCCTCCAATTTTATTGACCATGCCAATTTCTCCTGCAATACATTTGGGTTTTATTAAGGTTCAGAGGTTCAAGGTTCAAAGGTTTAACCCACCAACCAGAATCCAGCACCCAATCCCGATGCCCGTCCCAGCATCCATACCATCATCCAATCATCCGGTACTTTTCCTGGCCCTCCACATAAAGATCGTTGCCAAGGGTGTCATTGACCACAATAGCGGGCAGACTTTCTACCCGTAACTCTCTGATTGCCTCCGGGCCCAACTCTTCGTAGGCCACCACTCGCGCGGCCTTGATTGCCCTTGCCATGAGCGCGCCCGCGCCCCCTATGGCGGCCATATAGACACCCTTATACCTGACCATGGCCTCTATGACCTCTTTTGATCGTTTACCCTTACCTATCATCCCTTTCAGACCTAATTCAAGTAATTTAGGCGCAAACGGGTCCATCCGGTAACTTGTCGTGGGTCCGGCGGCCCCTATTACCCTGCCCGGCGGGGCGGGAGATGGCCCCACGTAATAAATGACCTGTCCCTCGATAGGGATGGGCAGTTCTTTTCCTGCTTCAATCAATTCCATAATCCTGCGGTGGGCAGCATCTCTCGCCGTGTAAACTATTCCGCTGATTGTGACTCTATCCCCGGATCTTAGCGGTTCTATGTCTCCGGCAGATAGCGGGGTTTTTAGATGATATTCGGTACCCATAATCTCCTCCTTAAGGCCTTATCGCTCAACTACTCAATCCCATCTCAGGCGGTACTCAACCATTGGGTCAGATCTACCCCTCAAAGAACGACCTCCACATGTCGGCTTGCGTGGCACTGGATATTCACGGCTAAGGGGAGGCTGGCAATATGGCATGGCATCATCAAAATGTGAACTGCAAGGGAAGTCACTCGCCCGCCGAGACCCTGTGGGCCAACCCCTGTTTTATTAATTTCTTCCAAGAGCTCTTGTTCCAATCTAACCAATTCAGTGTCAGGGTTGGGTGTCCCTAACGGTCGAAGCAAGGATTTTTTGGCCAAAATAGCAGACTGTTCGAAATTCCCCCCGATCCCCACACCAATAATCGTCGGTGGGCAGGGGTTAGGGCCTGCCTCAGCCACGGTCTGAACAATCCTTTCCTTTATCCCGGCCCATCCCGCTGAAGGGGGGAGCATAAAGAGGCGGCTCATATTTTCGCTTCCTCCTCCTTTCGGCACCACCCAGATCTTGAGTTTATTCCCGGAGACCAGGTCAAGATGCACAATGATCGGCGTATTGTCGCCCGTATTCTTCCTGGTGAAGGGATGGCACACCGATTTACGCAGGAAACCTTCTTTGTAACCCTTCCGAATCCCTTCTTCAAGGGCCTGGTGCAGGCCACCTCCCTTTACTGAAACCTCCTGGCCAAGTTCGACAAAGAGGACAGCCACTCCGGTGTCCTGGCACATGGGAATCCGCTCCTCCCGAGCTACCCGCGCATTTTCCAGCAGCTTTCTCAGGATATCCTTTCCCACATCCGACTCTTCATATCCCAGCGCACTCTCCAAGGCCTGAACAACGTCGTCTCCCAATTCAATATTGGCTTGAATTGATGCATCTTTGACTGCATCGACAATGGCCTGGGTTGATATCTCTCGCATAAAATCCTCCGGATTAGGGATGATATTCATTTGGCAAATTGTCAAAAACAGGTTACATATAAGAAAAAATGCTTTAAATATAAATATACAAGAGATCCCCGTGAGAAGCAATAGAAAGTTGGGACAACATTTGAACCATGCAGATTCATCCCCCCCTGAGATGGGACTTAACCACTCAATGAGGCCTGGACCATGAGAATCCTTTTAACTAATGATGACGGTATTCATGCCCCGGGACTCTTTGCCCTTTATGAGGCACTGAAATCCGACCACGCGGTGCATATCGTGGCGCCGGAATCGGAGATGAGCGCTGTTGGACACGCCATTACCTTGACCTCGCCGATCATGGTTCAGGATGTTCGTAAGAATGGCACATTTTTTGGGCATGCCGTGAAAGGCACGCCTGCCGACTGTGTAAAAATCGCGGTGTATGAATTGCTTGATAGCCCCCCGGACGTCGTTCTTTCCGGCATAAATGTGGGCGCCAATGTGGGCGTCAACATCCTCTATTCGGGCACGGTCTCTGCGGCCACTGAAGGCGCGTTTTTGGGTATAAGATCAGCGGCCATATCCCTTGCCACTTTAAGAAACCCGGACTTCCGGTTTGCGGCCCGTTTCAGCAAAGAGATCATAAAGTTTATGATGGGGAGTGATTTGAAGGATGGAACTGCCCTGAATGTGAATATTCCCGCGGTACCACCCGAAAAAATCAGAGGCGTATGCCTGGCGAGGCAGGGGACTTCCAGATTTGAAGAGCGCTTTGAAAGACGCAACGATCCCCGGGGAAATGTTTATTACTGGCTCATGGGTGAAAAATTTATTGAAAACGGCAATTCTGACAACGATTCCGTTGCCCTTAAACAGAACAAGATTACCATCACGCCGATTCATTACGACCTCACCTCTGAAAGGGAACTGGAGCGGTTAAGGACCATCCCCCTGCCTTTAACCGGTTTCTTGGGCCAAGATCGCGAATGTTAAGCAGGGGTTTTGAAATCTGCAATGATTTTGCGGCCGCGGTGGGATTACCATCTGGCCCTTGATTCTGAAAGGCGACTCCGAACTTGGAGAATCAAATGAACCCGTTACAGCATCTAAAAGAACTTCCCCATATCTTTGATTCAACACACAACGGTGTAAGCATAATAGACGAAAACGGGATTGTCGTCATTTATAATAGAGCAGCAGGGATGATGTTAGATAAGGACCCGGATGAGATGTTGGGGCGGTTCATCGGGGATGTTTTCCCTACTGCCTGGGAGGATTTGGAAAAGATCCTGAAAAACGGAACAGCACAGATCGGGAAAAAAATCACCTTGGGCAACTCTACCATAGTTGCCAACAGAACCCCCATTCTTGAAAATCAACACATTGTCGGAGTCATAAGTGTTTTTCAGGATATCTCCGAATATGAAAACATTGCCCACCAATTAGAGTCCTACAAAAGATTCAACACGCAGCTCAACGCGATTATCAACTCATCCTTTGACGGCCTCTGGATATGTGACCATGAAGGCAAGGTCGTCCGGATCAACAAGGCCTCTGAAACAATTAACGGCATAAAGGCCGACCAGATTGTCGGGAAGAGGATGGAAACGCTTATTGGCGAAGGGATGATTGATCGCTCCGTGACGCTTGAAGTCCTCAAAAACCGAACAGGCGTGACCATTATTCAAAATCTGAAGAATGGCAAGCAGATCCTCGTCACAGGGAATCCGGTTTTCGATGATCACGGGGAGATATCTCTCGTTGTGGTCAACGAAAGGGATATAACGAGTCTGAATAAATTGAGGAACGATTTGGCGGAAACCAAGGCCCTTGCTTCAAGATACCGTTCCGAGCTCTCACTCATGGATAAACAGACCTCACTCCTTTCCGAGGCAGTCATTCGAAGCGAAATAATGCACAAGGTGTTAAACAGGTCCATGAAAGTGGCACAGGTCGACTCTACTGTGCTAATCCAGGGGGAGACGGGAGTGGGCAAAGGATTTTTTGCCAGGCTTATTCACTATACCTCTCCCCGCAATAAAGGCCCTTTCATCCGTGTGGATTGCGGCGCCATTCCAGAAACCCTTATTGAATCAGAACTCTTCGGATATGAAAAAGGCGCTTTCACGGGAGCTCGCACCGAGGGAAAACCCGGCCTTTTTGAATTAGGTGAAGGCGGCACCCTGTTTCTTGATGAAATTGGGGACCTGCCTCTTACCGTCCAGGTCAAGCTGCTTCGATTTTTGGAGGAGAATAGTATCATGCGAGTAGGCGGAACCTCCATCAGAAAGGTCAACGCCAGGGTAATAGCGGCAACCCACCGAAATCTGGAAGATATGGTGAAAAAAGGAGAATTCCGGAAGGACCTCTTTTTCAGGCTCAACGTAGTGCCCATTCATATCCCGCCGTTGAGAGAGAGGATTGAAGACATTCCCCCTCTTATCAATTTCTTTCTTAATGATCTCAACCATAAGCATTCCACAGAGAAGACAATTCTCCCCCGGGCCATTGATTGCCTCTGTCAATACCCTTTTTCAGGCAACATACGTGAGCTGTCCAACCTCGTGGAACGTGTTGTCGTTCTTACCCAGGACCAAGATATCCATATGGAAGATCTCCCTTCTCATGTTCGCCATCCGGATCCAAGTGCAGACTTCCAGCCGGGAAGCAATGATTCAAATCTTCCAAATGCAGTGGCGAAGATGGAAAAAAAGATGATCATTCGGGCACTGAGAACCTGTGGCACACAAAGAAAGGCCGCCCGGATATTGGGGATTGATCAGTCCACCCTGGCAAGGAAGGCCAAACGTTACGGCATAAGATCTGATGCAATTGTGCATCAAGATGTCTGAATGCATCAGGCCTTTTAACTCTCTCCCATGATATTGGCCCAATACGGTTTTCTTTTCAAAGGGATCATGATCGTTTTTATCCCTGTCTGAAAGGCCCAATCACCCGACATATCAGGTTTGAAAGCATTGATATCTTCGACTCGATCCCAAACAATTTGTGGTAATGGAGACCTTTCCCTCTCTTGGCATAGAAGTTGCTGAAATTGAAGAACTTAGTCTCTTGTCAAAAACCGTATCCAGGAGAACGGGATTATGCCGGGGCATGAAACTGTGAAAGGGTGCGACCCATTTGATGATCTGGCAGAATCATTAAGGGCTCATCCTTTCAAATCTCAGATTCTCATAGAAGTACGGCCTGAACAGTGTACGCTGGAAAAGGCCCTGGCAGTCTTAGAAGACCTAAATATCCACCAAGTTCAGCATCAAGTTCTCCAAAAAGGAGATCCTTCCTGTATACTGTTTTTTCTGCCCAATGAGGATATGAGGGAGGCGGTTTTTAAGCTCACGGAAGCCGGGTTTACCAGGGTGCAAGGGGTTAATCCCCAACCTAAACATTGGCGAAAGAGAAATTAATGCCCTTAGGTTATCAGGCAGAGAGATGTAATTCAAAAAAGAGTGAAGATTCCTGGATATTTAGGGACGAGGAGAGTGGAAATGCAGCAAAAAACGAATAAACAACTGATTGAAATCAGGACAGAACATGTTCCGCAAGGACCCTTCAATATTAATCCGATTTTTGTGAAGCAGGCCAAAGGTGCCCTTATTGAGGATGTGGAAGGAAATGAATATATCGATTTCGGAGGAGGGATTGGTGTAGTAAACGTGGGTCACTGCAATGAAAAGGTGGTCGCTGCCATTAAGGAGCAGGCCGACCAATATCTTCACACCTGTTTTCACGTAAGCATGTATGAGCCATATATTGACCTAGCAAAGCAGCTAAACGAGATCACACCCGGCGACTTTCCCAAAAAAACATTTTTTGTTAGTAGTGGGGCCGAGGCGGTAGAGAACTCCGTAAAGATTGCCCGGTACGCCACAAAACGTCAGGGCATATTAGCCTTTGAAAACGCCTTCCACGGTCGCACCTATATGGCCATGACCCTGACAAGCAAAGTCAAACCGTACAAGTTCGGGTTTGGTCCTTTCTGCCCTGAAATTTATCGTGTACCGTTCGCCTATTGCTATCGATGTCCTTTTGGCCGTGAATACCCTTCCTGCGAGCTGTATTGTGCCGAATACTTGGAGAATTTCTTTATCGGAAATGTCGCTGCAGAGTCTGTGGCAGCGGTCATTGCCGAGCCGATCCAGGGGGAGGGAGGATTTATCGTTCCTCCGCCCGGATATTTCAAGAGGATAAAGGCCATTTGCGAGCAACATGGAATTCTTTTTATTATGGACGAAATTCAGACAGGTATGGGTCGAACCGGAAAGCTCTTTGCCTCAGAACATTATGACGTTTTTCCGGACATCATCCTCACTGCCAAGTCTCTTGCGGCAGGACTCCCCCTTGCAGGCATTACAGGAAGGGCAGAGATTATGGAAACGCCCCATGTCGGGGGACTGGGAGGGACTTTCGGGGGAAATCCGATTGCGTGTAGGGCAGCCCTGGCTGTACTGGATCTGCTCAATGCCGAATTCCTTGAAAAGGCCGCGGAATTGGGAGAGAAGGTCCGAACCCGCTTTCTGAAACTTCAAGAGGAATTCGAGATCATTGGAGATGTCCGCGGCCTGGGCCCCATGATCGGGATGGAATTGGTCAAAGACCCCCGGAGCAAAGAACCCGCCCCTGACACGGCCAAAGAACTTGTGGGTCGATGCCTTGAAAAAGGCCTTATCATTCTGGCATGCGGGAATTATGGCAATGTCATCCGTACTCTCATGCCGTTGGTCATCACGGATGAGCAACTGGAAAGAGGCCTTGCCATTATGGCGGATGGGCTTTCTACCCTTTGAAAATGATAAGAAGCTGGCAATCCTTTAAACCCTGAATCTTTGAACCCGTGAACGGTTACTGGGAGAGAAACTTGGAAAAGTCGGAACAGAAACTCATCAGCACCGTAGAATCCCTGGCCCCGGAGATTCTGGATTTCACAAGCCGGCTGGTGGCCTGTCCCAGTACCCTGGGAAAAGAGGCGCCGGTGCTTGAAGTCATGGAGAATGAACTCAGCCTCCTCGGTTTTGATCCGGTTCGAGTGGAGATATCTCCAGAGGACCTGGCTGATCACCCGGGGTTCGCACCGGTACCCTGGGACTATGAGGGCCGACATAACCTGATCTCAACACGGCCGGCCGACGCTCCAGGGGGCAAGAGCGCGCTGTTCAACGGGCACCTTGACGTGGTGAGTCCTGAACCGCTTGGCAGGTGGAAGCGAAATCCCTTTGATCCCTTCGAGGAAGACGGCTGGCTTTACGGCCGCGGGGCCGGGGACATGAAGGCCGGTGTCGCGGCCATGACCTATGCGCTCCATGCGGTAAATAAGGCTGGAATGGGGCTCAGGGCGCCGGTGACCCTTGAGGCGGTCATCGAAGAAGAGTGCAGCGGGAACGGGGCCTTAGCGTGCCGGAATGCGGGCATTGACGCGGAAGCGGTCCTCATCCCCGAGCCTTTTGGGCCGACAATCCTTACCAGTCAGGTGGGGGTAGCCTGGTTCAAGGTCCTCCTCGCAGGTGTGCCCGTACATGTCCTTGAAACCCAGAGCGGCGTCAATGCCATTGAGAAATGCCATTTCTTATTTCTGGCCCTCCGTCGTCTGGAAGAAGAGCTGAATCGTACGCCCCATCCTGCCTTCGCTGGTCTTAAGCATCCTCTGAATCTCAACATCGGGATCATAAAGGGCGGAGACTGGCCTTCTACCGTGCCCGCTTCAGCCGAATTCCACTGCCGGATCGGCTTTTTCCCTGGGGTTTCCTTTGAAGACATACGCAGACAGATAACCGAATGCATCAAAAGGGCGGCGGCAGAGGACGCGTGGTTGGCCCTGAACCCTCCGAGGATATACTTTTACGGGTTTCGCTCGGAGGGGCACTCTGTTGATATAGACCAAAAGGCTTTCAGGATCTTGAACGACTGTCAGATTTCCCTGACCGGACGGCCCGCAGGGGAATTTGTTTCAACTGCTACCACAGATTTGAGGGCATTTATGCACTTCGGCAACGGGCAGGCCACATGCTTTGGGCCGATTGCCGAACAGATCCACGCCGATAATGAACGGGTCGCTATCTCGAGCGTTATTCATACTGCCAAGGCCTATGCCCTTTTCTTGGCACGCTGGTGCGAAGTGATTGATTGATCGGAGCACCTGAGGTGTCTCTCTTATAACTGATTACGAAAATTCCATGCCTATCCGGATGTTGCACAATGCTCAAGGGGAACCCGATTTATTGTGACATCCAGATAGCGCAGGCTCGAATTCACTGAAATTTGCTGGATGACGGGCAGGACTTCAGCAAAGACCTTCTCGTCACAGTGTTTCGAGAGTATAGGCGCTACTGATTCCCCTATTTTTTTGTGTTACACCCCTTCGAGTCAACACATTCTGCTCCGGACTTTGGCGCATAGTATCAAAAAAGAGCTGTGTGCAGTATTGTGTGCAACATCTGGATAGGCATAGAAAATTCATCTGTGTTTTGACCGGGCGGTGATACAATCGGTATTGCTCCGGCGATTGTCCGCCAATAGGCGATTACATTTAACTTAATTTTAAGATAGGAGGGAGTAACATGAAAAAAAGTCGATTCTCAATGCTTGTTTTGGCCCTGGTCTTGTGCGTTTCCGTATGCACCTATGGAACCGTCTTTGCGTCCGACACCATCAAGATCGGCATACTGGGACCGTTCACCGGGTCCCTGGCATTTAACGCCGGTGAAATGAAAAAGGGCATGATGCTTGCGCTTGATGAGATCAACGCAAAGGGCGGCCTTTTCGGCAAAAAGGTCGAAATTGCATTTGCCGATACCGAATGCAAACCAGACAAAGGACTTGCAGCGGTTAAAAAACTCGTCACCCGGGACAATGTCCTTGTGGTTGGCGGCGGATACTGCTCCAGCGTCAATATCGCTACCAGCGAATTTTGCCAGTTCGAAGAATGCCCTGTTGTTGTGGCCATCGCCATCAGCCCCACCATCACAAATCGAGGCTATAACTTCGTATTCCGAACCAGCCCCAACAGCCCCATGTTCCTGAACGGTATCAATCTTTGGCTGGCCGAAGTGAAAAAGCCCAAAACTGTGGCTTTTTTTATGGAGAATTCCGATTACGGACGTGACGGACAGAAGATATGGGAGGCACAATGCAAGAAGATCGGAGCGAAGGTCTTGGCACGTCTGTACTTCGAAATCGGCGGAACCGATTTTACCTCGGCCATCTCCAAGCTGAAAAATCTCAACCCGGACGTGGTATTTAACATTGCTTCTACCACCGAGGCGGCCCTTATACAGAAACAGGCGAAGGAGTTGGACTACTATACCCAATGGATCGGCGTGGGCGGACAGTTCACCCAAGCCTATTTCAAAATGACAGGTCCATTAAGCGAATACGCCATGGGTTCCTCCCTAGAACCCACCAAGGCCATGAAAGATCCGGTCACGGCAGCCTTTGTCAATGCCTTCCTGAAAAAATATCCGGGGAGCCGTCCAGGCATATTCTCTAGTCAAGGTTATGACAACCTGAAAGTGATTTTGGCGGCCGTCAAACAGGCCGGCAAACCGACCGGCAAACTGGCGAAAGATCGTCTGAAAATCCGCGACGTATTAGCCAAAACGGATATGAAACTTTCGCAGGGCACAATCAAGTTCGGCAAGGATGGACAGGTTTTCACCGTGATCCCCTCGGTGGTACAGGTCCAGTTGGATGGAAACTGTAAACCCGACACCCAGATTATCTTTCCTCCCGAACGAGCCGCTTCCAAGTATCTGGAGCCGAAGCCCTGGTCACAAAGAAAATGTAAGTAGGGGTGGGTGTTTGATGCATCTCATTTAGGCGGGCGAAGCTTCGCCTTCCTGCTCCGGAACGGGGCAATTACGCCTGAGGCGTGGCTTTGCGATGCCGGTCGAAGATCCCGTCTTTAGCGGGGGTACTGGATTCTCGGTGCTGGTCGAAGATCCAGCAACCTGTAGCGTTTCGCTAAAATAAATGGATGAAATATGGACCCATTGTTTTTCCAACAGGTACTAAACGGCCTCATTATAGGCAGCCTCTACAGCCTGGTCGCCATTGGATTGACCATGATTTTCGGGGTGATGAAAATCAGCAACTTCGCCCAGGGAGACTATTGTATGGTGGGGGCCTATGTCGCACTTTTCATCACGGCGTGGATTCCAGGCTGGATGGGATGGGTCGGTTCGGTGCTCGCAGCAGCAGCCGTGGTAGGCATCTTAGGCATCGTTACCGAACGGCTGATTTTCCGCCCGCTGCTGACGCGCTGGACCGACATCGACATTATCATGGTCTCCATCGGATTGTTTATATTATTGGAGAATCTGGCCCAGTTGTTGTTCGGGGCGACCCCCCGCATGATGCCCGACCCCTTCGGCAGCAGCACGGTCAGTATGGGCCCTGTCTCCACCAGCGTTCTAAGGATCTTCTGCTTTGCGTTTTCCATCGTGACCATCGCCGTTTTGCAGATCTTCCTCAATAGGAGCAGGATGGGCGTTGCCATTCGGGCCACAAGCCAGAACCGTTTCGCAGCCCAACTCATGGGGATTGATATCAACCTGGTCTACCTCCTGACCTTTGCGCTGGGCACGGCCCTGGCAGGCATTGGCGGAGTGCTGTACGGCACCCTTTTTGCGGTCTATCCCCTTATGGGCGGCATGCCCACCCTGAAAGCCTTTGTGGTTACCATTCTGGGTGGAATGGGCAGCATCCGGGGCGCCATATTCGGCGCCTTTATTCTCGGTGTGGCCGAGGCCCTGGGGGGCAACTATATTGCCATGGAATATAAAGACGCCATCGGATTTTGTATTATCATACTGGTGCTGCTCATCCGGCCGACCGGTCTTTTCGGTGAAAAGGAGGGGGCATGAGCGAGAAAACCCGGAAATGGCTGTGTCGCACCATCGTACTGGCAATACTCATCTTTCTGCCCCAGGTGATCAAAGACCGCTATTTTATGCACATTGTAGTGACTGCGGGCATCTTTATGATCCTCTGCATGAGTTGGAACCTGCTGGCAGGATACGCCGGGCTGCTTAATCTGGGGCATGCCGCATTCTATGGTATCGGGGCATACAGCAGCGCGCTTCTTGCGATCAAGCTGGGCGTCTCGCCCTGGTTCGGGCTCTTTGCAGGCGGATTGGTTGCGGCCTTCTTTGGATTTCTCTTAGGGTTCCCTTCTTTGAGACTCTCCGGTCCTTATCTTGCCATTACGACCATCGGTTTTGCCGAGATACTGCGCCTGGTGGCCGTCAACTGGGTGGGGTTGACGCGGGGGTCTCTGGGTCTCAGCGGCATACCGCTTCTTTCCGCCATCAGACTGGGAGATTGGTCCTTCAAGTTCTACTTAGAAAAGGACTATTATTATGTTGTTCTGGGCGCCGTCCTTCTCACCTTTTTTTGTATACGCCGGCTCACTGCATCCGAATTCGGGGTGAGTTTGCAGGCCTTGCGCGACGACGCGCCCGGTGCCCAGAGTATCGGCATTAAAACCACCGGTTACAAGCTGGCTGTCTTCACGGTAAGCGCCTTTTTCGCGGGGTTCGCAGGCGCGCTGTTCGCCCATTTCGCCCGCCTCGTCAGCCCAGAGACCATGGCCCTGCATACAACCTTTGATATCTTGACCATGACCATGATCGGGGGCCTGGGTACCATTGCAGGTCCTATCCTGGGGGCGGTGACACTCACTTTTTTTTCTGAGTGGCTGCGCTATCTGGAAGAACTGATCAAGCTGGATATCCGGCTTGTGGTTTACGGTCTTATGCTGATCCTCACCATTTTATTCATGCGCGAGGGCTTGGCCGGGGTTCTGGGGCGGTTGGTAGAACGTTTCAGGGGCAGCGGCGCGGTCTGGAAAGGAGAAGACAAGGCATGAAGGAAATCCTTCGCACGGAAAAGCTGACAAAGAACTTCGGCGGGCTTTGTGCGGTCAACAAAGTGAGTTTTAGCATCAATGAAGGCAATATCATGGGGCTGATCGGTCCCAATGGGGCCGGAAAGACAACACTGATCAATCTCATTTCAGGGGCGTTTCCTCCTAATTCCGGCAGGATCGTCTTTGCCGGCAGCGACATCTCACGATGCAAGGCCCACGCTGCCAACAAAATGGGCATCGCCCGGACGTTTCAGATCGTGCGTATCTTCTCCAAGCTCACGGCCCTTGAAAATATCCTGGCCGGTCTTGTAGACCGGCGCAGGAATGGGCCGTGGAAATTGATCGGAAAAGCCCTTTTCAGCAGAGCCTTCGCCTTGATCGATAATGAGGAGGCCTGCAGGGAGGCGGACAGGCTTCTCGATTTTGTCGGCATCAGACAGTATCGGGACGAGCAGGCCGGGAGCTTGCCCTATGCCCTGGCCAAGCGTTTGGAAATTGCCCGGGCCATGGCAACGCGGCCCAGACTCCTCCTCCTGGACGAGCCCAGCTCCGGTCTCAATCCGGCTGAACTGGTCAACCAAATCGAACTCATCAAACAGATCAACCAGCAGGGGATATCCATCCTCATCATAGAACATGTGATGAAAGTCATTATGGACATCTCTCACCGGCTCATTGTCCTTCACTACGGAGAAAAAATTGCCGAAGGTGATCCCCGGGAGGTGTATACTGATCCAGAGGTGGTTGAGGCCTATTTAGGAGATGATACCGATGCTGCGCATTGAAAACCTGGAAGTGGCTTACGGCAAAGCCGTGGCTCTCCGCGATGTCTCCATGCAGGTGAATGAAGGCGAGCTGGTGGCCTTGCTTGGATCCAACGGGGCAGGCAAATCGACCCTGCTCAAGACCATCTCCGGCGTTATCCGTCCGCGAAGCGGACGAATTCTGTGGAACGACCAGGCGATTCACAACCTGCCTTCTCACAAGATCGTTGGACTGGGGATCATCCAGGTCCCCGAAGGAAGGGCGGTCTTCCCGGAGCTCACAGTGGCCGAAAACCTGCGTATGGGTTCTTTCACCCGAAGAGACGACAACGCGGTCATCAGAGATATGGGACTGGTCTTCGACCTTTTTCCTCGCCTGAAGGAACGCCGCAAGCAGAATGCCGGGACCCTGTCCGGTGGCGAGGCCCAGATGCTTGCAGTCGCTCGTGGCCTGCTTTCAGCACCCAGGCTTCTAATGCTGGACGAGCCCAGTCTGGGGATTGCCCCGGTGATCAGAGATAACATCTTCAGGGTGATTACCTTGGTTTTTGAGGAGCGGGGCATCACCATACTCCTTGTTGAGCAGAACGCGAAGCTGGCTTTGAACATGTCTTCGCGCGGATATATTCTGGAAAACGGGAAGGTCTCCCTAGAGGGAAAGGGATCGGAATTGATCGATAATGATTATGTCAAGAGGGCATATTTAGGATATTAATGAGATATGAACAAGCACCCGATTAAAATTGACAGAGAAGGCCCCATCAAAATTACCCAGAACCTGATTCAGGCGCCGAGTCTGAGCATGCAGGAAAAAGATGCGGCAAATTTGGTGGCAAAACAAATGCAAGAGATCGGTTTTGATGAGTTTGCCCTACAGCACCCAGCAGTGCGGGGGATCCAGCCCATATTCGGCGGAAATACGCTTTGCATAAGGCCTTTGGAGGCCGCGGGACCGCGGAGCCTTGGGTTCAGACAGGTTTTTTACCCTATTAGGGAAGGCAAATATCGTGGGGCTTATTGAAGAGATATTGATTTTTGGCAGCATTAAAGGCTGCGTATATGCGCTCATCGCCACTGGTTTCACTCTGATCTTTGCCGTTGCGGGCATCCTCAATCTGGCCCACGGGACCTTCTACATGCTGGGCGCCTATTTCACTTACTCCCTGTTCTATAGCCTGGGCATACCCTTGGCCCCTGCCATCTTTATAGCTGCCATACTGGTAGGCCTGCTGGGTATTCTTTTGGACAAGCTTCTTTTGCAGCCTATGCGATCCTCTCATTCTTATGTGCTTGTGTTGACCGTGGCCGTGGCCTTTGCCGCCCAAGAGGTAATCCTACTCACCTACGGGCCCCGGGGGATGAACATTCCGAACCTCATAAAGGGTAGCGTCAGTATCATAGGGGTGGTGGTGAGCTGGCATCAGATCATGATAGTGGTAATAACCCTGGCCGTGCTGCTGGGGCTATGGCTGGTGCTCACCCGCACCAAATACGGCGTCGCAACCCTCGCCGTGTCCATGGATGAGCTTGGCGCCCGTTTTGTGGGCATTGAAACCGAAAAAGTCTTTAACTTCGCCATGTTTGCCTCGGCGTTTTTGGCCGCGTTGGCGGGTGCGATCATCTCGCCCATACTTTCAATGACCCCCACCATGTGGGACATGCCGCTGATGAAGGCCTTCGTGGTGGTGGTGGTGGGTGGGCTCGGCAGCCTGACCGGCACCATTCTGGCCGCTTTTTTTCTGGGCTGGCTGGAGACCTTCACCGGATTTATCATCTCGCCCAAATTGACCGAGGTGGTCTCCCTTGGCCTGCTAACGGTGTTTTTGGTATTCAGGCCCTCGGGCATCCTGGGAAGGAGGTTGAACTGATGCTGCAGGCACTTAAAACATCCCGCAGCCGAGGTTCCGCCGTTTTCTTCGGGGTGTTGATGCTCATTTTTTACGCCGTGCCCATATTTACCGACAATTTCTATCTCCTGTCGGTATTCACCACGGCCTATCTTTACATGATTTTCGCCACCAGTTGGGACGTATTCTCCGGATACGCCCATTTGATGAACTTCGGACACGCTCTCTTCATAGGCCTGGCTGGGTATCTCACGGCATTTGTGGACCGTTATTGGGGCTTGCCTCCCATCGTGGTGCTGCCTATGTGTGCGGTGCTTTGCGGAGGGATGGGCATGCTCATCGGATTTCTCACCCTGCGCCTGAAAGGTCCTTATTTTGCGATGATCACCATCGCCTTCGCGGCTGTGGCCTATGAGTCCGCCATTATGTTCAGCGACTTCACCGGCGGTGAGGAAGGCATACCGGGCATTTCCAGCCTGACCGAATCATTTCTCGGTGACTACTACTTCATACTGGTTACCATGACGTTGATCTACCTTTTTTTGCTCTGGTTTACCCGGGGCCGATGGGGACTTTTACTCAAAGCTACCAGCCAGAACGAGGATTCGGTGCTGGCCAGCGGCATAGACACTGCCTGGCTCAAGATCAGGGCCTATTCTATCAGTGGCGCACTCTGCGGTATCGGCGGCTGTGTGTACGCCTATTCCTTGACCCACGTTGGGCCCACCTCCATGGAGCAGGTGTTATCCACAACCATTCTGATCATGGCCATTGTTGGCGGCCTGGGCACCATCACCGGCCCCTTTCTGGGAGCGCTGGTCTTGGTCTTGTTCAATGAGTTGTCGCGTGACCTGGAAGAATATCGCCTGCTCATCTACACCACCATGGTAGTGGTCATCATCTTTGTAGCTCCCCGGGGCATCATTAGCTGGGGCCAGCCCTTGGCACGCGTCCTGAAACTGAGCGGCAAGCGGGAGTAGTCCGGGTATGCCGAAAAACAATAAATATCTGGAAGTGGACAATCTGACCAAACACTTCGGCGGCCTGGCCGCTGTAGAAGAGCTGAGCTTTTCCATGGCCAAGGGCCAGATATTGGGCCTGATCGGGCCCAACGGCGCAGGCAAGACCACGGTTTTCAACCTGGTTACGGGTTTCTTGCCCGCTACCGCGGGCCGGGTACTATGGAATGGCATCGACCTGACCGGCAAAAAGCCCCACCAGATCGCGAACATGGGCATTGCTCGCACCTTTCAGTTGGTCAAGCCCTTTCCGGATCTGTCCCTCTTCGACAATATCAGAGTGGCCTGCTACGGCCCTCGTTTCACGAGTCAAAAGTTGAGTCAATCCGCCACCGAGCAACGCATTTATAAAGTTGCGGCCACCGTCGGACTTCCCAAGGATTTGAACCCATTGGCCTCAACCCTGGGCCACGGTGATCTGCGGCTCTTGGACATTGCCCGCGCCCTGATGGTGCAGCCCGAACTGCTGCTCTTGGACGAGCCGCTCTCCGGCCTGTCCTCCATTGAGACAAAGGAAATCGTAAAACTCATCAGCCAACTCAACCGGCAGGGGATTACCCTCTTCATCATTGAGCACAAGCTGAAGGAGTTGATGAAAGTGGCTGACCGCATCGTGGCCATTGATTTCGGTGAAAAGTTGGCCGAGGGAACCCCGGAGGAGGTGGTTAACGATCCCAAGGTGGTGGAAGCCTATCTGGGAACGAAGGAAAGCTATGGCTCTGCTTGAGATAGAAAACCTGGTGGTGTACTACGGAAGCGCTTTGGTCTTGGATCGGGTCACCCTGCAGGTATCGGAAAACGAATGTGTGGGGGTCATCGGCCCGAACGGCGCGGGCAAGACCACCCTGCTGCGCTCCATCAGCCGCATCAAGGATTGGAAGGGGCGCATCTCCTTCCAGGGGGAAAGTCTGGCCGGGATATCTTCCAGCAAAGTGGTGTCCAGAGGTATTGTGCAAGCACCGGAAGGACGTCACCTGTTCCCGCAGCTTACGGTTCAGGAGAACCTGGAACTGGGCGGTTTTCTGTTGAGAAACAGAACCGAGAAGGCTAGCAACTATAATGCCGTATTGGAGCTGTTCCCCCGGCTGGCCGAGCGCCGCAAACAGATGGCTGGCACCCTGAGTGGCGGAGAGCAGCAGATGCTTTGCGTGGGCAGGGCGCTCATGGCCAGCCCCAGCGTCCTTATGTTGGACGAGCCTTCCTTCGGACTCGCACCAAAGATAAAAGAAGCCATCGCTCAGGCTGTACGCCAGATCATGCAAAAAGGTAAAACCCTTCTGCTGGTCGAACAGGATGTGCACATGGCTCTTGAGTTGGCCCAGCGGGTTTATGTCCTGGAAGGAGGAAAGATTACCCTTAGCGGTCTCAGTGAAGCGCTTGGCCAGGACCAGAGGATCAGGAGTTCCTACTTGGGGATGTAGGCGCGGCTATCCCGGGAAGGTTGGAAGAAAGCGTACACCGTTTAACGCCGCCCTGCCCAAGTCTGGCCGGCGATTGTGGAAAAGGACCATTTATAGGTGGAAACCAAACAATAACCCATTATGAAAGGAGAATAAATTATGAAGAAAGTTCTCGCGGTTTTTTTGACTCTGAGCATGGGCTTTGCGTTGACGGGCTACGCCATGGCAGCCGACATCATCAAGATAGGCCTGCTGGCTCCGTTGAGCCACCAAGTGGGTGAGGGTGAGGTCAATGCCGCCAAGCTGGCCGTCAAACGGATCAACGAGGCTGGCGGCGTAAACGGCAAAAAGCTAAAATTGTTCATCGAAGATACGGAGATCAAGCCCGAAAAGGCCATCAACGGCTATAAGAAACTGGTGATGGTCGATGGCGTAAAGGCCGTGGTGGGCGCCTTTTCCTCAGGCGTGGTGCTTTCCCTGATGGATCACATCGCCCGTTACAAGGTTCCTTTTATCGCGACCGGTTCCTCCAGCAACACCCTGGGCCAGAAGGTGGCGGACGACTACAAGCGAAACAAGTACTTTTTCCGTTTGATGCTCAACGAAACCGATCAGGCCAAGGGTATGATCACGTTTGTTAATGAGTTTCTCAAACCCAAGCTCAACATCAAGAAGGTTGGGGTCATGGCCGAGGATGCAAAGTGGACCAAGCTTATGGGCTCGATGTTTGTCGATGGCATCAAAAAGTCGGGGATCGAGGTCACCGATTACATCCGTTTCCCCTTTAAGGAAACCGACTTTGCTGCCATTTTGAGCCGGGTCAAGAACGCCGAGGTAGACTTTCTGCTGGAGATCAGTGCCATAGCCGACGGGGCCATTTATATCAACCAGTGGCACGACATGCAAGGTCCTCCCATTGGCGGTTGCGACACCAGTGCTGGCAGTGAAGACTTCTGGGATAAGACCAATGGCAAGTGTAAGAGTGAAACAGTGTTCATGTACGGCGCCTATGATGTGGACCTGACCCCAAGTACCCGCCAGTTCTGGCAAGACTATATCAAGCTCTACGGCATTGAGCCCAAGTACGCCTCGGGCTTTACCTTTGATGCAATTTTCATCATTGCTGACGCGGCCAAGAGGGCGGGCAGCACCAAGCCGGATGCCTTGGTTGGGGCCATGGAAAAAACCTCTTATGTTGGTGTAAGCGGTCTCATTGAGTTCAAGCAAAATCATGAGACCATCTGCAACAAAGAAAATAGGCCCACTATGATCTGGCACCAATGGCAGGGCAAAGGGAAACGCCTGCCGGTTTACCCGGAGAAATTCGCGGCGGCCGAGTACATTCTGCCTGCTTGGTGGAAAGCAAAGAAGTAGACCAACCGGGCGGTGCGGAGATTGAACTCCGCCGCCGTCCGGCCCGACACCCCCTGGAGGGGTTGGCCTCCCTAAGGCCGGTATTCAAAGAGGACGGGGCCATTGCCGCGGGCAAACGCCTCCCCCCTGAATGCCGGGGCGGCGGACAAGGCATGACAACCCTTATCGAAAGCGAAGACTATCCAGATGGGCGCTCGTGGCCACAGGAGGTTCAGGTGATAGACAAGGTATGCCCGGTTGAGGGTCTCATTGGGCTCATAAAACCCGGCGACAGTTTAATGGTGGGGGGCTTCGGAGTTCCGGGCACGCCCTTTGCCTTGGTGGACGCGCTGCTCAAGAGCGGCGTTGGCGATCTCACCCTGATCAAGAATGAGGCCAACGAGGATCACATGGGGGTCTCCAAACTCCTGGAGGCGGGTCTAGTGAGCAGAATGATCACCACCCACCTGGGCCTCAACAAGACCGCCATCGGCATGATGAATCGGGGTGAGATCGAAATCGAGTTCTACCCCCAAGGGATTCTGGCCGAGAAAATCCGGGCCGGCGGCTCAGGCCTCATGGGCATACTCACCGACATCGGCCTGGACACCGAGCTGTTGCGCGACACCAAGCAGATAATCACCCTAGGCGGCCGCGAGGTAATTCTGGAGCCCGCGCTGACTGCCGACGTGGCCTTGGTGCATGCCGCCAAAGCGGACCGTTTTGGCAATCTGGTCTACACCCAAAGCGCCATGAATTTTAATCCCATTATGGCTACCGCTGCCAAGCTGGTTATTGCGGAAGCGGAACAGATTGTGGAGACCGGCCAGTTGAACCCGGGGCATATTCACACTCCCGGCGCCTTCGTGGACCATGTGGTGGAGTTGAGTGAACTGAGTAAAGAATACGGAGTCTTGCAGCGCCATGTCTTATAAGGAAAAGATTGCCTCCCGGGCGGCCCGGGAGATTCGCGACGGCCAGGTGGTGAACTTCGGCATCGGCATCCCCACCTTGATCCCCAGGTTCCTGCCACCGGACCACCAAGTTATCGTGCACTCCGAAAACGGTTTCTTGGGCATGGGCAAACCCTGCGCCAGGGGAGAAGAGGATCGTAATCTCATAGACGCGGGAGGCACCTATGTAACGCTGGTTCCCGGGGCTTCATTTTTTGATAGCGCCCTTTCGTTTTCTTTGGTGCGTGGCGGACGTCTGGATTTGGCCTTTTTGGGAGCACTGGAGGTTAGCGCCACCGGCGATCTGGCCAACTGGATCATACCGGGCAAATACGCCCCCGGTATTGGCGGGTCCATGGAGCTTGCCCAAAAGGCCCGTCGGCTGATTATCACGACCAATCATACCGATCGAAAGGGTAATTCCAAGGTGGTCCGGAAATGTACCTTGCCGCTCACCGCCAAGGCCTGCGTGGATCTGATCATCACTGAACTGGCCGTGATGGAACCAACACGCCACGGGCTTATTCTAAGGGAAATTGCTCGGGAAACAGAGGTCGAAGAGGTGATCGCCCGTAGTGATGCCGAGTTAGTTATTTCAGAAAATGATCTGGTACGGTTTTAGGTCGCATTGCAGAGCATTTCATGGAGCGCCGTGAACAAAGCATAATCAAAGCTGTGGAAGCCAGGGATGACGAGATTATTGTACACTTTTTGAGACGTTCATTTAGGGTGTTAATGAAATGCTGAACAAGCATCCCTTTAAAATCGACAGGATGGGTCTCATCGAATTCACCCAGAACCTGATTCAGACGCCGAGCCTGAGCATGCAGGAAGAAGATGCGGCAAACTTGGTGGCAAAAAAGATGCAAGAGATCGGTTTTGATGAGGTTACCATAGATCCCATCCATAATGTCGTCGGGTACCTTTATGGTGATGATCCTGAGCCGGAGCTGATCTTTAACGGTCACATAGACCATGTCCCCCCAGGAGAAATGCCGGAGCCTTATTCCGGAAAAATAGCAGAGGGTTCAAAATACGGGGTCAAGGGCCAGGTGATCGAGGGACGGGGCGCCTGTGATATGAAAGGCGCGGTGGCGTCCATGATCTATGCGGCAAAGGCCCTGAAAGAAAGCGGGGCGATATTTAAGAAGACCTTTGTGATGACTGCCGTTGTGCGCGAAGAGATGGCCAAAGGCGAAGGGATTCTCAGACTGCTTGAACAGAGCGGGTTAAAGGGAAAAATGGCCGTTAGCGGCGAGGCAACCGATCTCCAAGTTCATCTCGGCCATAGGGGAAAACTTGAGTTTACCCTGCGTGTCAAGGGGAAGACTGCCCACGCCAGTAATCCGTCTCGCGGCATCAATGCAGTTTACCAGATGTGCGATTTCATAGAGGACATACGTGCGCATTACCGGCTCCCTTCGCATCCCATGCTCGGGGATTGCACCTTTACGGTCATTGATATTGTTTCCGGTCCCGGAAGGTTAGGTCCCATTACGCCGGACTGGTGCGAAATAGCGCTCGATCGACGGTATTTGCCCGAAGAAACGGCGGCTTCCGTGCAGGAGGAGATCGAGGCACTTATTGATAAACGTGGGGAAAAAGACCCGGATTTCAAGGGGATGGTAGAGCTGGTAAAAGACTTCCCCCCCCTTTACTGCCCTGAAGACGAGCGTATAGTCTCTATTATACAAGAGGCGAGAGAGACGGTG
>Ga0307424_1000262_pt1 | contig 27509 bp, 25 predicted proteins | sample SalMarWE160320MG_FD_202157 | JGI IMG/M metagenome (GOLD analysis project Ga0307424, IMG submission 202157) | Salt marsh sediment microbial communities from the Plum Island Ecosystem LTER, Massachusetts, United States - WE1603-20 | ecosystem: Environmental > Aquatic > Marine > Intertidal zone >... | reverse complement strand
GTGGTAGGGCTGCTAACTGCCGCAAGATCTCTAAACCCATTCCATCCTTGCGTTTTACCTCGAGCAGTACGATATCCGGTTTGCCACCGCGGATCTCGGTCATGACTGTGTCTACATCACCGCCGTGCCCAATAACCGTAAGATTGGCAGCGCGGCCTAAACGCTCAACAAGCGCAGCTCGTACGCCAGGATGTTCATCAATGATATAGAGCTTGGCCGCGTTCACAAATTGCTGGCTCCTCTCAATGCTCAGTATATTGGTGCCAACCATCGTGCCCTAGTGATCTCCTTCCCGATGTGGTTTGCTACCTGTCACGCGGAAAAAGATACGCTGATGACCTGCGCGAGGCTTTCCTGACTTTCGATTTATGTCAATTTACGGGTTCGGAGGGGATTCGAACAGTGATGGTTGTGCCTTCGCCCGGACTCGAAACAACGGCCAGCTCACCCCCGAACAGCCGGGCCCGCTCCCCCATGTTTGAGAGACCATGGCCAAGCAATTCTGGGGCGCTCTCCATCTCGAACCCCTGCCCGTTATCGATGACCTGGAGCGTAACCGTACCATCGGATGTTTCACGCACGGTGATCCAGGTTCGTGTCGCCTTGGCATGCTTGGCGATATTGGCCAGCGCTTCCTGCGAGATATGGAACAGGTCAGCTGCGATGGACCCGTTCAGGCGCCTCACCGCCTCAGGCTCGATCATCAGATCCGTCTCAATCAGCGTGTTAGCTTTGAATTCGCGCGTCAAGCGCTCCAGGGCTTTGGGTAGATCGTCGGTCGAGATGCGGCTCGGCTGCAGATCAAGAATGTATGAGCGAATATCCCGAATCGATTTATTCAGACCGCTGATCGCCTTACCGATGCGATCTGCCGCCTCCGGGGCTCGCTCCTGGACATCCAGCCGCGCATACTCGAGCGTAAGACCGGTGGCAAAGATCGACTGGATAACACCGTCGTGCAGGTCCATACCGATCCGCTCGCGCTCTTCCAGCACGGCGACACGGCGTGCCTGGCGGTAAAGGCGGGCATTTTCGACTGCAATCCCTACCCCTGCTCCAACGGCTCCCAGAAGCCCCTGCTCCTGCTCCTGGATCACCCGCTCAGTTCTGAAGGCCAGCGTAAGTACGCCTGTCACCTTGCCTGGTGCTGTTAAAGGCACCCCGACCAGCGTTTTAAACCCACTTTGAAGGACGGATTTGCGCAGGTAGTCCGAATCGGAGTTCAAATCCGTGGTCCAGCGCGGGCTTGCCTCCTGGGCAACCATACCGATCAAGCCTTCACCAAGTCGGAAACGATCAACATCCCAGAAGGACTGGGGGGCATCACCGAGATGGATCGCCTTTTGGTATACGCCCTCCTGTTCTTCCAGGAGGAAGATTTCGCCAGCACCGGCGTGGAACAGTTTCATCACCCGCTGGAGCATTACTTCGAGCAGCTTATCAAGGTCCATCGCGGAACTTACCGCTGTTGCAAGCGAATACATCAGGCCGAGTTCTTCGTTCCGGTCTGAAAGCTCGTTCTCGTTCTCAAGCACTTTTTGATAAAGGCGGGCGTTCTCGATCGCCGCGGCGGCATGCGCGGCGAGCATCTCGATCAGGCGCTGATCTTCGAGACTGAATTCATCAGCGTTGAGTTTATCGGTCAGGTAGATCTGGCCCAGCGGCCTGCCATAAGCTGCGATCGGCACACCCAGGAAGGAACGCATCGGGGGATGACCAGCCGGGAACCCGACCGAAAGAGGATGATCGTTAATCTCCGGCACGCGAATGCTCTGGCCAGTTCGCATCATCTCGCCAATCAATCCGTCACCACGTGGTTGATGGTCGATATGATCAATTTCATCACGCGCTAAACCCAGCGTAATGAACGTCTCCAGCCCGCCTTCGTTATCGGGAATCCCAAGTGCTGCGTAGCGAGCATCGGAAAGCTCACGGGCTGCATGGATAACCCGGCGCAGCACGCCTTCCAGGGATAAATCGGAAAAGAGGCTCAGGGTAGCCCTATGCAGGGCTACCATGTCCGAACGAAGATCCGAATACGCTTTGGCGTCGCCAGTTGCCGGTAGCTTGATTTGATTCTCTCTCGTTACCATAGTTGCTTCTGGAGTGATTTTACCCTATTCAGATACCTTGAACCACCCAGGCCAGGAACGAATTACGCGCGTCATACTGTATTCGCCCTGTTCATTACAGTCTTAGGCGAGCCAGTTTGATACGAGCTTGATAGTTTTTGCCAGCAAGCCTCGCCTATAACTTGGTACGGCATAGCATGGAAAGGTGAATGAATGCCTCGAGCAAGGACATCCCGCATCGCCGGATTCTACAATCTTTCACTACCGGAGCGGCTCGAACAAGCCGCAATCGCAGCCGGGCTGGATGATGAATGGACGGCCATGTATCGGGTGGCGGGTGGGCTGGAACCCGGACAAGCCGAACACATGATCGAGAATGTCGTCGGTACCTTTGGGCTTCCGCTCGGCATCGCCACCAACTTTCTGATAAATGGTGTGGAACGTTTGATCCCGATGGTGATCGAGGAGCCCTCGGTTGTAGCTGGCGCCTCTTACATGGCAAAACTGGCCCGTGCCAGCGGCGGCTTTTTCGCAGAGAGCGACCCTTCGGAAATGATCGGGCAGATCCAGGTGCTCGATCTGCCGAATCCGAACCAGGCAGCCGAGCGGATTCTAGCCCAGGAAGATGCACTGCTCGCACAGGCTAACCTGGCCGACGAGACCCTGGTTTCTCTCGGTGGCGGCGCACGGTCGATCGAGATCCGTATCCTCGAGCAAACAGCCGCCGGGCCGATGCTGATCGTACACCTGATTTTCGACACGCTCGACGCAATGGGTGCTAATTCTGTGAATACAGCCCTCGAAAAGCTTGCGCCGAGCATTGCCCAGCTGACCGGGGGCAGGACCCAACTGAGGATCCTTTCCAACCTTGCCGACCGACGGCTGGCCCGAGCCCGCTGCCAGGTCGCTGTGAAATCCCTCGCTTTCGACGAGTTCCCGGGCGAACAAGTTCGTGATGGGATCATCGAAGCCTGGGCTTTCGCAGACGCAGATCCCTACCGGGCTGCAACCCATAACAAGGGCATCATGAATGGGGTGGATGCGGTCGTCGTCGCAACTGGCAACGATTGGCGAGCTGTGGAAGCCGGCGCGCATGCTTTCGCAGCCCGCTCCGGCCGCTACCGTTCCTTGAGCACCTGGTCGCTGGGCAAGCAGGGGGAGCTGGAAGGTACTCTCGAGCTGCCGTTAGCTCTAGGAACGATCGGAGGCGCAACACGCGTCCATCCGCTGGCCCGTGCCAATCTGGCTCTGCTCGGTGTGCAACACGCTCGCGAGCTGGCTGAGATCGTGGCCGCGGTCGGGTTAGCCCAGAACCTGGCAGCCCTGCGGGCGCTGGCCAGTGAAGGGATCCAACGCGGCCACATGGAGCTGCACGCCCGGCAGGTCGCAATCGCAGCCGGTGCCGAAGGGGAGCTGATTGAACGTGTCGCCCGCCAGATGGTTGCGAGTGACAAGATCAACCTGGAAGCTGCTGGTGAATTCTTACGTGCCGAAGAAGCTTGCTGAAAAGGACTGAGACCGCATGACGTCAAACCCGATGATGATGGTACCCAACCGGGAGGTAGGCATCGCCGGATACGGCGCTTACATCCCCCGCTACCGGCTTCCGGCGACGGAAGTCGCCCGCATCTGGAAGGGCGGAAGCGGTGGAACGCCGATTCGTGAGAAAGCCGTGGCCGGGTTGGATGAGGATGTGATCACGATGTCGGTCGAGGCTGCGCGCAACGCGCTGGCCCGGGCCCAAATCGATCCCTCCTTGATTCGAGCGGTCTGGGTTGGGTCTGAATCTCATCCCTACGCCGTCAAACCGACCTCGACCATCGTTGCTGAAGCAATCGGCGCAACGCCCCATACCCAGGCGGCGGATTGGGAATTCGCCTGCAAGGCGGGCACAGAGGCTGTCCAGGCCGCGATCGGCATGGTTGGATCCGGTATGGCGCAGTATGCGTTGGCGATCGGTATGGATACCGCCCAGGGGCGGCCGGGGGATGCGCTCGAATATACCGCCGGCGCCGGTGGGGCAGCTTACATCCTCGCCCCTGCGGCCGAGGCGATGGTCATTCTCGAAGGGACCTATTCCTACTCTACGGACACACCTGACTTCTGGCGCCGCGCCGATGAGAAATACCCGGAGCACGGCGAACGCTTCACGGGAGAACCGGCCTACTTCAAGCATATCAACGCCGCCGCCCACGAGTTGATGGACTCTCTCAAGGTCCAGGCCAGCGATTATCAATACGCTGTCTTTCACCAACCGAATACCAAGTTCCCACAGCGTGTGGCGAAAGAACTCGGTTTTACAAACGAGCAGATTGAAGCCGGTCTGCTCGTGCCTCGCATCGGAAACGTATACGCTGGATCCGCTCTGGTCGGGCTGACGGCAATCCTCGACCTGGCGCATGACGGGGATCGCATCCTGCTGGTCTCGTATGGCTCCGGCGCCGGGTCCGATGCGATGAGTCTGCGGGTTACCCCTGCCTTAGAGGCTCGCCGGGACTCGGCGCCGACGACCGAGCAGTATATTGCCCGCCGAACCGAGATCGATTATGCAACGTATGCCCGCTACCGCGGAAAACTGAATGTGTGAAGCCCATCATGAGCCAATCAACCAACAAGGACCAAGAAATTTTCATCGCCGGGACGGGCATCACCCCTGCCGGCGAACACTGGGAGCGTTCGTTGCGTGAGTTAGCACTTCAGGCAATCAGCCTCGCCCGCGCGGAGGCCGGAGGGATGAAGCCTGAAGCGATCTATGTCGCCAATATGCTCGCTCCAGCGCTGTCCCGGCAATCCCAGCTCGGGGCACTCCTGGCGGATTTCGCCAGCCTGCACGGCGTGGAGGCGGCAACGATAGAGGCTGCTGGTGCGTCAGGCGGCATGGCGCTGCGCCAGGCCTATCTCGCCCTGCGTTCCGGAGAAGTGTCCAGCGTACTGGTCGTGGGTGTGGAGAAGGTAACCGAACGAGTGAGCGCCGAACTCGAAGCCGCCATCACAACCTCCAGTGACGCGGATTACGAATCGATTCACGGCACCACCCAGACCAGCCTGGCCGCGATGCTGATGCGCCGCTACCTGTATGATCACGAGCTGCCGGCCGATGCACTGGCGGACTTCAGCCTGCTAGCCCATGCCAATGGAGCCAACAACCCGAACGCCATGTTCCGCAAGCCGATTAAACGTGAAACCTACCAGCGGTCACCGATGGTCAGCGACCCACTGAATATGTTCGATGCCGCGCCGATGGCTGACGGCGCAGCCGCGCTATTGCTTGTGCGGGGAGATAATCTGCCGGACCTGGGGGATACACCGCGAGTACGCATAAGCGGCTCAGGGGCATCGACCTCGACGATCGCTATTCATGACCGGCCTGACCCCCTGCGCTTTGCTGCGGCTGCAGAAGCCACGCAACAAGCCCTGGTTGGTGCAGGTATTCCCTTGAAAGAAATCGATTTCTTCGAGCTGCACGATCGCTACTCAATCTTCGCAGCCCTATCGCTTGAGGCAGCCGGCCTGGCAGCGCCCGGAGAAGGCTGGCGCTATGCGGCCGGGTCTGCCAGTGGTGAGGATGGCTACCTTCCGCTGTGCACCTTGGGCGGTTCGAAAGCCAGGGGTGAGATCGGCGGCGCGACGGGTGTCTACCAGGCGGCCGAAGCCACGCTCCAGCTGCAAGGCCGGGCCGGTGGAGCGCAGGTCAAAGATGCCCGCAACGGGATGATCCAGTGCCTGGGCGGCATGGCCGCCACGGCTGTTTCCCATATTCTGACACGGGTTGATGGACGTTGAAGGCGATCTGATAGTTCCTGAGAGTTTCACTGGCATAGACTTACCTACGTGGCAAGTCGATAGTCATCGTGAGGATTGAAGGCATGGAAGTTTCAAGTCATTGGAGAGTTCGGCAGCAGCGATATGCGCTGGTCGGTGAGGTCTGCCCGCACTGCGAGGCGAAGATTTTCCCACCGCGCGATATCTGCCCTGAGTGCGGAGAGGATGCCCGTACGCACTTTCATTTCAGCGGGCACGGCAAGCTCTACTCCTTTACCACCCTGTATGACGCCCCCGCTGGTTACGAGGCGCAGGCACCCTATACCGTCGGGTTGGTTCAGCTTGACGAGGGACCATTGGTCACGGCTCAGCTCACCGACTTCGGCGAGGGGGCCCCGGAAATTGGTATGCCGGTTGAAATGGTGACTCGCAAGCTACAGGCCGAAGGCGAGCGCGGCATGCTGGTCTACGGCTATAAATTCCGCCCCCAGCTGCAACCGTCCTGAATATGCCGGTGGAATGTAGAGAACGGGTCGGGAGTGTAACTCCCGACTTCTCTTTTAAAGGGAACCCGATCCATCAGCAAGTGAACATCTGTTCTATTCCTGCTTGTCTTTAACCCCTGCCGGGCGCCTGCCCCGCTTGACGCGCCCAAACACCTGTGCTACCATGCGCGCTTGAGGCCCGCCCCTGAGGCGACACTCAGCGTTCCGATCTGATTTAGGAGGAGCACATGGCTATCATGCGCCGGAAGACCCTGGTGCTAGTACTCGTGACCATTCTTGTCCTTGGAGTGGCCAGCTGCACGCGCTCAGCCTCCACCCCGCCACCGTCCACGGACGATGGCGCTTCAGGCGAGCCTCAATCTGAGACTCAGGCAACGATGGACGCCGTACGTTCGGCTATCCTGACCCAGACGGCGCAGGCGCTCGAGGCGGGGGGCGGAGCGACAGCTACTCCAACCCTCGAACCTACCGAAAACCCGGCCACCGCAGCCGCCGAAACGGCCGCGCCGACCGCAACCCCGATTCCGGATCAAATTGAATACACCGTCCAGCCCGGGGATTGGATCTTCAAGATTGCGCGCGAATTCGGTGTAGATCCGCAGGAAATCATCGACCTCAACGAGCTTACTAATCCGGCCTCACTCGAGGTCGGTACCGTGCTCAAAATCCCCGGTGTGCCCGTTCAACCCACAAAAGAGCCGGCACCGATCGTGACCACGACCGGAACTCCCGGGACCGCCGTACCCAGCGGCACGGTGCACATCGTGCAGCCTGGTGAGTGGATCTGGCAAATCGCTCGATTGTATGGTGTTGACCCGCAGGAGATCATCGATCTCAACGGTCTGACTTCACCGGCGACTATTTATCCTGGTCAGGAATTGCTCATCCCCTGATCGGAAGGGCAAGTCAACATTTACAGGGCGACCTTCCGGTCGCCCTGTTTTTATCAAGGATAAAAGATGGGATATCCGATAGTTCGATCCACAACCGCTTTTGAAGGCCGGGTCTTCAACGTGCGCCGGGATACTGTTCAATCACCCGATGGACGGCAATTCCAGATCGACGTCGTCGAGCACGGAGGTGCGGTGGCGATGATTCCGCTTGAGCCGGACCATTCGATCTGGTTTGTTCGCCAGTACCGCCACCCGATCGGCGAAGTGCTGCTCGAACTTCCGGCAGGGACGCTGAACCCCGGCGAGGACCCGGAGCTGGCAGCGGCGCGCGAGTGCCGGGAGGAAATCGGCCTGGCTCCAGCCGAACTGATCCACCTGGGAGAGACCTATCTCGCCCCGGGATATTCCTCCGAGTACCTGCATTATTTTCTCGCCCGCCACCTGACCCCTTCGCCGCTTCCGCAGGACGAAGACGAGGATCTGCAGGTCGAAAAGATAAGTTGGGACAGTGCCTGGCAGATGCTGGCCCGTGGGGAACTGCACGACGCGAAGACGGTCGTGGGCCTGAGCCTAGCCCGGAGCTGGCTGGAGGGCCTGGAATCCCTACCGGGAAGCTGACTTTAACACTTCTCTGGACGGTGTGAAACGTCCTGTGGTATACTCTTCGCTCTACCGCCCAGAACGATCGGGCGGTGGGTCATGTGTAGAAACCCAATCAAGAGATGGAAATAAACGATGAGCGATATGATCAATGCCGTCAAGGCAAAACCGAACGAGAATATACCCGAACTCAACCCGGGAGATGCCGTCTCAGTCCATTTCCGCATCGCCGAAGGCGATCGGGAACGGGTCCAGGAGTTTCGGGGGACGGTTATCCGTATTCGACGTGGCGGCAATGACGCAAACATAACCGTACGCCGCACCGCCTCCCATGGCATCGGTGTTGAACGCACATTCCCGATCCATTCACCGCGGGTCGAGAAGATTGAAGTCCAACGGCGGGCAACCGTCCGGCGCTCCAGGCTGTACTACCTGCGCGGGCGCACCGGAAAGCGAGCGCGCCTGAAGGAACGCCGCGACTAAAACTCAGGATCACATCGAGCAGCGCCGGGCGCTGCTCTTTTCTTCTCCCTGGCGTACGTTTCCACAACACGAAATTCGTGCATAAACCAGACTCTTACGTTTTAATAAGCGTGAAATATCCGACCAACAAAGAGGGTCATCACCGTGAACAAAGCCAGCCAAAACACCAGCATCAAGGATCGCCCGCTCGGCGTCTTCGATTCGGGCGTAGGCGGGCTTTCTATTTTGCGTGAGATTCAGCGCCAGCTGCCGCACGAGGCTGTGCTCTACCTGGCCGACCAGGCTAATGTGCCGTATGGCCCACAGGCGCTAGACGTCGTGCGCAGCTACTCACACGGAATTACAAAGTACCTGGTCGAACGCGGTGCCAAGCTGATCGTCGTAGCCTGCAATACGGCCTCGGCCGCTTCGCTTCAGAGTCTGCGGGCAGCTTTCCCCCGGATTCCCTTTGTCGGCATGGAGCCGGCCGTCAAGCCTGCCGCTGAGGTGACACGCAGCAAGGTCGTTGGCGTCCTGGCGACGACCGCTACATTCCAGGGCGAACTGTATGCATCGGTCGTAGAACGTTTCACCGAGGGAGTTCGAGTGCTGCCCAGCACGGTTCCTGGGCTGGTCGAGCAAATTGAAGCCGGAGATCTTGAGGGTGAGAAGACGCGCTCCATCCTCGAGAATGCGATCGCTCCACTTCTGGCTCAAGGTGCAGATACGCTCGTCCTGGCCTGCACCCATTACCCCTTTGTCATTCCCCTTATTCGTACGATTACCGGCCCCTCGATCCAGGTGATCGATCCCTCACCTGCCATCGCCCGCCAGGTGGCCAGGCTGCTGGACCAGCACAACCTGACGGCGGTGTCAGGCCAGCAGGGCGCGAATACCTACTACACAAGTGGGGACGCTGATGGGCTTCAGCGGCAATTGAAAGCCTTTCATATGAGCCCCGGAGCAGCAATCCCGCTGCGCTGGTCCGGGGGAGGTTTGACGGCCGAAAGCGGCACATGATATCGAACGGGGATACGGTTTCTTCAAGAGAAGAGCAGGGCGAGTTCGCCCTGCTCTTCGTTAATCGAGCTTGGAGACACCCGTTTTTCTACTCTTCATCTTCCTGAACCCCTACCTGGGCAAGCTCTCTGGCCGAGATATTCGCGACTGCCGCGACGGTCTCACCCTTCTTCAGGTCGATGGCGTGGACGCCCATCGTCGCCCGACCGGCCTGCTTGATCTGTTTGACCTTCGTCCGCAGCACGATTCCACCACTTGAGATAATTGTCAGGTCGTCCTCGGCGTTCACCACCCGGGCCGCGGCGATCGGGCCAGTTACCTTGAGCTTGTCACGGCTCAGCGTGAGTACGCCCATCGTTGCCCGCGACTTGGCCGGATATTCATCGAGCGGAGTCCGCTTCCCGAAGCCCTTCTCGGTGACCACCAGCAGATCATCACCCGGCACGACGACCGCCATGCCTGTGATTGCATCACCCTTGCGCAAGTTGATAGCCTTCACGCCCATCGCGGGCCGGCCCATCGGCCGCACCTGGTCCTCATGGAAGCGCAACGCCTGCCCGCGTTCGGTGACGATCATGATCTCGTCGTCCCCGCTGGTCAGCCGCACCCAACCAAGCACATCGGCCTTCTCGAGGCCGATCGCGATCAAGCCGGAAGGCCGCACTGCGGAGAACTCCGATAATTCGACCCGCTTGATCTTGCCCTTGGCTGTGACCATCGTGCAGTACTCAGCGGCTTCAAAATCCGGGACAACGACCGCCGCCGTGATCAATTCGTTTGCATCGAGGGCGAGAATGTTAACCACCGGAATACCGCGCGCAGTTCGATCTGCATCCGGTATCTGGTAGGCTTTTTCTGAATAGACCTTGCCTTTATCGGAGAAAAAGAGCACCGTATCCAATGTTCGGGCAGGGATGAGCATCATCGGTTCATCCTCGTCCTTCAATGAGTGCCCCTGTACTCCCCGGCCGCCTCGGCCCTGGCGGCGGTAGGTCTTGGCCAGGACCCGCTTAACGTAACCGCGCTGGGTGATGCTGATCAGGACCGCCTCGTCCGGTACTAGATCTTCCTCACTGAATTCTTCGCTCGCTTCGGGGGCGATGTGGGTCCTCCGCTCATCACCAAATTTCTCCGAGAGCTCCCGCAGATCAGCTTTAATCAACGCCAGGATCTTCTTCGGGTGCGCGAGCAGGTCCTCCAGGTACTTGATGCGGTCCATGACTTCCTTGTGTTCCTGCTCGATCTTTTTCCGCTCCAGCGCGGCCAAGCGCCGCAGCTGCATGTCGAGGATCGCCTGGGCCTGGACATCACTCAGCTTGAAGCGCTCCATCAGGCGTTCCTTCGCCTGATCGGCGTCGGACGATTTACGGATGGTATCGATAACGTCGTCGAGCTTTGCCAGGGCGATCAGCAATCCGTCGAGAATGTGCGCCCGATCACGCGCTTTTCTCAGTTCGAACTGGGAACGCCGGATGATCACTTGGTTGCGATGGTCGAGATAGACCAGCAGCGCGCGCTTGAGTGGCAGCATGCGTGGTTCGTTCTCAACCAGTGCCAGCAGCTGCACACCGAAGGTCGTCTGAAGTGCTGTGTGTTTGAAGAGCTGATTGAGCACTTTCTTGGGCTGCGCGCTGCGCTTTAACTCGATCACGATGCTCAGGCCACGCCGGTCTGATTCATCACGCAGGTCCGAGATCTCACCCAGCTTCCCTTTCCGTACAAGGTCGGCGATACGCTCGATCAGGGCGGATTTGTTGACCTGGTATGGTATTTCGGTCACCACGATACGGAAACGGCTTGAACCCATCTCCTCAATGTGCGCGACGCCGCGCACGACGATCCGCCCCCGCCCGGTGCTGTAAGCCTGCTTGATGCCTTCGTTACCGACGATCAAGCCCCCGGTTGGGAAATCCGGCCCGGGAATAAACGACATCAGCTCGTCGAAGGCAATCTCATCCACCCGATCGTAGTTATCCACCATGAAGCTGATTGCATTCGCCAGCTCTTTTAAGTTGTGGGGGGGGATGTTGGTCGCCATCCCGACTGCGATTCCAGACGAGCCATTCAGCAGCAGGTTTGGAAGTCGGGCTGGAAGCACCAGAGGTTCCTGCAGCGAGCCATCGAAGTTATCGGCGAAGTCAACCGTGTCTTTATCAATATCAACCAGCAGCTCAGCCGCCAGGGCACCCATGCGTGCTTCGGTGTAGCGCATGGCCGCGGGCGGGTCGCCGTCGATCGAGCCGAAGTTGCCCTGGCCATCGACGAGCATGTAGCGCATGGAAAAATCCTGTGCCATGCGTGCCATCGCATCGTAAACTGCCTGGTCGCTGTGTGGGTGGTACTTGCCGAGGACTTCCCCGACGATACGGGCCGATTTGCGGTAGGCCGAGTTCGGACGAATCCCCATCTCGTGCATTGCATACAGGATGCGCCGGTGCACCGGTTTCAAGCCGTCGCGTGCATCGGGCAGCGCACGCGCCACGATCACGCTCATGGCGTAATCGAGGTAGGCATTACGCATTTGATCGTCGATATCTACCTGACGTACGGTCCCAATTTCCATGTTTTTCCGGTCTCTCACTGCGGGTTAGAGGTCGAAAACCCGCCAGCGGCGGGTTGCCAATTAATTATACCGCGCCGGTCAGATTCGGGACAGCGCCCGGGAACCTGCCAGGAGCGATTAACTACCTGCTGTTGAAGCTTCGGTCAGGGGATGGGAGCCAGGACGACGTTGATTTCAACCTGATCGCTGTGCAGCGGCAGGACATGGGAGAGCAGCACAGCCAGCTGTGCTTCGTGGATCGAGATGCGGGCATGCTCGGGGACGAGGTCAAGCAGCGGGCCCAGGTCCGGGTTGGCCGGCAGTTTCGCCCCCTGTGGCAGCAAGCCCTGCAGTATGTTTGCCTGCAGGTTGATCAAGCCGACGGGATCACCGGCAAACACGGTATGAAGCGCCAACACCTGGTCGCCATTCAGGATCTGATCCTCGAGCGGCAGCCCGAGATCCTTACCCAAAGGCAGGCCACCTACATAATCCACCAGCGCGGCGAACGCGGTTTCATCCATTACAGAAACGGTATCAATCTGTACTCGCAGCGCACGCTCCAGCGCTTCCATGAACGGCGGGGCGACGCCGTCTTCGGAGGTCCAGGCGAAGAAGGATTCAAGCGTTACGTTTGCGCCTGGAACCAGGTCCAGGTTGGACGGGACACCGGTCAGGACGACGTGCGTATCCGGGGGGTTTATCGTCAACAGCCAGATCGCACGCAGCGTCGGGTCCGGGCTGTCCAAACGGTCGACACCGAGCAGCAAGATTGTCGTTCGCGTCTCGCGATTGGACTCGATCCAGCGCGGACCGCCCTCAGGGAAGATGTTCAGAATCGAAGTCAGCGGTGAGGCGGTGCCCTGCTCACCAAGCAGGACGGTCGCCATGCCGATACAGAAGCAGACCGAGACCAGCACCAGAATGATCGCCGGCCGCGATTTCACCTGTTCACCCGACTCTTGCCACCCATTGTTCGGTTATGCCCCGCTTTAAGATGCATTGGTGACTGCGAGTTGAGGTCGAGAAACCAGAGTGCTGAGCACCTGATCCCTGATCCTTCTACGGTTCATCATCCTGACCATTATACATACAGCCAGCGCGCTTCGATATGAGAATTAATCGCCGGGTCGGATGGGCACTCGTGCATGCCAGTTTGACGCGCCCGGGCAACGGTGCTAAAAATCGAGCCATCCGCCGCAGGAGGCCGCCGTGTCCCATCGAAGAGCTCGGACCCTAATCATTATCCTTTCAATCATCCTTGTACTCGCGATCGTGATCGGTGTCGGAGGTCTGTACATCGTCCGCCGGTCCTTCCCACAAACTGATGGAACGCTCCAGCTTCCGGGGCTGCAGGCTCAGGTCGAAGTGTTCCGCGATTCCTATGGCGTGCCGCACATCTATGCCTCCAATCCGCATGATCTCTTCATGGCTCAGGGCTATGTGCATGCCCAGGATCGCTTCTGGCAGATGGAGTTTTGGCGCCGAATCGGTGCAGGCCGCCTCTCGGAAATCCTCGGTCCTAGCGCACTGGATCAGGATCGATTCATCCGCACCGTGGGCTGGTACCGTGCCGCGCAAGAGGATCTCGATCAACTCAGCGAATCTGAACTGGCGTTGCTGCAAGCTTATGCTGACGGCGTGACCGCCTATATCGACTCCCACCGCGGCAAACTGGGGCTCGAGTTCACAGTTCTCGGCCTGACAGGGGTGAAATTCGATCCCGAGCCGTGGACACCGGTCAACACCTTGAGCTGGGCGAAGGTCATGGCCTGGGATCTGGGTGGCAACCGCAGTGCCGAACTGCTGCGGGCGAACATCATCGCCCGCCTCGGGCAACCAGCGCTCGAGGAGCTGATGCCAGGTTACCCACCGGATTACCCAATTATCGTCTCAGGTGCGTTGAACGAGGCCACGCTGGCTGCAGTCCCCGAAGATGCCTTCGATATGCACGCCTTTGGAATAGGCAAGGATCTCGGCAGCAACAACTGGGTCATCAGCGGTGAACACACCGAAAGCGGCAAGCCAATCCTGGCTAACGATCCCCATCTCGGAATTCAGATGCCTTCCATCTGGTACGAAGCCGGCCTGCACTGCGACCCGGTTGGCGCCGATTGCCCTTACAACGTGGTCGGTGCAACCTTCGCCGGCGTGCCGGGTGTGATCATCGGTCACAATGAGAACGTCGCCTGGGGTGTAACCAACCTCGGTCCTGACGTCCAGGACCTGTTCATCGAAAATATCAACCCGGAGAATCCGGATCAATATGAATTCCGCAACCGCTGGGAAGACATGCAGATCATCGAGGAGCAAATTGCGGTTGCCGGCCAGGATGAACCGGAGGTAGTACGTGTGCGCGTCACGCGCCACGGCCCGATTATCAACGATGTGATTGGCGGTGTCGAGGAAGGCTGGTCCTTCGGCTGGCAGCCGCTGGCGCTCTCCTGGACTGCACTCCAGCCGGGCACGACTATCAAGAGCGTGCTCATGCTCGATCGGTCATCCTCCTGGGACGAGTTCCGCGAAGCCTTGCGCTACTGGGATACCCCCAGCCAGAACTTCGTCTATGCAGATGTCGAGGGCAACATCGGGTACCAGGCGCCCGGCCGCATTCCCATTCGCGCCCAGGGAGATGGGACTCTCCCGGTCCCGGGATGGAGCGGGACGTATGAGTGGATTGGTTATATCGATTTCGATGATCTGCCGCGTTCATTCAATCCGGCCAAGGGCTACATCGCCACCGCCAACAACGCCGTTGTCGGTCCGGATTATCCCTACTTCCTCTCCGCTGATTGGGATCCGGGCTATCGCGTCCGCCGCATCGTCGAGCTGATCGAAGCCAAGGATGTGCTCTCGGTGGCGGATGTCCAGGCCATCCAGGGCGACGATAAGCCGCTCTGGGCTCAGGACATCCTGCCGGCGATTCTTGCCCTCGCACCGAGCGAACCGGAGCAAGCACAGGCGCTGGATATGCTGCGCAACTGGGATGGGCAGGCGACGCGTGACAGCGCGCCGGCAGCGCTCTTTGAAGCGCTGCGCGGCCATCTCCTCACGCGCGTCTTCGAAGACGAAGCCGGCGAACAGCTGCTCGAGCGCGGCTGGGGCGATTTCCTGGTTTCACTCGAAACGCTCCTATACCAGCCCGATTCGCACTGGTTTGACGACATCCGTACGCCGGAGATCGAAACCATGCAGCAGACCACCTTGCTCGCCCTGCAGGATGCAATCGACGAACTAACCGATAGCCTGGGTAAGGATATGGCCAGCTGGCGCTGGGGCGACCTGCATACGGCGACTTTCGAGAACCAGAGCCTGGGTCAGAGCGGAATCGGTCCGATCGAAGCCATCTTCAACCGCGGCCCGGTCGAGGTCGACGGCACAATCGCTACCGTCAACAACACTGGCTACAGCCTGAACGAGCCTTATGCCGAGACCACGGTGCCCTCTGTTCGCCATATCATCGACCTGCAGTATTTCGAGCAATCGCTCTCGATGCACACGACCGGCCAGTCCGGCCATCCATACAACGTGCATTATGACGACATGATCGACCCATGGCGCAATATCGAATACCACACGATGTTATGGACGCGCGGGCAGGTCGAGGCAGCAGCGGAGGCCCACCTCACCCTGACGCCGTAATTGTGCTACATAGCCATGGTAACGGGCCACCGCGCAGGTCGGCCCGTTACTGTTTAAAAGGGCCACCACCTCGTGCTCCTGCCCCGATGGCTTGGTCAGGAATCGGAAAGGGCACGGCGGCGCCGTGCCCCTGCGCTGATCAACAGCTCAACGTTGGGTATCTACAGGTGAAATGGAATGATAAGACTTAGAAAATAAACACCTTGCCGGTGACCATCAGGCACATCAAACCCAGGATGACCACGGTCCCCAGCAGCAGGAGCGAGAGGATGAAGCGTTGACCGGACGTCAACCCCAGGAAATTTCCTCGTGGTTCGCGCGTTTCCTGCACCTCGAAGGGTATTTCCTTCGCTGCTTCTTCAAAGGGTTCTTCACCGTCGGAAAGACGTCTCAGGTTGTCAAACACGTTCCACCTCCCAGCAACGATGTGCTGTCACACCATACCCGCCCAGATATCGGGAAAGAGTATGTGCAGAGTGTATCTCAATCATCACGTTAGTCAACAGTCCGCAGGCGGGCGTCTCCACCGATCATCTGCTCTTCACCTGAATGAAGCTGCACCCGCAGCCGACCATCCTCGCTCAAGCCCAGCATCCGAGCTACGGTCAGGCCATGCCCTGCATCAATTTCAATTTCCTGACCGAGGTAGGCCAAGTGCTGCTCGATCAAGGGCATCAGCTCATGCCGCGCCAGGTGCGCGAGCCCGGCAGCCAGCCGTTCGATAATCTCGAGAATCAGCGGCTCGCGTTCAATTGGCCGGTTGAGCCGACCTTCGATACAAGCCGCCGGAAAATCAAGCAACTCCTGCGGCGGCAGCGAACCCCGGGAGACATTGACGCCGATTCCAATCACAATGTATTCCAGTTCATCACCCTGCCAGGCTGCCTCGGTCAGCACTCCGGCGACTTTCCTACCCTCGATGAGCACATCGTTCGGCCATTTGATGAGCGCCACGACCCCGAGCCTGTCCAGCGCCTCAACCACTGCCAGCGCACCGAGCATATTCACCGCCGCCAGGTCATACTGCCCCAGCGGACCAGGTCGCAGCAGCAAGCTCATCGCGATCGCGCTGCCGGCTGGTGTGAACCAGCGTCGATTCCCCCGCCCACGTCCTTGCCGCTGCTCATCCCCCAGGACCAGTGCGCCATTTGGCGCTCCATCCTCGGCCAGCTCCCGGCAGAGATCGTTGGTCGAACCGACCGAATCGTACACATGCAGCGGTTCCCCAAGACCCTGCAGTGGGAGCGCAGTGCGCAGCTTGTTCACTTCCATCGCGGTTCCATTGTACCGATGAGTGCATGATGCATGCCAGTTGGGTTTCTCTCCACCCGTGATCTCTGCTACAATCCAACCGGTTGAGCATGAATTATCTTTGGGCTCCCTGGCGCATGACCTACATCAAAGAAGGCACACAGGAAGGAGTCTGTCTCTTCTGCGAGCTACAGGCGCAGGAGGATGGACCGGAAAATTTAATCCTCTACCGAGGCGAGCATGCGTTCGTCGTTCTCAACCGCTACCCCTACACTAACGGTCACATGATGGTCGTGCCCTACGAACACCACGATACGCTTGATGGATTGAAACCTGAAATATTAAACGAAATGATACAGCTCACCAGCGACGCGCTGGCGGTGCTGCGTACAACCTACGCGCCGGATGGATTCAACATCGGTGCCAATATTGGCGAAGCTGCCGGGGCTGGCGTGAAAGAGCACGTCCATCTCCATGTCCTCCCCCGCTGGAACGGGGACACAAATTTCATGGCCACAACTGCTCAAACCCGCGTCATTCCTGAAGAGCTGACAGATACCTACCATTTGCTGCGCAAAGGTTGGTTGGAGTTGAAATAATCCCCGAGCACAAGCTGCTAGATCCCATTAACTTCAACAGAGAAAGAGGATGTCCATGATTGATCTCACCGACCCCAGAACACCCGTGATCCTCTCTGCGGTACGCACTCCGATGGGGCGCTTCCAGGGCGCACTTGGAGCTCTGCCAGCACCTCAACTAGGCGCTGCGGTCATCAAGGCTGCCTGCGAACGGGCTGGCTTGACGGATCCAGCCCAGATCGACGAAGTATTCATGGGCAACGTTGTTTCAGCCGGACTGGGCCAGGCGCCGGCCCGCCAGGCTGCCATCTTCGCTGGGCTGCCCCCCACCGTTGGCGCGACCACGATCAACAAAGTCTGCGGATCAGGGCTCAAAGCAGGCATGTTCGCCAGCCAGGCGATCAAGGCTGGCGACGGAAACTTGTTCGTGGCAGGCGGCATGGAGAGCATGAGCAATGCTCCTTATTTGCTGCGAGCCCGGGGCGGCGAGCTGCGCTTTGGACACAGTCAATTGATCGATGCACTGCTCCTGGACGGCCTCTGGGATCCATTTGAAGATTGGGCCATGGGCATGGCTGCCGAATGGATCGCGGACGAGTACGAGGTCACGCGCGAGGCAATGGACCGCTTGGCGTACGAGAGCCATCAGAAGGCCATCCAGGCAATCGACGACGGAAAGTTTTCGGCTGAGATCACGCCGGTCGAGGTGCCAAGCCGCAAAGGCTCTACTACCCTTATCGACCAGGATGAGACGCCCCGTCGTGACACATCGCTCGAGAAGCTTGCGACGCTTCCCCCCGCCTTTAAATCCGATGGCCGGGTGACGGCCGGAAACGCTCCCGGCTTGAACGATGGGGCAGCGGCTGTCATCTTCGCCAGCCGGGAATACGCCGAACGCAATAAACTAACACCGCTGGCGCATGTCGTGGGTTATGCTCAGGCGGCCGTTGATCCGAAAGAATTGTTCATCGCTCCGGCCCGTGCGCTCCCCCGGCTGCTCGAACGGGTCGGCTGGTCACTGGCGGAGGTCGATTTGATCGAGCTGAACGAGGCTTTCGCGGCGCAGGTGCTCGCCGATGGGTACGCAATGAAGGACGCAGGCTGGGACTGGGACAAGGTGAATGTGCATGGCGGGGCGATCGCACTCGGTCACCCTATCGGGGCTTCGGGAGCACGTGTGCTCACCACCCTGATCTACGCCTTGAAAGACCGGGCCCTGGACCGCGGCATCGCCTCGCTCTGCCTGGGCGGCGGAGAAGCGGTCGCAATGGCGATCGAGATGGAATAGCTGCTGGAGGATCGACGGAACTTATCAGGATCAAAAACCCCCGGATAAGGCTTGTGAGAGCTCGGAGGGATCGATGGAAGTGAAACGCATCTTCGTTGTTGGCGCTGGTACGATGGGCAGTGGAATCGCTCAAACTGCAGCCGTCTCCGGATACCAGGTATCGATGTCGGATATCTCACAGGAGATTCTCGACCGAGGCTTGAATGGGATTCGGAATTCGGTTGAAAAACTCGCTGCAAAGGAGAAGATCAGCGAAGCTCAGCGGCAGGCCGCGCTTGATATCGCTACGGCCCTCGACCTGGAGCCGGCGCGCGAAGCGGACCTGGTGGTTGAGGCAGCGACCGAAAACCCGGAACTTAAATTGAAACTCTTCCAACAGCTCGGTCAGCTTGTCCCACAAGGGGGAATCCTGGCCTCGAACACCTCTTCCATCTCGCTGACTAAGATTGGCGCGGCGACAAATCGACCGGAAGACGTGATCGGGATGCATTTCTTCAACCCGGTCCCGCTGATGAAACTCCTGGAAGTTGTGCGCGGGCTGGCGACGTCAGACGAGACGACCCAAACCGCAATCGCCGTTGGGAGGCAGATGGGTAAGGAGCCGGTCGAGGCGCAGGATTCGCCGGGCTTTATCTCTAACCGCATCCTGTGCCCGATGATCAACGAGGCGATTTTCGCTCTACAGGAGGGAATTGGCTCAGCCGAGGCGATCGATACCGTCATGAAGTTGGGCATGAATCACCCGATGGGCCCGCTGGCGCTAGCCGATCTGGTTGGGTTGGATGTAGTCCTTTTCGTGATGCAGGTGCTCCACCGCGATCTTGGTGAGGATAAGTACCGGCCCTGCCCGCTGCTGCGCAAGATGGTGGACGCCGGGTACCTGGGGCGTAAAACCGGGCGTGGGTTCTACAGCTACGATTAGAACGGCAGGCATTCGATCCTGCCTGATCAGGTGACAGGCCATCCACAACAGGTGGCCTGTCATGCTCTCTGGAACCATTCCGCCGCCGCCATCGTTGTATAATCCGGAAAATGGTTCATAGAGGAGGCTCGATGACCCGCAAGCTGATCTTGCCCGTCCTTGGTCTGATGCTGCTTGCATCCTGTCAGCCCGGAACGCCAACCGGATCGGCGGAGGCCGAGCTCGCTACCGCCGTCAGTGCAACGCTGGCATCCCTCGACGCGGTCGCCCCCGGGGATGGTAAAACGGCACCAGGCATTGAACCTACGGACACGACAGGACCGGCACTCAACCAGCCGGAAGCCGTCTTTTCGGATTGGATGATCGCCTATTCGGATGGATCGAGTATCTGGGCCCGGATCGATGGGCAGCCAGTCGTTCAGGTCTCGACACGTGGGGTAATCTTGAGCCTGGTCCTTTCCGATGACGGGCGCTATATCGTGTACGGGCGCAGTGACGAGCGCGGTGAAAAGTATGAGCTGCGGGTGGTCAGGAGTGATGGAACGGACGACCGCCTGCTGCTCGATGAGGCCTCGCTGGATGGCCTGCACCTGCTCGACATTGCACTCCATATCCGGCCTTCCCAAATCGACTTTCTGCCAGGCTCACACAAGCTGCTGATGAATACCCGCGCCATTTTCGAAGGACCCGGGCTGGCGAAGTACGACGACCTTTTCTCCCTCGATGCAGAGACAGGGTCGCTCAAGGAACTGCTCGAGCCTGGCCTCGGAGGCGATTTCTATCTCTCCCCTGATGCCCGGCGAATGGTGTTGGTTCAGCCGACCAGCATCTCAATCGCTGATGTGGATGGGAGCAACCGCCAGTCAGCCGACATCACCTTTGAACCGGTCATGACCTACAGCGAATACGCCTATTACCCGGCCCCTCGCTGGGCGCCAGATTCGAGCCGTTTTGGAGTCGTCATTCCATCCACCGATCCGCTCGCTCAGAATCCAACCGCAGTGGTGTGGATTGCGCCGGCGGACGGGGGGCCAGCAGAGCAAATGGCCACTCTTACGGGCCAATCCTTCTTCGCACAATCCTTCGGAACTTCGCTGCTTTCACCCGAATTGCTCGACCTGGCGTTCATGCGCCAGCCCGGGCAATCGAACCAGGTGGACCTCTACCTGGCAAGGGTTGACGGTAGTGCGGAGCAGGTCTATGTCAGCGGCGACCTGGCCTGGGTCGGCTGGAATCCGGACAGCGTACGCTTCGTTTACAAGATTCAGCCCGATCAGTACTTCCTCGGCTCAAGAGGAGCCAATCCACAATCGCTCGGCCAGGGAAGAGCTCTTCAATGGGTGGACATGAACACCTACCTGCTGCTGGCTGGCCAGGTGGGCTCCTGGCAGCTGAATAGGATCGTCCTCGGCCAGGCCAGCAGCATGATCGCCAGTTCGACCGGCAACAGCCTGATTTACGACTTTTTACCTTGATGATAAGTGCTGCCCATGGAGGATGCGAAACAGCCTGCAGGAATAGGATGATAGGTTCAATTGCACTTCAGCCTAAAGTGTACTATCTTGATGCTTGCGAACTCATTCGGGGTAACTTGGATCCTTTCAGGAGGCCTAGAATATGAACAACGTGATTTTTCCCATCTGGTTTATTCTCGCTGCGATTTTCGCTTACCTGGCCTACATGCAGTGGCGGTTATCCCAGGAAACGATGCGGGCGTTTTCCTTCCGTACGCGCGATGGTAAAGAACCCGAGGGCGACCCGAACGAGCCGCTCAGTAAGGAGACAGTCCAGGAATTCAACAACTACCTGGAGATGATCAACTTCCGGAACAAGAAATTTCACCAATCGGCCGCGATCGGTTTCTTCGTGGCGGTATTTCTGTCACTTGTCTCGATGTTCCTGATGTTCGGCCCCCAGTAATATTTTCAGCGCCCATTCCGCCAGCATAAACTGGCTAACTGGAAATCGAGAGGGCGGAGGTTCCCCTCCGCCTTTTCTTACGTCGGTAAGCCGGGATGGGTTCGAGCTGCGGTTCCATCCCAGCGCATTACGGCCAGTCCAGCGGTCTCCCAATCTTCGCCGCGAAAGAGCCTGAAGAGTCTCCAGACGATTCGAAAGTACGCGGGCATGTCACGCGGCTGGTCGACGACCTGGAAACCGAATTGCCTATAGAAGGTAACAAGCCGCGAGCGGCAGGTCAGCCAGAGCGGGGGTTCTTCACGTTCCAGGACCCGCAGAATCAAACGGCTTCCGATCCCAAGGTGACGTGAGCCTGGCTGCACGTAAAGTGACGCCAGTTCACGCGCACCGCCGCGATGGTGCTTGGCCTGCACACAGCCCACGATCTGATCGTCCTCATCCCGCGCCAGCAGGAAGCGACGCCAATCGATTCCAAGCGGGTTCAGCCTGCCAGCCCTGATCATCGCTCGAATCTGGCCTCGAGCCTCCGGTCCTGCCGCTTCTATCCTGTGGGTCGAATTTCGAGCAGACATCATCATTCGCAACCGCCAAATTCCGGGCGGGCTAGCTTAAGGGCTGAATTTCGAGCCAAGAGCCAGGACATATTGCGGAGGGTTGAAGCCTGGAGATCGTTTTTCAGGGAAACCGCTATTCGTGGAGCAGCGATTCGAGAATCTCACGCACGAGCTGTGGGTTGGCTTTGCCGCCCGATTTTCGCATCACCTGGCCGACAAACCAGCCAATGACCGTGGTCTTGCCGGCACGGTAAGTCGCTACCTGTTCGGGATTCTCATCCACGACCTCAGCCGCAATCGCCTGCAGTTGATCGCTGTCGGACACCTGGGCTAGATTCTCGCGTGCGACGATCACCCCCGGTTCCTCGCCGCTGTTCTGCACGCGGGCAAGCAGCTCCTTTCCGGTATTAGTCGTGATTGCTTTTGAACCCACCAGAGCGATGATTTCTGCCACATGCTCCGGCCTGAGTTTCAATTCAGAGGCTGGAACGCCCTCGGTGCGGATCATGCGCAGCACATCATTCATCAGCCAGTTGCTCACGTCTTTCGCATCGCCGTTGTAGGCGGTCACTGCTGCCTCGAAGTAATCAGCCAGGCTGCGCTCCTCGGTCAGGATTTCAGCATCGTACGGTGGCAGCTGATACTGGGATTCAAACCGGGCTCGACGCGCGAGCGGCAGTTCTGGCAAGTCCGCTAGAATTTCGGCTTTCCATGCGTCATCAATGATGACGGGAAGCAGGTCGGGTTCACGGAAATATCGGTAATCTGCCTCGGTCTCCTTGGAGCGCATTTTCCGCAGGCTGGCGGTGTCCTCATCCCAATCCAGGGTCCAGGCCTTGATCGAATGTCCGGCGGTCACCTCGCGAATCTGGCGTTCGAACTCGGCTTTGAGCGCATCGCGCAAGTTGTCGATCGAATTGACGTTCTTGATCTCCGTTTTGGGATTCAAGGCACGTTGACGGACTTCCCGGATGGAGAGGTTCCCATCCACCCGGAGCTGGCCGCGCTCCATATCGGCTTCTGAGATTCCCAGCCAGCGCAGGAGCTGACGCAGCCGGACCAGGTACTGGGCTGCCTCCTCCGCCGAACGGATATCCGGACCGGTGACCATCTCGACCAGCGGGACACCGCAGCGGTTGAAATCGATCAGCCGCTCCTGGGCGCGGTGGACAGTCTTTCCTGCATCCTCTTCGATATGAAGCTTGGTGATCGTCACACGCCGGCTTGAGCCATCGCGCAGGGGGACGTCCATCCAGCCTCCACGGGCAAGTGGTTCGTCGTACTGGCTGATTTGGTATCCCTTGGGAAGATCCGGGTAGAAGTAGTTTTTTCGGGCGAAGTAGGAACGCGCCTGGATCGTATCGGCATGCATCGCAGCTGCCAATAAGACCGCTTTCTCCACCACTGCCTTATTCAGCACCGGCAGCACCCCTGGCAGGCCAGTGCAGACGGGGCAGATATTGGTGTTCGGCGGATCACCCCATGAATCAACCTTACAGCTGCAGAAGATCTTCGACTGCGTATTCAGTTGAATATGGGTTTCGAGCCCGATAACCGCTTCGTATTCTGTCATGCTGCCTCGACCTTCGGCGACGGCAATTTCTACTTCTCCTGGATCGTAATCCGCACGATCCGGTCTTCGGTCGTCAAGGATTGTGCGACATCCATGCCGGAGGTCACATACCCGAAGATGGTATAGAACTCTTCCATCCCCGTCAGGTTATCCAAAGTAATGAAGATCTGGCTCCCGCTCGACGCCAATCGATCCTGTCGGAACCAGTACCCGAGCGCGCCGGCAGTGGCCGGGTTCCCGTTTTCCGAAGGCAGGGTATAGCCCACGTCATTGTCCGGCTGCCCTGCCGGTGATCCGGTGAGAAAAAAGGCACCCTCCTGGACCGTGATAATTGGAAAACCGTCCCAGTACCCCAGTTCCGCCAGGACAACGAAGTTGTTAACACTTTTAGGCGCCGAAAGCGGCTCGAGAGCGACGGTGATCCGACCTTTGCTCGTATCGATCGTCGCGGTGTAGGTCTTCTGCAGATCGATAACCAGTTCCGGCATGCCGGTGTAGAGATCAGCCCGGTCGGCGACTGGCAAGTCGGCAAGCGGCCGTCCCTCGGCTGGCTCCGGGACGACTGCCGCTGGTGCCGGAGTCGGAGTCGGCAGTTCGCTGCGGTCGACCTTTTCGATCTCAACGGTGATCAGGCGATCGCCCTCGAAATCGGGCGACTCCTGAGGATCACGCGGGGTGAGTTCCTGCAGCACATCGATGCCATCGATCACCTTGCCGAAGATGGTATGCAGCCCATTCAGCCACGGGGTGGCGGCGTAGGTTATGAAGAACTGGCTGCCACCGCTATCAGGGACACCGGTGTTCGCCATCGCCAGCAGGCCAGGTCCATCGAAGGTCAAACCATGCGTAATCTCGTCAGCGATCGTATAACCGGGGCCGCCGTTCCCGGCGCCGGTTGGGTCACCACTTTGCGCCATGAAATCCGGCAGGACGCGGTGGAAGGTGATGTCATCATAGAATCCCTGCTCGGCGAGAAAAATAAAATTGTTTACTGTAATCGGCGCCTTATCGGCAAAAAGCTCAACCTTCACATCGCCTTTCTCCGTTTTCAAGGTCGCGACGTAGATTGCCTCGGGATCGATGGTCATCTTCGGGGGAGACTCCCAGGGGCCGGGCCGCTCAACAGGCGCGGTTTCGGCTGTCTCTGTTGGCGCTGCCTGTATATCACCCGGCGTGGCGGTTACGCCCCCGCAGGATGCAGCACCTAGGGTAAGAAGCAGTGAAACTCCAAGGACCAACACGAACTTTCTCATTTTTTTCTCTCCAGCTGATCGTTTCCAGATCAGAGGTTTCGCACGACAAGTGGTCGAACCTGGCGCCAGCTCTCCGATTCGGTGGCAAGCTCAAATGCCCGGCCTAGTTGGAGCAGCCTGGCTTCGCTGAAGTCAGGCCCCAGCAGCTGGATCCCGATTGGCAAACCTTGCGAATCCAATCCGCCTGGAATGGATAGCCCGGGAATGCCGGCATGGTTTGCGGCGACCGTCAGCAGGTCAGCATACTGCATCAGGAGCGAATCACCATAGACCGCACCGAGTTTAAAGGCGGTTGTCGGCGTAGTCGCAGTCAGCAGGGCATCCAACCGGTACTCGCCCTGTGGGTCGAAGACACGCTCGAAGTCACGGCGTATCATCGTCCGCACCCGCAGCGCCCGCTCATAGTAATCCTTCTCGTACTGGGCAGCCGACACGTACATGCCCATCATGATGCGCAGCTTGGGCTGAAGCCCAAAGCCAGCCCCGCGCGAGGCGCGGTAAAGCTGTGGCAAATCATCCACCGGCCCATCGAAGCGGTACCCGTATTTGACCCCGTCGTAGCGATGCAGATTCGAGGCGGCTTCAACGCGCGAGATGACAAAATAGGCCGGGATACCATAGCGCGTATTCGGCATGGGAACGTCTTCGATAATCTCCGCTCCCAGGTCGGCAAATCGCTTGGCAGCTTGCTCAACCGCAGCCTGTATCTCCCCTGTGATCGGCTGTTCGACCAACTCGCCGGTTTCGGGATGTGGAAACTTGAGAACAGTGTAATCTTGCGAAAGGCCGATGCGCATTCCACGTACCTGTCGTCCGAGTTTTTCGAGGTAATCCGGGACGGGCACCCGGGCTGCGGTTGCATCCCTGGGGTCAGGTCCAGCGATGACACCCAGCATCAGCGCCGCATCGGTCACATCGCGCGCCACCGGGCCGGGGCAATCGAGCGATGATGCAAAGGCGATCAGGCCGTAGCGGGAAACGCGGCCATAAGTAGGTTTCAGACCGACCACGCCACAGAAGGCGGCTGGCTGGCGGATCGATCCGGCCGTGTCCGTGGCGAGCGAGAGCGCCGCCTCCCCGGCCGCAACGGCGGCTGTGCTGCCTCCGGAGGACCCACCCGGTACATGGGCCGGATTCCACGGGTTGCCGACCGGAGGAAGAAATGCAGACGATTCGTTGGAGGAGCCGAAGGTGAACTCGTCCAGGTTGACCTTGCCCACCAGGACGGCCCCAGCCTGCTCCAGCCGCTCAACTGGAGTGGCATTGTAGGGGGAGCTGAAGTTCGCCAGGATGCGCGATCCAGCCGTAGAGAGCGTGCCACGCACGCAGAAAATATCCTTCACAGCCAGCGTCACACCTGCCAGAGGGCCCAGGGGTTCGCCTGACGCCCGGGCGGCGTCGATCGCCTTAGCCTGCTCGCGGGCGCGTTCCGGTGTGAGTGTCAGGAAAGCGTGTACATGCTCGAGATCTTCGGTTTGCATTTGGTAGGGATCAAGCGAGGGATGGCGACCGTCAACGGCCTCGATGCGTTCCAGCGCCGCCTCGGTCAATTCGAGCGCGCTGACCTCACCCTGACGCAGCAGGTCTGCCTGCTGCCTGGCACTCAAATCAGCCAGGGAAGTCATCACTCGAGTTCCTCATGGGGAATATCGGGCACGACGATGTAGCGCTCCTCGACCTGCGGCGCCTGCGCCAGGATGTCATCCGCCAGCGGGCAGGGCTCGCTCTCATCCGGGCGGAGCTGGGGGGAGGTGGCATCGGTATACGGCACGCCGTGGGAGGTGATTGGAAGATCACCCTCGAGCTCGATCGCCTCCAGCTCGCTGATCGCGCGCAGCTGCTGGTTGAGCTCCCGCCGCAGGTAATCGCCTTCCTCTGGGTTGAGGTCGAGCGCGGCCAAATGAGTCAGGTGGGCGAAGATCGATTCGGTGATCACCTCGGGCGGAATTCGCTTCTCAGCATGCGGCACTGCGACCTCCAGGGTCATGAGTGGGGGTCATTGTACCTGCTGCCCAGGGCACGGTCAAAGGCCAGCTTCCGGCATGGAAATTGCATTCGAATTTATACGATGATTCTGCAAAATTCGACCCACCTTGCCGGGAGCTTACGTAAGGACCCTGCAAGGTTAAAACGAACTTATCTATGCTACATTAAGGATCGAAATGAAGAACATCAAAAAATCAACAACTGAACTTTAGGAGGTTCACATGAAAAACGTTCTTCGACCACGCAGCTTCGGAATGCTAATCATCGCACTTATCCTTGCTGCTTCCGTATACGGCTTTGCCGCAGCGAACACGGTGCCGGATACCTATGCTGGTGACGGCAACGGAACGATCAGTGGCTACACCATCTCGAATGTAGCCTATGGTTTAGAGACTTCCGACACGGATCCGACCGACATCGACCAGGTTTCCTTCGACCTGGGATCGGGTATGACAGCAACTGGGGTCTATGTGTCCTTTGACGGAGGCACGAATTGGGTTGACTGTTCAGCGGGTGTTTCAGGTTCGACTGTGACCTGCACCGGCTTGAGCATCAACGTCCTGGGGGCTTCGAATCTGCGCATTATCGCCGTGGAGTAAACGTAAACTCAGCAATTGATAGTGGCAACCTATGGGGCACAGTCACATGAAATCCGTGATTGTGCCCCACACCACGAAGAAACCAT